>ERZ773150.1846-NODE-1846-length-17365-cov-4.387233_pt1 | contig 17365 bp, 9 predicted proteins | sample MGYA00580845_ERZ773150 | MGnify/ENA primary metagenome ERZ773150 (study PRJEB29015, sample SAMEA2737848) | human gut metagenome | biome: human gut; feature: human-associated habitat; material: faeces | place: China | collected 2012 ...
TTTGGGATTGGAATTTCTCTAAAAGAGGTGTCACTCTTAGGCGTGGAAACAATGATTTTTGTCTTTTGTATACCATTATTATAGGACTTCACACGCTGAACTGTTCTTCGGATAGACAGAATTTTCGCATTCAAATCAATATCTGCCCATGTAAGACCACATAATTCACCAATTCTAAGCCCCATGTACAAGGAGAGTAGAATTCCTAATGTAGTAGGATTTAAGTGACCTTTCAAATATTTTACGAGGTTTTTCTGTTCTTCGATATTCATTCTTTTTATTTTATTTTTATCTGGTTTTGGCAGTACTACATTTTTCAAAGAAAGGCAAAAGTGATATTCCTCCTGCCCATACAAAAGCATGGATTTAAAAACGGAAAATAAATCTCTTACATAGTTCGCAGATAATCCTTCTGCAAGTTTTTTCCTAATGTACGTATTTACTTTGGCAGATGTTATAGCGGAACATGGTAGAGCTCCAAATTCCGGAATGATATGCTTTTCAAACTTTGTACGATAATTCGCATAGGAAGATTCTTTGACACGATTTGCAACAGCAACAATCCATTCTTGATAGACTTCCAACACAGTTATATGTTTTCTATGTCTATATTGCGATTCGATTTCCATTCCAATTTGAACTTTTTGTAATGCCTCTTCATAAGTTTTTCCATAAACATACTGATAAATCTTTTTTCCACCTTTCTTCTGACCAATAACAAATCTTCCCATAAAACGTCCATCTTTTCTTTCAGTAATATGCATCATCATAAATATACTTTTCCTCCATTGGTATATGCATTTTGACTGTACAGATGAAATCACAGCAGTCAAGTATTGTGCATTTTTGACAAATGCGTAGAAGCGTTATTGAAAAATGCTGTTTCTTATGGTATAATAAAATTGATTATATCACCTTAAAAAATCAAGAATTAAATGTGAATAGAAAAAATAAATCGCATCATTTCTCAAAAGAATCCATTTTGAGAAACTTGCTACTTTTCAAAGGAGTAAAAACGTGATCGAAAAGCATTACAATGGCGGCTTAACCAGAGAGCAATTCCTATTTTTTGAAATTCGGATTGTTTCTTCCCTAGTGCTGCAAGGAAAGAGCCGGAATGAAATCGAGCAAGAGATTTTCTCTGAAAATCTATTTCAATTTCCAACAGAAAAAATGATTAAAAACATTACAAAAACCTGTTTGAAACGAATCGATGCCCTCAATGCACCAGAACTGGTATACCACCTTGCTAACGCTTCGCTTGACGTTGCCAAGCAAATCAATCTTTATGCGATTATGTGCGAAAATCGCATTGTATATGACTTCCTGACGGAGGTAATTGGTGAAAAATATCGGTCACAGGATTTTACGTTTTCCTCCAAGGATGTCGCAATCTTTTTCATGGAACTTTCTGAAAAAGTGCCTGCTGTCCATACATGGAGTGCTTCTACACTAAAGAAGCTGAAACAAGTTCTGGTACGCTTTTTAATCGAGTGTGATTATCTGGAAAACACCAGATCGCAGAATCTGTTGCCGGTGTATCTCTATCCAGAATTAGAAGAAGTGATTCGGCAAAAAAACGATCTGGATGCACTTCCAGCATTTAATTGTTTTCATTGAGGGAGAAACCATGAGTAATATTATAGATCAATTGAACGAAGTAAAGAAACGATTTTCGGATGATATCTTTTTAAGCAACAAAGGATTATCGAACGAAGTTGGCATTCATGTATTCTGTTATGACCCAAGAGAAGAGATGCTTGTTTCCAGTTTCTTTTCTGATCTCATCCAATCTGAAAATCAAGCGTTTCATCTGAAAGAATGCGACCTATACCGAATTTTCTTACAGATTTGTGAGGAAAAACGAATCTTGAAAAGCATTCCAGCTATGGAAAAAAAGAAGGGTTCGGATTATCTTTTGAAGCAACTGCAAAAGGCAATTTCACCAGAAGACTTTGTAGAAAAAATGGAATATGAACCACATACACATGGGAATATTTTGCTGATAACGGGTGTTGGAAAAGTTTATCCATTCATGCGTTCTCATAACATCCTGGACAATCTTCAGCATATCTTTTCGGATATTCCAGTGGTGATGCTTTATCCTGGCACATACAATGGACAAGCACTTTCCCTTTTTGATGAATTTCAAGATGGGAACTATTACCGTGCATTCAACATGATTTAAGGGAGGACTTTTTTATGCAATTACGAGACATGTACAAATCAGATATTAACCGTGACATCAACGGGGTCATTAAAGTCGCACAAGATGATGAACATTCCATCGTTCAGGAACTGTCGGAATATGTGATTACAAAAGAACTGCGTCGTCACTTTAACACTTTTTTGAATCACTATGAACGCTCTCTGGAACAGCCAACAGATAAAATTGGTGTCTGGATTTCTGGTTTCTTTGGAAGCGGTAAATCTCATTTTTTGAAGATGCTCTCGTACTTGCTTTCCAATCGAACTGTTGGCGGAAAAAAAGCAGTGGCGTATTTTGCCGACAAATTTGACGACCCGATGATGTATGCACAACTGGAAAACTGTGTAAAAGTTCCGACGGAAACAATTCTTTTCAATATCGATTCGAAAAGCCCTTTGACAAAAGATAAAACAGCCATTTTGCGGATTTTTGCAAAGGTATTTTATGAACATCAGGGATTTTACGGCAACGATTTGAAAATTGCTAAATTGGAACAGTTTATTGCAAAATCCGGAAAGACAGAACCATTCCAAAAGAGTTTTGAACGTATCAATGGCGGCTCGTGGGAAAGTTCACGGAATTCTTTTTCTTTCTTTGAAGATGACATTGTAGCGGCAATGTGTGAAGCACTTGGCATGAGTGAAACCGCTGCCCGCAATTGGTTCAATGGCGAAGAAGAAATTGAACTGAGCATTGAACAACTTGTGAGTGAAATCAAAGAATACGTGGAAAGCAAAGGAAAAGACAACCGCCTGTTGTTTATGATTGACGAAGTTGGTCAATATATCGGCTCGGATTCTGACCTTATGTTGAACTTGCAAACCATTGTGGAAGAAATCGGGACGAAATGCGGCGGCAGAGTTTGGGTCATGGTAACTTCTCAAGAGGCAATTGACAGCATTACCAAAATCAGCGGCGATGATTTTTCTAAGATTCAGGGACGATTCAATACACGGTTGAGTTTGAGTTCTTCTTCCGTGGACGAAGTCATCAAAAAGCGAATTCTTACTAAAACAGAAATTGCAGAACAACTGCTCCAGCAGCAATATGAAAAGAATCATCAGGTGCTGAAAAACCTGTTTACGTTCAGTCATGCGATACTTGATTTAAAGGGCTACGCTGGCGAGGGCGAATTTGTAGAAACTTATCCGTTTGTTCCCTATCAGTTCCGCTTGATGCAGAATGTTCTTGCGGAAATCAGAAAGCATGGAAACTCTGGAAAGCATCTCTCCGGCGGCGAACGCTCCATGCTTTCCGGCTTTCAGGAAGCAGCTCAGGCAATCCAAAACAAAGATGAATATGCACTTGTTCCGTTCTATCTGTTTTATGATACCCTTCACACGTTCCTGGACAGCTCCATTCGCCGTGTCATTGACCGTTGTCAAGATGCAGCGGATCATCATGATGGCATCGAACAATATGATGTCAATATCTTGAAGCTCCTATATCTTGTACGCTATGTAGACGATATCAAGGCAAATGTAGACAATATCAGCATTCTCATGGCAGAAGATATTCGTACGGATAAGATTTCCACCCGTCTTGAAATACAACAGTCCTTGGATAGACTGGTATCGCAAAACTATGTTTCCAGAACAGGTGATACTTATACTTTTCTGACAGACGATGAACAGGATATTGCCCGTGAAATTCGGAACACTCCTGTAGATAGTGCCATTATTACAAAAGCAATTTCGGATATTATCTTCGGAAAACTGTTTGTCAGCAAAAAATTTCGGTATGGAAAATACGATTTTCCCTATGATGAACGAATTGATGAAACCGTCATTGGTCAGCTGACCGGCTCTATCGCATTGCATTTTATCACCGTTGCTTCGGAAATTTATACCATGGATGATTCCGTTTTCCGGATGAAATCCGCTACCGACAATGAAGTCATCATTGTTCTGGCAGAGAGCCAGCCTTATTTCAAAGAACTGGAAGATGCCATGAAAATTCGTCGTTATGTCAAGAGCAAAAATGTGACACAGCTTCCGGAAATGATTCAAACTATTATCCGAGCAAGACAAAATCAGGCTTCCGCACATGAAAAGCGTGCAGAGGAATTGATTTCTGCTGCCATCGTTGCAGGTCGAATTTATGTTGCAGGCGATAAGCTGATGATGAAAGTTTCTTCAGTGAAAGACTGCGTGGAACGGGCAATGAGCGTTCTTGTAGAAAGCGTTTATACGAAGCTGGGATATATCCGGAAAAATTACGACAGTGATGCGGATCTTCTGCAAATCCTGAACGGCAGCAGACAAATGGCTCTTGCAGGAACAGAATCGCCAAACGCTGAAGCAAGCAAAGAACTGCTGCAATATCTGGAAATTCAGAAAGAACGACAGCTCCCAACCTCTATGGGCGACCTGCAAAAACGCTATCAGACAATCCCCTATGGCTGGCGTGAAATTGACATTGCAGCAATTGTTGCAGAATTGATTGCAGCACAAAAGTTGGTGTTAAAATACGGCGGTGTTATTATCTCGCCGAGTGATAAAAAAATCATAGATTACCTGCGGAAAAAAACAGAAATTGATAAGGCAATCATTGCGTTCAAAGTTGCTCCACCAACAGCACTGATCAAGAAATGCAGGGAATTTCTCAGCGAATATCATAACTGCACACTGGGAGCAATTCCAGATGATGAAACAGGACTGCTCCGCTATATCACGGAAAAATTTGATACAGAGTGTGCAGCCCTTCAGGGACGAATTGCAAAAGAATACGCTTTCTCCGCATATCCCGGAAAAAATGTCGTTGAAAATGGCATCAAACTCTGTGAGAAACTGCTTGCACAGAAAAATGACAGCATTGCATTGCTGAAAAAAGCGGTGGAACTGCAAGATGATTTCCTGGACTTTTCAGAAGATATTTCCGATGTGGACACTTTCTTCCGAGTACAAAGAGAGATTTTCGACCGTGCAAAAGCACAGACAGAACAATTGGACACAGAAAAAGAATATTTCCAGACGGAAAGCGATGCCATCGCTGCAATTTCCAAAATCAAGGAAATCCTTGCAATGCCAAAGCCGTACAAACGAATCAGCGAACTGCCAGAATTGGTGCAGACGATTCAGAACGTATATGAAAAACTGCTTGTACAGAAACGGGAAGAAGTAATCGGCGAGATTCAAGCGGCAATGGGTGAAATTCATCAGACTGCTGACGTGAAACAGGGCGATATTGTTCAGCGTGCAGATGCAGTGTTCATCGAAAAGCGAACCGCTGCCGAACATGCAGAAAAATTGACCAGCCTCGATGCGATGAAAATTCAAATCGGGAACATTCGGCAACAGTATCTGCAAAAATTGCTTGTTGTTGCAGAACCGGACATCGACATGGTAACCATCAACCGCAGCACGATTTGTCACACGATGCAGCTGAAAAGCGAAGCGGATATTGATCGATATGTTGCGGAAATCAAGAAGTCACTGCTGCAAAAACTCAACGGACATGATGTCCTCCATATCATTTGAGGTGAGAATATGAACAAGAACGCCATTAAAAATTTCGCTGTTTCGGCAAGAATCCTGCTGATTCAGGCAGTTACACAAAAGGCATTTGAATATGAAGTTACAGAGGACGGTAAAAATGACCCATCACAGGCAGCCGTCAACGGACAGTCGTTAACCCCATCAGAGCAGAGCCAGCGCGCCCAGCTCATCGCACAAATTCAGGCGAAAGGCTTCGCTTCCACCATGGAAGAAGCTGCCTATACATGGTTTAACCGATTCATTGCTTTGCGATTCATGGAGGTGAACAATTACCTCCCGTCGCACACTCGCATTTTCTCGGATGAAGACGGCAACTTCAAGCCGGAAGTGCTGACCGATGCGGTGAATCTGGAAATCGACGGACTAGACAAAGAACTCGTACTGGAACTTCTGGAGCAGCAGAAGAACGAGCAGCTATACCAATACATCATCATCACGCAGTGCAACGCCCTGAACGAGGGCTTGCCGGAGATGTTCGAGCGAATCGGCGGATGGACAGAACTGCTATTCCCGAAGAACTTGCTGCGGGAAGATAGCGTCATTGCCCATATGGTGAAAGATATTCCGGAATCGGACTGGAACGACCAGGTGCAGATTATCGGCTGGTTGTATCAATATTACAACTCTGAGCCGAAAGATAAGGTTTTCGCCAACTTGAAAAAGAATATTAAAATCAGTGCGGCAGATATTCCAGCAGCTACGCAGCTTTTCACGCCGGATTGGATTGTACGGTACATGGTGGAAAACTCGCTGGGCAGACTCTGGACAGAGGGTCACGGCAAGCCGGAAAACGCTAACTGGAAATACTATCTGGAAGAGGCAGAACAGGAAGATGCTGTTCAGGCAGACCTTGAAAATCTACGTGCTGCCTATCGGGAGATTCAGCCGGAACAAATCAAAATCATCGATCCGTGCATGGGCAGCGGACATATTCTGGTCTATGCGTTCGATGTGCTGATGGACATCTACACCGCCTGCGGTTGGTCGGAGCGAGATGCAGCAAAGTCTATTCTGCGAAATAACCTCTACGGGCTGGACATCGACCGCCGTGCCTATCAGCTGGCATATTTTGCGGTGATGATGAAAGCACGGCAATACAACCGCCGCATTCTATCGGCGGAAAATCAGCCAAATCTTGCGAATTTTGCGGATGTGATGCATGTAGACACTTCCCTGCTGAGCGGCAGCCTGCGGAAATTTGCAGAGCAGTTCCAGTTCGCTGACACCTACGGCTCGCTGATGACGGTGACGAAACCGGCAGGGCTGGACGAAGCGGTTTCTGCGTTCCTGCCGACGTTCGGGATGCAGGCAGAGCAGCTGGAAATGATGATGCGAGTGGCTCGGATTCTGACGCAGAAATATGATGTGGTCTGCACCAATCCGCCGTATATGGGCGGCTCTGGCATGAATGCAACGCTGTCGACCTATGTAAAGAAGAACTTTCCGGATAGCAAGAGCGATTTGTTTGCATGCTTTATGGAAAAGTGCGGTCAGCTGATAAAACGGAATGGTCTGTATGCCATGATTACCCAGCACGCTTGGATGTTCCTTTCCAGCTATGAAAAACTGCGGGAAAAGCTGAAAATGCATTCGATTGTCGATATGGCACATTTGGGTGCAAGGGCATTTGATGAAATCGGCGGCGAGGTGGTGCAGACAACCGCATTTGTTAGCTGTGGCAGACGGGTTGCGGATTTCAAAGGAACGTATGTTCGGCTGGTGGATATTGTCGGCGAATGGGAAAAAGAAGCTGCATATCGCAGCGGAAATCATCGTTACACTGCCAAGCAGGAAAACTTCTCCAAAATCCCTGGTTCTCCGGTCGCTTATTGGGTGAGTGAGAATTTTGTGAGGGCGTTTGAACAGGGGACATCATTAGGAAAGTTAGCAGATTCTAAACAAGGAATTGCCACCGCTGATAATAATAGATTTTTAAGAGAATGGTTTGAAGTAGCCATTAATAATATTGAACTTGACTGCCATTCTCATGAAGAATCAAAAAAATCACTGAAAAAATGGTATCCCTATAATAAAGGTGGAGAATTTAGAAAGTGGTATGGAAATAATGATTTTGTTGTAAATTGGAAAAATGATGGAGTTGAACTTCGTGAGTTTAAAAAATCTGTTATTCGTAATCCAAATTTCTTTTTCAAGAGATGCTTTAGTTGGTCTTTAATTTCATCAAGCGTAGCTGCTTTCAGGTATAAACCTTCAGGACATTTGTTTGATGTGGCTGGAATGAGCGTTTTTAGTAATGATAATCTTTACTATTTGCTTGCTTTATGTAATTCTAACTTTTCTATGCAAGTACTTAAAATAATAGCTCCTACTATTAATTATCAATGTGGTGATATTGCAAATATCCCTGTAAAAATTGATAATGATAAGAAACCGAAGATTGATAAAATCGTTGAAGAAAATATTGAATTTTGTGAGAAAGATTGGGATGCTTTTGAAACTTCTTGGGACTTTGAGGGGCATCCGCTGGTGTGAAAGGAGAAAGATGATGAGATTTTTGAAATTTGCTGATGATATGCCTAATTTCTCTGATGTTAAAGATGACATACCAATTTATCGCTATTTTTCTTATTGTAAAATTAAGGATTTTTTTGAAAAAGAAGCTCTTTGGTTTTGTAATGCAACTCAATTTTATGACAAGCTTGAAAGAAGAATCCCAGATAGTTATTTCCAAAATTGGGACAAGGAAGTTGCTGAAAGATATAAAAGTCTATATGAAATGAAAAAAGAAGATGTTAAAGCTTATGTAAGCTGTTGGAGCTTGTCTAGAGATAATTATGCTCTTTGGAAAATATATACATCTAAAAATGATGGATGTGCTGTAGCTACAACTGTTGGACAATTGAGGAAAACGTTTGAAAATTATCCTATAGTAACATTAAAAGTTGAGTATACAAATGGGGATAAAAATGAAGAAAATTTTTCAATTCCGCAAATCTTTTTTAAACATGATGAACAGCCACATACTATAAAAGCAGCAGAAAAAATAAAGATATTTCCATATCAGTATGAGCAAGAAGTTAGATTTGTTTTTTACTCTAAAGACAATCAAAATGGTGAAAATATCTCTATAAATTTGGATGATGTAGTTAATTCAATTCTGATTTCTCCTTTTTCAAATGGATGCATGGAAAAACGAATAATTACTCTAACAAAAAATTATGTTCCTAATGCTAATATTGAATACTCAAGAATCAAGGAGAAAAATAATGAGTCAACTAATCAGTGACAAATACGCCACATGGGAATCCGAATGCGAAGCCCGTTTCCAAAAACTAAAATCCAACGAAGAGGAACTGAACCGCATCTTCATCGACATCTACGGCTTACAGGATGAGCTGACGCCGGAAGTCGAGGACAGGGACGTGACCGTCCGCCGGGCGGATTTGCAGCGGGAAATCAAGTCGCTGCTCTCCTATGCCGTGGGCTGCCTGTTCGGGCGGTATTCGCTGGATGAAAAAGGGCTGTGCTATGCCGGCGGTGAATGGGATGCAAGCAAGTACAAGACCATCCTCCCCGTGAAAGACAATGTGCTTCCGATTTGCGATGATGACTACTTAGAGAGCGACCTCACCGGAAAAATCGTGGAGTTTGTGAAAATCGTCTACGGCGAAGACACGCTGGAGGAGAACCTCAAGTTCATCGCCGATGCCCTCGGCACAAAGGGTGCAACCCCACGGGAAGCCATCCGGAACTACCTGCTCAACGGCTTCTATGCCGACCACTGCAAAATTTATCAGAAACGCCCGATTTACTGGCTGTTCAGCTCCGGCAAGAAGAACGCCTTCAAGGCTCTGGTTTATATGCATCGCTGGGAGAAGACCACCGTCGCTACCGTCCGCACCGATTATGTCCACGAGTTGCAGGAACGCTACCGAACACAACTTTCCATGCTGGGCGACCAGATGGAACACGCAGCACAGTCCAAGCGTGTGAAGCTGAAAAAGCGTCAAGAGAAACTGACTGCACAGCTGGACGAAATCAACGCCTATGAAGAAAAGGTACACCACCTCGCCGACCGCATGATGGACATTGACCTTGACGACGGCGTAAAGGTGAACTATGCGAAATTTGCAGAGATTTTGGAGAAGATAAAATGACGATCGATACCATTAACCGTACTTTGCAGGAGCGGTTTGCTGCGGAATTGCCAGATTGTTACCAGCGTAGAATTATTTTCTGGTTCGACTCCGACCGAGAGTTTGAAACAATGCTGGACGAACTGGAGCTTCCCGATGTGAAACTTCTGAAACTGACCGGAGATAATTTCTTTGCAGCAAAAATGCTCTTGTCTGAAACAGATACCCAGAGCAATTATCTGGTGTACGACCCCTTAACCTATTCCCATCGGGAAGACAACTGGCTGCGAGATATTCAGCTTTACAGCGAGGAATTTCGTGCCGATTTGGTTTCCATGCAGATGGAAGAACTGCATATTCCGCAGACGACACAGCTGCGGCGAGCAATGCGACACTATGTCAAGTTTTTCGACAGCAAGGAACGAGCAGCAAAACTCAAAGATTTCGGCACGCAATACCAGAATGCTGGACAGCTACATATTGACATTATGGCGGTGCTCTGCAATACCAAGCAGAATACCGTACATGGCGTTTTGCGTGCAATTCTCTGCGATTCCCTGTACCATGCAGAGAATACCTGTCTGGAACAAATCGAAAAGTTTGGCAGTATGCAGGCATTGCGGGAGATGACAGCCTATTATACAGGTTATGCCGACGAAAAATATGAACCATATGACCTTGCAGCACAGATCCTGCTCACGGCATTTTCTGCGGTTGGCGATGAAACGGTATTATCCGGCTTAGAGAAGTATCTCTCTCCGGAACACCAGCCGGCATGCTATGCTTTCATTGATGAGTGGAATGCTTCTGCAGAACAGGAAAAGCTGTTCGAAATTGCAGACGATATTACAGAGCGGATGCGGCTTACAGAGCGTCTGGAAAAAGTGGATACAGCAATTCTGATGCAGTCGGATAGTCTGCCTTGTATTGATGCCGTCATCATTGAAAGATTCCTACAGGAAATTGCAGAAAATGTGATCAAAACAGAAGAGATTCTAAAAGTTACAGAAAGCCGCCGTACTTCAAAGTGGTATAACCGCTATGCCTATTTGTATGATGGTCTGTATTATATCGCAAAAATGCAGGAATTTCACTATGCTCATATTACAGGTTTCCACTTTGGAACAGAGAAAGAATTGTGGGATTCCTACTGCAAAGAATTGTATTGGATGGATACGTACTACAGACGGCTGCATATGGACTTCCGGAAAAGCCTTTTCAATACATTGGGAACGCTGGATGACTTATTCAAAAGTGCTGTAGTCACTGCGGAACATCTCTACCAGAATTGGTATCTTTCAGAATTGAACGGCAGCTGGAATTCCCTGATTAAAGAATCGGTTGCAGATGGATTTTCACAGAATGGGATTCTCCAACAGGATGATTTTTATCGGCGTGTTGTTCAGCCCATCGCCAGAGAAAGCAGAGTATTTGTCATTATCTCTGACGCTTTGCGGTATGAGGTAGCGACAGAACTGACTGAAAAACTTTTGCGGGAAACAAACGGCACAGCAAAACAATCCGCTATGCAATCTGTCTTTCCGAGTATCACCAAATTCGGCATGGCAGCACTACTCCCCCACAAAGCATTAACGATTACTGATTCCATGAAGATGTTCTGTGATGAAATGCCAACGGATGGCACAGAAAACAGAGATAAAATCTTAAAGAAAACCAATCCGAAAAACTGTGCCGTAACATATGAAACTCTGCTCACAATGAAGCAAGCCCAGCGAAGAGAACTTGTCAGCGGTGCAGATGTGGTGTATATCTATCACAATACCATTGATGCTGTTGGAGATAAGGCAAATACAGAACATCAAGTCTTTGAAGCTTGTGCCGATGCACTGGAAGAACTCAAGAATTTAGTTCGTCTGATTGTCAATTCTATGAGTGGTTCGAAAATTCTCATCACTGCTGACCATGGTTTCTTGTATGCTCATGAACCCCTTACAGAAAGTGAAAAAGTCAGCACAAGTCTTGTTTCCGGAAATGTCCTTGAAAGCGGAAGACGGTATCTCCTCGCAAACAATGCCTGCCAATCAGAATCCCTCATGCGTATTTCGATGGAAAAATATGCGAATGGATTGGTTGGATTCACACCATTTGAAGCGATTCGCTTTCAAAAGCAAGGTGGCGGCAGCCATTTTGTCCATGGCGGCGTATCGTTGCAGGAATGCTGTGTGCCAGTGATCACATTCAAGAACATCTCAAAAACATCAAAGAAATTTGTAGAGATCAAGAAAGTTCCTGTGAAACTCATCAGCATGACCAGAAAAATCAGCAACAATATTTTTACCCTTGATTTTATGCAGATGGATGCTGTCGGTGGAAAAACTGTTCCTGCAACCTATGAGATTTACTTATGTGATAAGTTTTCAAATCCAGTCAGCAATATACAAACATTAGTTGCTGATAAAACCGGAGAACCACAGGAACGGGTATTCCATATTCGTTTTACCTTGAAAAATGTTGCATTCGACGGCAATGCGGTGTATTATTTCAACATCGTGGACAAGGAAACAGGCGATTTAATTGAACGTACGGAATTTTCAGTGAAGATTGCATTTTCCAACGATTTTGATTTTTAAAGCAATTTGGAGGGATCATTATGGATGAATTTGATAGAAAGGTAATTGCAGCATTTCCCGGCAAATCCGTTCGGAAAGATTTGACTGCACTCATGAAAAAGGGGGCAAATGTTCCTACTTATGTACTGGAATACTTGCTGGGAATGTACTGTGCAACCGATGACGAAGAAACGATTAAGGTCGGTTTGGAAAAAATCAAGAGAATTCTCAGCGAGAATTATGTTCGCCCCGACCAAAGTGACTATGTAAAATCAAAAATAAAGGAAAATGGACAGTATACCGTAATTGACAAAGTAACCGTCAGACTGGATGAAAAAGAAGATAAGTATATTGCAAGCTTCACGAATCTGGACTTGAAAGATTTCGAGGTCAATTCTGATTTGGTCACCCATAATGAAAAGCTGTTAGTCGGTGGTATCTGGTGTATCATTAAAATCGAATATGTGGGACTGGAACGAGATTTTGACGAAGATGATTACGAAGAAGATATTTTTGACGGCAATAAAAAGAAACGGAATCAGAAACAGAAAAAGAAAAAATCCAGATACGACTCCCCTTTTTCAATCGCTGCTTTAAAGCCAATCCAAATGGCAAATCTCGACCTTGACGAGATATTTGAAACAAGAAACCAGTTTACGAAAGAGGAATGGATCACACTGCTGCTGCGTTCCGCTGGTTATGAACCGGATGCCCTGAATGAAAAACAAAAACTGCACTACCTGCTCCGGTTTGTGCCGTTTATTCAGAAAAACTATAATCTTGTTGAACTGGGGCCAAGAGGAACAGGAAAATCCCACGCTTACAGCGAACTTTCCCCCTACTCCATTCTGATGAGCAGCGGTCATACAACGGTATCCAATATGTTTTACAATATGGCTTCCCACCGTGTGGGACTTGTTGGAAATTGGGACTGCGTTGCATTCGATGAAGTTGGCGGTATTACCAACACTTCCGGCGATATGATACAGATCATGAAAAACTATATGGCAAACGGCAGCTTTGCAAGAGGCAGCGATTCCATTAGTTCGGATGCCTCCATTGCCTTTGAAGGAAATACGTTTCGCAGTGTTGCAGATATGCTGCGAACCACCAATTTATTTGAACCGTTTCCGGAAGGCTTTAACAACGATTCTGCATTTTTCGATCGAATCCATGCCTATTTGCCGGGATGGGAAACGCCAAAGCTGCGAGCAAGTCTTTTCACAAACAAATATGGACTAATTTCCGATTGCTTTTCTGAGTTCTGCCATGCAATGCGGAAATATGACTTCACCAATTCCTTCGGTGAGTATTTCGCTTTGAATGATAACTTTAACACCCGTGATGATACCGCAGTCAGACGGACGTTTTCGGGACTTGCAAAGCTTATCTATCCAAATGAACAGATTGAAAAAGAAGAAGCACGGGAATTACTCGAATATGCCATTGAATGCCGCCGCAGAGTCAAAGAACAGCTTCGAAAAATGAATCCTGCGGAATTTAGCGATGTGATGCTGGGTTACATTGACCTTGACACAGAAGAAGAATTTTATGTGGATTTGCCGGAAATCGCAAGCGGTTCTTTGATTCCGGAACGTTTTGAAAAATCAGGCTATGTCTATGCAATTGGACGTTCCGTTGATGGCCGTGTTGGCATATATCGTTTTGAAAACAAGCTGATGGCAGGTGCAGGAAAGCTTAGTTTCCGCAATGTGGAAGGACTTGCAGGTGCTTCAAAAAGTGTTCGGGATAGCATTACAGCAGCATTTAACTACTTTATGCAGAATAGCGGAAAGCTGATTACACGCAGTCCTTTGGATTTTGACTATAGTTTATATTATAACGACTTACAGAATCGAAATGTCAGCGATGAAGTATCTGTAGCGGAAGTAGTTGGACTGTATTCTGCACTGTCAAACCGTCCGGTATTACCCTCACTGGTGATATGCGGAAGAGTCGTCATGTCTGGTGAAACCATGCCTGTGATTACAATGTTAGATGAAATTTTTGTTTCAGCAGCAAACGCAGGTGCAAAAAAAATATTGTTGCCAGAGAGCAGCCGGAATCATTATCTGCTGCTTTCGGACAAGCTGAAAAAAGAAATTGCTGTTGATTTCTATAACACACCGCTGGAAGCAGCAAGGCTTGCATTGGGAGTTGACTGGTGATGAAAAAATATCAATGTATTGCTTGCGGCACTGTAAAAGATTGCGAGAAAAGTTGTATGTGTCCGATCTGCGGATATATGATGTTTCCGCAGCCATATGACCGCAGCAAAGTAATCATCAGCGAAATACGGCGTTTTGTAGAAAGAATTGTTGCTCAAAAGATTGATGTGCAGTCATTGCCGTTTGGAAAGCTGACATGCATCGCTTCCCCAGTTTTTCAAAAATCAAAACCTATGTTTCAAGAGCAGAAAAAACAGAAATTTTTTATCATCGCTTAAAGACCAGCTTGGAACAAACACAGCAGTATTTTCATGAAACTTTTTGCAAACGCTATTCCTCCAAAAATGACACGTTAGATATGCTGTCAGACCGTACTTCTGCTCTTCTGAAGAACGTGCTTTTGAAGCTTGGCATCGAAATTCAATGGAAAAAAGCAGTTTTTCCAACTGTCACAGTACAGTATACAGAAGTTCCTCATCAAGATTACATTCATCTCGCTGACCAGTTACTCGACCGAATCGTTCAGCTATCAGATAAAATAAATCAATTTATAAAGGCAAACAACATCTATGGATGTGCCTATGATCAGGAAATCGAACCGCCCAAGATGCAAAAGAATCATACAGAAATCAATTGGCAAGAAGTGCTTTCCAAACATATTTCCGCCTGTGACAGCATTCTAAAAAAGAAATATGTGATCGATATTTTTGAAGATGGCAGCACGGAACTGACCACCATGCTGAAAGTGGCATGGGATGCCATCTTTGTTCTTTTGTCCGCACCCATAAAGAAACGTACATTGGTCTATGCATTTGATCACGAGGAATTATCTGCGGAACAGTGCAACAACCGACTGATGGAAATTTTCTCCGATTCATTCCATGCAGTTATGGAATTGGTACAGGCAGAGAATTTTCTAAAAGACCAGTCTGAAGAACAACTCTTTGAACTTTATCAAAACATGCTTGACCTTGACAAACATCACTATATGTCAGGGACAAAAGGCAATTTTAAAATCGGAAAATGGGAAAAGAAACTGAATGCACTCATTGGATTGGATGCAGTGAAATCCAATGTCCGAAAAATAAAAGCCTATGCACTTGCGAATAAAGGTCACGGCCAGCCAAATTTACATATGTGTTTTCTTGGAAATCCCGGAACAGGAAAAACAGAAGTTGCCCGAATCATTGCCGGAATTCTCCATGAAAACGGACTTCTCCAAACAAACAAAGTCGTTGAAACAGACCGCAGCGGTCTTGTTGCTGGTTATGTTGGACAGACAGTGTTGAAAACGGCTGCGGTGATTGAAGAAGCAATGGGCGGTGTGTTGTTTATTGATGAAGCCTATTCCCTTGTACAAGGGGATTCCAGTAATGACTATGGTCACGAAGCAGTTTCTACCTTAATCAAAGCGATGGAAGACCACCGTGGGGAATTTTGTGTGATTCTTGCAGGGTATCAAAATCAGATGACGAAAATGCTGGCATCGAATCCAGGCTTTCAATCAAGAATCCAGTTTACATTGAATTTTCCCAATTACAACCGAGATGAGTTGGGGCAAATCGCTGCATGGATGCTGAAAAACAGAGGATATATCATCAGTGACGAGGCAAAGGATAGAATCCTTGCTATTACAGACCATATTAGAAAAGAGCCAAATTTCGCAAACGCCCGTGAAATGCGAAATATCATTGAGCAGGTTGTGATGTGCCAGAATGTACGCTGTGCCGGAACAGAAGACAAAACAATTGAACTTGCAGATGTAAACGCCTATATCAGGGAAAATCACATCTATGTTCCGACATCCGGCGAAGGCATCGTAAAGAAAATTCTAACTGCTGAAGAGGAACTGGAACAGCTGGTTGGGTTGCGTTCTGTAAAGCGAATGATAAAGAAAATCAAAGCGTATGCAAAACGCAACAAAAATGATTCTGACATGAATTTGCATATGTGTTTCTGTGGCAATCCCGGAACAGGAAAAACAGAAGTTGCCCGCATTTTGTCCCGTATTCTATATGAGGCAGGCGTGCTGCCAGAAGCAAAACTGACGGAAACAGATGCCCAAGGACTTATTAGTAAATATGTAGGCGGAACAGCTTCCAAAACGCTTGCAAAAATCAACGATGCCATGGGCGGTATCCTTTTCATTGATGAAGCGTATAGTTTAATCAGAAGCGATGACGACAATGCTGCAACCTATGGTGAAGAAGCAATTGCAGTTCTTTTGAAGCAAATGGAAGATCAGCGTGGACAGTTTTGTGTCATCTTAGCAGGTTATCCGTCTGAAATGGAAGAACTCATTCGTGTAAATCCCGGACTGGCTTCCAGAGTTCAATTTACATTGCATTTTCAAGACTACACAAGAGAGGAACTGGAAGAAATTGCATTGCATTTTCTGAAACGAAAAGGATATGAAATGGATTTCTCAGCAATGCAGCTGTTGCTGGATATTACAGAGTATTACAGGACAAAACCCAATTTTGCAAATGCAAGAACAGTTCGCAATATCTTGGAACAGGTGATTATGAATCAAAATTTAAGGGAAGACGAAGAGAACCAAAAGGATAATCTGTTAATTCTTAGTGATGTTCAGGACTATCTGGATGATGAAAATATTGATTTAAATCGTGCTTCTGTGAAATTAAATAAAATTGGATTTTAAGTTGATTTTTCTGGCGTTGAAATTGTCAATCGCACGCAACATATTTCCCACGACAACCGCATTTACTTTTGAGGGAAAACAACAAAAATTTTTCCGCATAGAAAAAACCGCCTCCCCGTATCTTATAGATACGCTGGGAAGCGGCTTTTGATCTAGATTGTA
>ERZ773150.1887-NODE-1887-length-17040-cov-5.796291_pt1 | contig 17040 bp, 12 predicted proteins | sample MGYA00580845_ERZ773150 | MGnify/ENA primary metagenome ERZ773150 (study PRJEB29015, sample SAMEA2737848) | human gut metagenome | biome: human gut; feature: human-associated habitat; material: faeces | place: China | collected 2012 ...
TACTTCCAGACATTCTGCTTGCCATTCAAGAGCCGTTTTAAGTTAATGACATTGCCCCATGCCCATACCCCTTTGTGATAATCGTAATGGAATCGGTTTCAGCTTCCACGGTAAATGCTGCCGACCGCAGGGACAATGCTGCCCGAACATCTTTTCGACATTTGTTAAGATACTTTCGCACGAAATCGGATCTTTTCAGTGAAAGCAGTGGATTTGTTTGCTTTTCTGGTGTGATTGGGGGGATTTTGCGGGGGAAAGGGTGAAAAAATTCTTATTTTTGGTGGTGGAATCTAGACAATCCATTTTTAAGTGCAATCCGTTAATGTTGTTTCCGGATAGTAATACGCCAGAATTTCCTTCCACGTTGCCCCGTTCTTTGCCATAGCATTCGCCCCGTATTGGCTCATTCCAACCCCATGCCCATAGCCCTTTGTGGTAATCGTAATGGAATCGGTTTCAGCTTCCACGGTAAACGCTGCCGACCGCAGGGACAATGCTGCCCGAACATCCTGTCCGCTCACGGGAATGCCCCCAACTTTCGCTGTTTTTACCGTTCCGGAGTCAGAAACCTCCTCCACCGTCAGCCAGCTTTCCGGCTGGTTTTCCGGAAATTTTGCCTTTGGTGCAATCGTTTTCATCGCTTTCTGTAAATCATCCTTGGAAAATGAAACTTCTTCCAAAAAATGCGGTGCACTTTCATCGGCTGCACTGTCTACCGGCACTAAATACGGAATAGCCTGTCCCCAGACCGTTTCCGCCGATTCCGTCTGTCCGGCAGACATCGAACAGAACGCTGCAATAATCGGCTCTTCCTCATAGGTCAGCAGATACGGCAGTACCTCATCTACAGCCTCTGCAATCGTTGCATAATAGGTGTCAAATTGTGCCCCATAGTATTGTTTCGCCTGATTTTCCGTGAAGAACGCCTGATATTCTGCTGGGTCATTGGAAAAATCTGCTCCGCACAGCTCTGGTGTTGGATTTTCCTGCTCCAGCAGCTGTTGCCGCACCGCATAGGTGTGGGCAGCGACTGCCTGTGCCTTGAGTGCTTCCGGCTCAAATGTTGCTGGCATCTCTGCACAAACTGCCCCAATCACATAATCCCTTGCCGAAACTGCCAGCACCTCCCCTGTGGAAACATCCAGCACGGAAAAGTCCGGCAAATCGTCTGCCGCTTTGGACTGCTCTGCAGCGGATTCGGATTCAGATTTTGGTGTATGCTGGGACAGCAACAGAGCCGGTACAACCGGAATCGCTGCCAGCAGCACGGCAAACAGCAGAATCACCATGCGTTCTCGTTTCATGGAAAACCGTCCTTTCTCTTTTCCCGTCAGACCGTCCGGTTAGGTGATGATATAGCCCGGATTCTGATAGGGCTGCTTCTGATAGCCATATTTTAAATCAGAATAAACACTCGTCAAGTCGTTCCAAGTTGCCACGTTTGCCGTTCCGGTTTCGACCAAGCCAAACAACCGCTGAAAGGTTGTAATTGCCGAACGTGTCATTGGCCCGAAATAACCAGTCACTCGCACCGAACCAATTTCCGGATAGGTCTGCCCAACATAGTTCAGATACTCCTGCAAAATTCGCACATACGGACTTGTTACACCCTCCTGCAAAACAATTCCCGGAAACGGGACAATTTCTTCTGTTTCCTCCGCCAGAGGCGGCATAGAATCCAGAATGCCCATATAGGCACGGTATAAATCATACCACGTTGCCCGGTCTACAACGCCAGTTTCCGGCAGTCCATACGTCCGCTGAAACGACTTGACAGAAGTTTCCGTTTGTTCCCCGAAATATCCGGTAATCGGGACTGGCTCTACATTTGCATAATACGCCCCAACCATGGCAAGATAATACTGCAATGCCCGGATATTTTGCCCCTGCATACCAATATGCAGTTCTTCTTCATATTGCAAGGGGAACTCTCCCTGTGCAATGCCTTCAGAGTCCAACTCTGCCAATCGTTTCACACTGGTATAGATATAATCGATTCGATACCACGTTGCTTCATCCACCGTTCCGGTTGGAGAAAGGTTGAAAATCTCCTGAAATTTCAGCACGGCTTCCTGTGTCAGATAGCCAAAACTACCCGTAATTTCGCCGATTTTCGGAATTGCCGGATAATTGCGGCTAATGCGGTTCAACTGGATTTGCAATAGGCGAACATCTTCCCCACTGTATCCCAATGCCAACGGAAAACCGGGATAGGACTGCATAGATGTTTGCACCGGAACATTCTGTACCAAGTCGATGGAATCCCCATAATAATACGTCAGAATATCATAGGGAGAATACCCCTGCTCTGCCAGTCCAACCGTTCCCCACTGCGACAGCCCCTCACAAGTGACCGTCGTTCCGTTGCAGAACGCTGCAAACAATGGTTCGATTGTTCCCTGTCGGCGAATATAGGTGTTCAGCTGTTCGTCCACTAGGCGGTTGATGTTTTCAAAGACTTCTCTTCCGTAGGTATACTTCTGGTCATACTGCGTGGAATCTGTAATATCAAACGGATATCCACGGGAACGATACCATTCTGTATAAATGCGGTTCAGGGCAAAGGTAATAATGGCATAGATATTTGCCCGCAGGGCTGCCTCTGGCCAAGTCGGATAAATTTCACTGGAAGCAACATTTTTGATGTAATCTGCAAATGGCACTTCTACATTCATTGCATCTGCATCCGGTCTGCCCAGATGTACAGTAATGGTTTCCGGAATATACGGTTCTCCTTTCGGCATAAAAACAGAAATCTCCTTTCTATCCTATTATAATAGTATCCGGCACATTTCCAGCTGTCTGTTTATCGTTTCGGCTCTGTATTTTCATAGATAATGGTCTGTGTTGTGGCATCGGAGAATTGCGGTAGTGGAATCATTGCAAACTTTTGCAGCGATGTGATTCCGACAAAAATCGGAACGCTTCGGCTCTCCATCCGAAAATAGCCCGGATAGTGAATGCTGACATCATAACTTTGGAACAGAGGAATTTCATTTGGCTGCTGCTCCACTCTCGTTGATCGTTGTTGTATACAGCTGCCTGTTTATCGCTTCGGCTCTGTATTTTCATAGATAATGGTCTGTGTCGTGGCATCGGAGAATTGCGGTAGCGGAATCATTGCAAACTTTTGCAGCGACGTGATTCCGGCAAAAATCGGAACACTGCGGCTCTCCATCCGAAAATAGCCCGGATAATGGATGCTGACATCGTAACTCTGGAACAAGGGAATTTCATTTGGCTGCTGCTCCGACTTCTGCACTGGAGCAGGCAGCGGAATCCGTTCGGTTTCTCCGCTCTCGTTGGTGGTTGTTGTATAAAACAGCCGAGATTCCCCGTCTACAATAGCCGAAACCGTCACAGTGACATTTGGCATCGGCATTGCTTCACTGGCAGTTCGGGTGATGACCTTCAAAAATCCATAGGATGTCTTTGGGGTCAGCGGTGGAATCGGTTCTAATGGCAGCGTCTGCGGTGGCGGTACTTCTTCCGTTTCCAGCTGCGGAAAATCCAATACCTCCCCTGTTCCGGTAATCAATGGTTCTTCCGATTCCGGCAGTGGCTGCGGTTCTTCCGGCAGTTGCTGTTCTGCCATCGGCTCAGGAAGTGGCTCTGTCTGCGGTTCTGGCATCTCTGGCATAGGCTGAGGTTCAGAAACTGGCTCTGGAACTGGTTCTGGCGGTACTTCTGGAGCAACCGGCGGCATGGATATTTCTGGAACAGCATGAATTTCCGGTGCAGGCGGTTCTGCTGCCGGAGTAGGCGGCACTTCTGTTTCTGGATGGGCACGGCGATAAAGCTGCATCATTTCAGCCTGATATTCGGCAGCGGTTTTCGGTGTTTGCTGCATCATTCCATCTCCTTTTTCGCATTGCAAATTTCTCATGCTTTTGGTGCAGTATATGCAAAGCTCCCGAAAAACAGAACAAGGGAAACACCGCAACGATGCTTCCCTTAATTCTGTGGGGGATTTTAGGGGCTTTACAAATTTCTGCTGTTAAGCGGCATCGGTTGCCAGTGCCTCCCGCCGAAACAGGAACGAGATACACCAAACAGCAGAAATGGCAACCAAAATATAAACAATTCGGCTCAAAGCACTGGTTGCACCGCCGAACAGCCAAGCAACCAAGTCAAATTCAAAAATGCCAACCAGACCCCAGTTGACACCGCCAATCACGAGCAAAATCAATGCCAATTTATCCCACATGTTTCCCACACCTCTTTTCTTGTCACAGTTTTACTGTGCAGCCATAGTATTTCCAGATTTCAGGAATCTATACAGACCCACTTTGAAAAAATGCATTTCACTGTAAAAATTTCCTACAAAATTTCATATAATTTGGTCACATTGCCCAAAAATCCGAATTTCAGGCATTTTTTCCGAAAAATGCTTGACGATTTCCGAAAAGTACGCTATAATAAGAACAGTGAGAATAATGTTGAATTATTATCACTCGTTTTGTTGTCTCCTTTCTTTTGTTCTACATATGTTTTTCGCCGCTGGTGCATTTCCAGCGGCAATTTTTTTCGACTTTTTTATGCAATCTGCAAAAAAGAAAACAGCAGGGATGCACCAATTTGGTGTATCACCTGCTGTTTGTTTTTTCAGGCTGTTTCAAAATGAAAAATCGTCGACTGTGAAAAATTACTGTTCCGACACCCCAGATTCCGGATTACACGGGTCTTCCGGCCATGAATTCTTATATTCCGAATCCACGCCAAGGTATTCTTCCAGACAGATGCCACGGCTCATAATTTCCTTTGCGGTTTCCACGCCAACATACCGCACATGCCACGATTCATATTTATATCCGGTAATCGGTTCTTTGCCCTCTGGAAACCGGACAATGAATCCATAGTTTGCACAGTTTTCTGCCAGCCACTGGGCTTCTGCGGTATCATCAAAGTCGCTGTTGATGTCGTTAAAGTCAATGACCATTCCCGTTTGATGTTCGGAATGTCCCGGTCGAGCGGAATAGGTATCGGCTTGCTCCCAGCCATCCCGTGCACAGTATTCCTGATAAACAGAAATCTGATCCGAATAGGAACGATAATCCGAAGCATCATAGAGATTTAATCCGGCTGCATACGCATCCGCAATCATCTCATCCAATGCCGTTTGCGTTTCCGGTGTCAACCCCTGCGGATCGTAAGATTCCGGCAGCGAGTAAGTCTTGTTGACAATCAAAATCCCGTCTACATAAGTACATCCGTCTTTTTCCTCCAGATGCCGGACGGCAACGTCCACATCTGCGGAAACGCTCGGGTCATTTTTCGCAGAAACAGAAATCGTACAAGTTCCTGCGGCAACGCCCTTAACTGCTCCGTTTTCGTCTACCGTTGCGATTTTTTCATCACTGGATGTCCACTGTAAGGAACTGCCATTGGCTGCACCGTGGGCGGACAGGGAAACCTTAATGGTTGCCGTGCCATCTTCCAATACTGCCAAATAGGTTTCATCCGGCGTAATCGAAACAATTTCCGCATCTCCTACGGCAGCTTTTTCCGTTGTTCCCGCAGCAGTTGCATCTGGTGTGCTGCTGTCATCCACCTGACTGGAACTGCTGACAGACGAACTTGCATCATCCGACTGATTATGTTTCTGAACTGCATTGATAATGAAACGAGCTGCAAACCCAGCAACCAGAATCAATGCATACACGGCAATGATAATTGCCAGCGTTTTTCTGCCCTTTGGAAGCCGACGGCGTTCTTCCTGCGGTGGCTCGTCTGGGATTTCTTCCAATGTATCCACATCCGGCCACGATTCTTCTAAGTCCCTGTCCTCCTGCTCCGGCATTGCATGTGATACGACCGGACGCTTTTGCAGACGGGGCAGCGGTTCTTCCGAAGCAGCCGACTGCTGCGGACGGTTCGGCTGAACAACTGGCCGCCATGCATCATCTGCCGTGGCAGCGTGAGAAATCACCTGCCGAGGCTGTGGCTGCTGAACGGGCGGCTGTTCCGGCTGCGGAGCAGCGGTCAGGTTGGACACTGGCGGAACTGCCTGCATTGGTGTTGGCTGCTGCTGCGGAGCAGCTGCCGGACGAACCGGTGTTTGCTGCGTCGGGCGGTTTGTCTGAGGCTGCGTTGGTTGGTTGGGTTGAGAAACGGCTCTCCGATTTAATTGGGTCGCTGGTTTCTGTTCGTTCGGCCCTCCGCCCGGATACGTTGGACGGGTACTATTCAATATTGCAAAAATATCATCATCCAAATCGGAACTGGGATTCCGTTTTGTTTCATCTGCTTTTGCCATCCATATTCCTCCTATTGTTCAAAAACAGCATTGCTGCTGCGTTTTGCCGATGGGTAAGACACCAAGACCCCACATGGTATCTTCTTCATTATAACACATTTCGCTGGTTTTTGTCATTTGTAATTTTACACAAATTTCAACGGTGGAAAGCATTGCTTTTTCCGGTTTTTGTGCATTTTGTCAAGTGGATTCCCATAAAAATTAGCATCCTGCACAAAAATAAAGCTGCTTCTTACAATTATAGTTGCATTTTCTCACAACCTATGGTATAATAAATTCTTAGAAGTGGGCATTTCTCTGCCCGAACGAAATGAAATTGATGTTATATGAAGAAGGAGCGGATTTTTTATGAAGAAAGCAATGAAGCGACTGCTGGCAGCCACCTCCGCAGGTGCTGTTCTCTGCGGTAGTTTGGCATTGTCCAGCCTGCTGGGCAGTTCTACAACTCTGACAGCTTCCGCTGCAACCGATAGCGTTGCAGACCAGACCAAAGTTGGGACACTCGGCATCGCCGGCGGCGGTTTTGTATCCGGTATTATCACCGGTAAAAACGTGATGTATGCCCGGACAGACGTTGGCGGTGCATACAAGTACAACTATGATACTGGCAACTGGGATCAGATGCTGGACGACCTGAACGACTCCGAACGTGGATTCCTGAGCGTAGATGCGATGTGCATTGACCCGACGGATGATGACACCATCTACCTGCTCTGCGGCTGTGCATATTTCAGCGATGCAAAAACCGAAATTTTCCGTTCTCGGGATGGCGGTGAAACCTTTGACCGCATTGATGTCACTGACCTGATTCAGGTTCACGGCAACGGCGAAGGCAGACAGTTCGGGGAAGCGATTGCAGTTGACCCAGACAACCCGAACATTATCTACTGCGGCGGTGACGTTGCTTCCGGCGACTCTGCCCTGATTATGAGTAAAGACGGTGGTGACACTTGGGAAGCCGTTAAGGGCTACGATGACTTGGGACTCTTCAAAAATTCCATCAAGTGGCCGACCTGGACAGAACACATGGCAAGAGCTTTGACCGATGCAGAATATTACCACCAGAACGGTGTTTCCATCGTTCATGTTCAGGATGGCAAGGTTTATGTTGGTACGACCATTCAGGGCGAAAACAGTCTGGTTGTTGCTGATGTTGGTTCGGATGACTTCCAGCCGCTGAGCAAAGACCTTCCGACCAATTATTATCCGTCCAGAATCAATGCAGACGCAGACGGCAACCTCCTGATCTCCTACTGCGGCAGCATCACATTCAGCGGCGGCGGTGCACTGTATAAGTACAATCCAAAGACTGGCGAAGCAACCGACATCAGCCCGACAACCAACCACGCTTATGGTGCTGTTTACGGCGACCCGAAGGATGCCAATAAGCTGATTGCAACCAGCTGCGACTTCGGTTATTCTCAGATGTGGGACGCAAATGCATGGAAAAATGATACTGTTGCATGGGGTTCTCAGTTCTACCGTTCTACCGACGGCGGTGCAACTTGGGAAAGCATCACACCGGGTAATGAAACGACTTGGGGCGGCCCGTTGCAGGCAGATTATTTGCAAGACGGCGGCAGACCGTGGATTCGTGGCTATGCTGTTCACTGGAGCGGTGCAATGGTACTCGACCCACGAGATTCTGACCGATTCCTAATTACTTCTGGTAACGGTGTTTTCGCTTGCGACAATACTTGGGATAAACTTCCAGTCGTTTACTTTGAAGCAGACGGCATTGAAGAAGTCGTTGCACTCGATATGATTAGTGCACCGGGCAAGAATCCGTATTCTGTTATCGGTGACTATGACGGTTTTGAACACCTTGATACTGTCAATTCCAACCGTTATTCTCCGACTATGACCGCAGCAACTGGCGGCAGCGGTTCTGCCAGTGCGATTGCATATTGCCCACAGAATCCAGATGTTATGATGCGTTGTGCAGAGGGCAAGGGTGTTGGTTATTACACGCTGGATGGCGGTAAAAACTGGACACAGATGGAATGCCCGCAGGGCGGCAAGGCTGCTATCACCCAGCTGGAAGACGGCACATATCGTTTCTTTAAGAGCAGCGGTGACAATGCAACGAACGTTTCTTATTCCGATGACTACGGCAAGACCTGGACAGCTTGCAGCGGTATTGCTTCTGCATATGGCTCAAAGCCAACCTTTATGATGGCAGAAAAAAATGACCCGAGCATTGTCTATGCATATTCCACTTATTATAATTCTTCTTGGGGCTATTCCAAGCCGGCTCCGGATCTCTCGGATGCCTGCTACAAGTTCTATGTCAGCCACGACTACGGCAAGACCTTCAGTGAAGAAACAGATGTTGCAATGTATGACCAGTGCGACAGTGCCGGAAGAATCGCTTATCTGGGCGATGGTGAACTGATGCTGGGTGCTGGCTATTATGGTGCTTACCATGTGACCGACTACGGCAAGAAGGTTGAAAAGCTGGATAATGTTTCTTACTGCAAGACCATTGGTTACGGTGCTCCGGAAGAAGAGGGCGGCGTAAATACCCTGTATATGTACGGTAAGCCGAGTGAAGATGATGTGGAAGGCGTTTATCGTTCGACCGATGCCGGCGAAACTTGGGTTGCCATCAACCTGCACCACCTCTATGGCGGTACTGGTAACGGAAACTTCCTCGTTGGCGACATGAACAAGTTCGGTATGGTTTATATGTCTACGGTTGGATGTGGTATCGTTTACATGGATTCCAGCGATGGCACTGACCCGAAGCCGGTTACCACAACCACTACTACAGCAACTACAACAACAACTACTACTACTGCAACACTGACCACCACAAAGGCTGCGGATACGACCACGACTGACAAGGACACAACCACAACCGCAGCAGTTGTCACGACTACAGATAAGAGCACAACCACTTCTAATGCTGCTGCTACCACCACACAAGACATCGGCGAAGTGAATTACGGTGATGTCAATGTAAATGGTGTTGTTGACCTGACAGATGCTATTTTACTGAACAAATATCTTGCAAAACTGATTCAGCTGACCGATATTCAGTATGCAAATGCAAACTGCGACCAGACAGACGGCACAGATAATGTTGGCGACTTGGATACAACTGCTTTGATGCGGTTCGTTCTCAATGTGGAAGGCTATCAGGAGCTCCCATATATCGAACAAAACTAAAAACAATTATAAATGCAATCCATTTTTTCCGCTGCACGGCATTCCAGCTGTGCGGCGGATTTTTTTGTCAGAACTGTTTCTATTTCTCCCCAAATAGCAATCATTTTCTACATATTTTGTATTAAAATCAACAAAAATCACAAAATTGTATCGCAGAAAAAGCGAAAAGATTCGGTAAAAGTCTTGTATTTTTTCTCGAAACATGGTATAATAACCATTAGACAGCGGCACTGCCGCAGAAGTGAACCTGTCACAACTGAACACAAAAAAACCAATATTCTACATTCTGCGGAGAAAAGAGGAGCTTATGAAAACACGCACCATTGTATCCATTATTCTGGCAACTGCTACCGTTGTGCTCGGAACGATTTTCTTCGTTACAAAGCTGCGGAAGAAACATCATGACGGCTGTGGCTGTGATTTCGCTGGCACAGATGATTGCATTGGCGGTGAAGACTGCGATTGTGACGGCACAGATGAACCGATGTGTGAAGCACCTTGCTGTGATGCAGATGCCTGCACTGATGACGAAGATGATGATGCCGATTCCTGTGCATCTATGGCAGCAGATAAAGTAGAACCAGAAGCACCGTCTGAACCGACTGTTTCGGAAGATGACGAATAAGCTTTTTTCCTATGATTTTTCAAGATTCCCTGTTCGAGCAAATTCGGACAGGGATTTTTTTGTTTCGGCAACAAAAAAACATTGCCACCCCCTGCAAAAGTTCTGCAAGGAACGGCAATGTTCTTTTATTTATTTTTATTCTTACACGGTTTCGTGTTTACTTTTTCTTTCTTCGAGTTACTGTAAAGGCAGCTCCTGCCAATGAAACGGCTGCAACACCGCCAATTACAATTGCACCCACGCTCAAATCCGCTGTTTGCGTTGGCGTTGGAATGCCGCCTGTGCTGCTGCTACCTGCTGCCACAACTGCTGTTGTAGTTACAACTGGCGTTGCTGGCTGTGTTACGGGCAACGTGGTTGCCATAGTTGTCTGAATCGGTGTCGTTTGTACCGGCATGGTTGTTGTCGTAACTGGTGTTGTACTGTCATCGCCCAAACCAGATACCCGGAAGGTTATTGACAAGGTTTGTCCAATTGCAGTCTGCTTGGAAAGATAACCATTGTTTGCAGTGGACTGGTCGCAGAGTGTTACCCGAACCGAATCCAAACCGCCGTTCAGATAGTCATAATTGACTGAATTTGTTCCCATCTTATAATCCACAATGGTGGAACCGGTTTTTACTTCCGTTACAACAATGTTCAAATCCGGAAATGTGTCCTTGATTGGCTGTGTGTTAATCGGTGACGGAAAATTCAAATCCAAATACAAATAATCAACAGTAGAAGCATTTCCGGAAACCGTCCAGCTGATGACATATTCCCCATCACTGGAGATATTAGCGGTCGTGCTTTCGATATTTTTATTGGTCTTTCCAACACCATAATAAGCAAAATTACTGTCATCCAGCGAACCGGTCAGCGTTGCAGTTACGCCCTCAATCGCAGATACCTCTGTATTCGCTGCAAAAGAAATCGTTCCGGCAGTCAGTGCAGTTGCTACCAAAGCGGCTGCCAAAACGCCCTTGATGATGCGTTTCATGCGGTGTCTCCTCCATTCTTTTCTCTCTTTACAGACGATGTACTTCCCCGATACATCTTCGCATTGTTCGTTCGTCTGCATCTTTTTTCGATACCTGAAGTTATTATACCATACTTTTTATTTACTGTAAATATACAATCTGCACAAAATGGGGTTGTATTTTTCAGCAATCTTCCGGACACAGACAGAAAAAACCATCCGCCGTTCCGAATGAATTCCGGCTTGCGGCGGATGGAATGCATTTCAAAAAAGAAATCTTACTTCTTCTTTCTTCTGGTAACAGTAAACGCAGCACCTGCCAGAGAAACGGCAGCGACTGCACCAACTACGATTGCACCAACGCTCAAGTCAGCGGTCTGGGTTGGGGTAGAAGTACTGGTTGGAGCGGAACTGCTGCCGCCCTTACCGCTGTTATAAGAACCGTTGTTGTAAGAACCGCCCTTACCGCTGGTATCATAAGCACCATTGACGTTAACCGTTGTAGTGGTAACGGTATTGCTGGTTGCTGTGGTTGTTACTGTTGGGTCGAAAGATTCCAAGCCTGTCAGCTGGAATGTCAACTGCAACTTATCAGTGATTGCTGCATTCTGTGCCAAGTAGCCATCTCCCGTTGCAGTTGCATCATACAAAACGACTCGTACATACTGGTTGCCAGTTGCATCGGTATAGGTATAGTTGACTGCATTTGCACCCATCGTATACGGAACATCCGTCAAGAGGTCTGCACCCGTGGAAACCTTTGTAATTGCTGGTGTGAAGTTCGGGCAGAATGTCCGAATGGACTGCTTTGCATCCGGCAGGGCAAAATCCAAATAAACATAATCCAACGCTTTGGATGGGTCTGTCAAATCACAGGAAATCGTGTAGGATTCCTGCAAGCTGTCGCTGCTGATGGAAAGCGGTACAGACGGTGCATCTTCCTTATCGCCATTAAAGGAAGCGTGCAGGGTTGCGTTTACAGTTACCACCTGCAGCGGAACAGTTGTAGTTGTCGTGGTGGTTTCTTCACTGCCAGTGACTGCCGAATCCAGTGTTGTGGTGGTTTCCACATTGTTTCCGCCACTCAAATCTGTGGTTGTGGTAGTGGTCTGGGTGTCGTCCTGTGCTTCATACAACGGAGTGGTAGCGACAACTTCCGAAACAGCCTTCCGGCTGTGGAAAATTTCTTCTGCCTGTACCGGAGCAGAAACTGCTACAGCACTGACCATTAAAGAAGCTGCAAATGCAGAAACAGCAAGTATTGTTCTTTTCATGAGAATCTTCTCCTCCATTTCAAGGGTTGTGTGCAGACGCTGCACCCCACTGTCTGCAACGCATAAATTTCGAGTTTAGACCTATTATAGCACACTTTTTCAGCCGTGTAAACCCACATTGTGCACAAAATCGGGATGTATTTTTGTTCATTCTTCCATATTTTCAGCGAAAAATGTTGTTTTTTGGCTAGGAAATTCCAGAAAACGGGAATTTTAGATGTGATTGCTTGCAAAGATATGAGCCGCAGGCAACTGCGGTCGAGCTGGCTCAGCTCGGCGGAGGGGGATTGTTAAGGGGGACAAGCTGTCCCCTTAACAAACGTATTGATTAGATATTATTGAAATCTAGGAGAAACAAGGAAAATTGCTGTTCGCTATTCTAGAAACATAAAAAATTCAGAAAAACAGAAATCTAAGAAAGATTCATAGGTAATTTGGACAACGCAACCACCAGCGAACAGCACACAGACAGACAGCGAAGCGTTTCTGCCGAACCGGATTCAGATGGTTTCCCTAGAAGAACTTCTCTTAGGGAAACCGATCTTTCACATCCGGCAAAAGGGGGTTCCACCCCTGCTTTTGCCTACCAGCATGCTGCAATTGCCCCGTTGCCTTGTCCGAATTTGCAACCTTGATTTTCATGATACAACTTTGTTTGAATTGGACAGTTTCAAAAATGCAATTGCAGCAGGAAAACAAAGTTGCAAAATCCAATTTGCTTCGCAAATGTGGGCTGCTCGCCCACACCTCGGCAGCATTTTTAAAAAACTGCTGCACCGAAAAACTTTTCAGTTGCCTGCGGCTTGTATTTTACAACCAATTATGTTTCATCTGGTTTTTGATTCGCTTGCATCATAATCGTTAAAACATCCTGCATCTGCTCCAATGGTAATCGCTTTGGCTCTAACTTTACGCCAATATACGGCTTCTGCATCCCATTAAAGACAATTTTTCCCCGATAGGCACACGCCAATGCTGTAATTTGTTCCTGTGTTGGATGTTCGATATAAAAATAGAGTGTTTGATTTCGCTGCGTGATTTCTGTAATGCCTAACTGTGCCGCCCGATTTCGCAATAATGCCACAGTCAGTAAGCCCAAAATTGCCTTCGGCGGTTCTCCATAGCGGTCAATCAGTTCATCCAGCAATTCCGACTGGTCTTCTTCTGTAGTAATTGCTGCAATCTTGCGGTAAATATCCAGCCGCTGGCTCAGGCTTTCTATATAGGTTTCCGGAATGTGAGCTTCCATCTGTACATCGACCACACATTCTGCGGTTTTCTGAATCGGTTCTCCCTTTTCCTCTGCAATCGCTTCATTTAATAGCTGCAAATACATTTCATAGCCGACTGCCTCCATGTGTCCGTGCTGTCTGCCGCCCAGCAAGCTGCCTGCTCCCCGGATTTCCAAATCTCGCATGGCAATCTGAAAACCGCTGCCAAACTGCGTAAATTCCCGCATTGCAGTCAATCGCTTTGCTGCCTCTTCAGAAAGCACTTGATCTCTCCGAAATGTAAAATAAGCATACCCTCTGCGGTTGGAACGCCCGACTCTGCCCCGCAACTGATAAAGCTGCGACAAGCCAAAGCAATCTGCCCGTTCGATAATCAAAGTGTTGACGTTCGGCACATCGACACCCGTTTCAATAATCGTGGTGCAAATCAAAATATCAATTTCATATTCCACCAGCTGCCGCCAAATTTCTGTCAATTCCTTTTCATCCATCTGCCCATTCGCAATGGCAATTCGGGCTTCCGGCATGACTTCCTGCAATTTGGCTGCGGTCTGCGGCATGGTTTCCACCCGATTGTGGATATAATAAACCTGTCCGCCCCGTTTCAGTTCTCGCCGCATCGCCTGCACCAAAACGCCTAAATGATATTCCATGACACAGGTCTGCACTGGATAACGGTCTTGCGGTGGCTCTGCAATTACAGACATATCCCGAATCCCACTCATCGCCATATTCAAAGTACGGGGAATCGGCGTTGCAGAGAGCGTCAGCATATCCACACCCGGAAACATCTCCTTGAATTTTTCCTTGTGGGCAACGCCAAACCGCTGTTCTTCGTCTACAATCGCAAGCCCCAGTGCTTTGAACTGGACATCTTTCTGCACAACCCGATGCGTTCCAATCACTAAATCTGCAACACCCGAACGAATCTTTTTCAGATTCTCCTTGGTCTGTTTCGGCGAATTATAACGGGACAGCAGAACAATATTTACCGGAAATGTTTCAAACCGCCGCAAGGCAGTCTGATAGTGCTGCATTGCCAGAACCGTCGTTGGCACTAAAATAACACACTGTTTTCCGCTCAAAATGCACTTCATTGCTGCTCGCAGGGCAACTTCTGTCTTTCCAAATCCAACATCTCCGCAAAGCAGACGATCCATGGGACGGGGACGCTCCATATCTGCCTTAATCTCTGCAATGGATTGCAGCTGGTCATCTGTTTCAATATATGGGAATCGTGCTTCAAAGTCGGTCTGTTCCCGACTATCCGGATAAAAGGCAAATCCCTGACTTTTCTCCCGTTTTGCATAGAGTTCCGTTAATTCCTTTGCCATATCCTTGACAGCGTGCTTGACATTATTTCGGGTTTTCTGCCACTCTACCGAGGAGAGTCGATTCAGTTTCACACCGCTGTCATCCCGTCCGCTGATGTATCTGGAAACCAAATCCATTTGTGTAACCGGAACATAGAGGTTTTCATTTCCCCGATACTGGATGGTGATATAATCCTTGGTCATACCCTCCAGTTCCAGCTTCCGGATGCCCAAAAACCGCCCGATTCCGTGCGTTGCATGGACGACCAAATCGCCCGGTGTCAAATCAGATAAGCTGTGCAGGGCTGCCCCCTCTTTATGAATCCGGCGTTTCCGGCTGCCGGCACGCATTGTTCTGCCCTGTGTCATGACTACAAGATTTGTTTCTGGGCAGTAATATCCGCCGGATAAGCTGCCTGTTCGTAGGTAGACTGTATCCGGCAGCCACTCTGTTTCTCCCTCTGCCAGTTTGCAGGGAATGCCGCTCTCCTGCAAATCGTTCTGCAGAATCGGCAAAGTTTTTTCACTCCCTGCCAGCAGGAAAATCGTGCTATGCTGCTCCAGATAACTTTTCAAATCTTCAATTAACTGCCGGAGTTCGCCGCCCCACGGAGAAAGCTGCACCCATTCCATGGAAAGCAGTTTTTCATAGGCAACATGTGTACCGCCCTGCAAAAACTGGTTCGCATAGACACAGAAGTATTTTGAAAGTCGCTCCTGTAAGACTTCCGGCTCTTGATAATAACCGTCCAGCCCTCGACAGAGTACACCATCTTCCAACAGCACTTTACAGTCCTCCCGATGGCGGGAAAGCAATGCCCGTGCAGTTTCTGCAATCGAACTGTATTCACTGAGCAGGACTGTTGAAAAACCGTAATCGGTCAGCAGTGCAGGTGCTTCATGAATCAAGGGGTAATATTTATCAATCTGCACCAAATCCAGTCCATCTTCCAACTGCTGAGCCTCTTGTAAAAGATGTTCTTTTGCAACAGCTGCATATTTTCCACGTAGTGTTTTTGCATGGCTGCGAATGCGTTCGGCTAGTTCTTCTGGTGGGCAGAGTGTTTCTTTCGCTGGAATCAGCATCATTTCAGAAACCGACTCTGTTCGGCGTTGGGTCTGCGGGTCGAAAAACGAAATCGTATCCACTTCTTCATCCCAAAATTCCATTCGGTATGGCTGTGGTGCTTGTGCCGAAAAAATATCAACAATTGCCCCTCGAATGGAGAATTGCCCTGCACCTTCTACCGCTTCGCAGTGCTGATAGCCCATAGAAATCAACTTCTTCCGGAGCGTATCCATTGGGATGGTATCACCGTTTTTCAAGGTCAAGCTTTCCTGCTGAAGCTGTTCCGGCGGAATGACAGGCTGCATCAGGGCTTCGATACTGGCAGCGACTACCGAGCAGGTTTTCTGCTGCAAGGCAGAGAGTACGCCCAGACGGGCATGTACATAGGCAGTGGAAACGCCCTCTGCTGGGGCAAAGACCAATTCCTTTGAAGGAAACAGCAATGCCGTCTGTGGGTCGTTGGTCATTGTGTTGATATCCGCACAAAGGCGGCGTGCCTCTGCTTCTTCTCCGGTCAGAATCAAAACAGGCTGTTCCGGACTGGAGAGCGTCAGGGCAAGCTGTGCTTTTTGTACCATTGCACAGCCAGTCAGGGCAACGGGAGAACAACCTTCTTGTCTTGCCCGTTGCAGCTGTCGGAACGCCTGCATCTGTTGCATGGTTGTTTCAAAAAATGGCATTGGAATCTCCTTTCAAAGGGATGGGTACGGCAAATGTGGTTTGCCTTGGGTTGGTGAATAAAATATTGGCAGCCGAAAACGAGCCACAGGCAAATAAAAGTTTTTTGATCCAACAATTTTTCAAAAATGCTGCCGAGGTATGGGCGAGTAGCCCACATTTGCGAAGCAAATCAAACTGCATAATGAAATGAAACAAAAATCTAAGAGAGAATCACAAAGAATCGCAATTGCCTTCAAAATCTAAGGGTTGTAAATATGGAACAAGGTTTCAGGGGCAATTGTGATTCCCAAGGCAAGCTGGGGATGTGCCCCAGCCTTACCGAATCGTACGCAAGTGGTTTTTCTAAGATAAGCCGCAGGCAATCAAAAGTTTTTTGATCCAACAATTTTTCAAAAATGTTGGCGAGGTTCAGGGCGAGCAGCCCTGATCGCTGCCCGCAGGCAGCGAAATCCCCGTGCCAT
>ERZ773150.1894-NODE-1894-length-17016-cov-2.913036_pt1 | contig 17016 bp, 11 predicted proteins | sample MGYA00580845_ERZ773150 | MGnify/ENA primary metagenome ERZ773150 (study PRJEB29015, sample SAMEA2737848) | human gut metagenome | biome: human gut; feature: human-associated habitat; material: faeces | place: China | collected 2012 ...
GTATCTCGCGAATTACCTGCGCAACTGCCCCGACGTGCGCAGCGACCTGATGTTGATGGTACGCACGCTCCAACCCACGTCCGAAGGCGTGCCTTTGGAGTTCTACTGCTTCACGCGCCACTTCGAATGGATTCCCTACGAAGCGTTCCAGAGCGCACTTACCGACCGCGTGCTCACCCTTCTGCCGGAGTTCGGCTTGCAGGCGTTCCAGCGGCCTGCGGGCACCGATCTGCATGAACGGCACTGACGGCATTCGGACACAGGAGGAATGTCTGTTTTCCGACGCAAAACGCGCGCTTTCTCCCCGAAGGAGCGTATCCCTGCAACGGTTTTTCCGGAAAAGGTGCGCGAAATACCACGAAATACGCTTTGCCTGCGTGCGTTCCTGCCGTCGCACGGCGCGAACGTCCGCGAAAGACGGCCCGACGAAGGACGGCGAGGGCAGAACGCCGTCTCCACCCTATCGGATATTATGCCTCCGCACTGAGACACATGCTGACATAGCGCACGACGACGGGATAAAAGCGCATGTATGCCGATGCATGCGCCGAATCGGGATTGCGACGGCAAGGCGTCCCCTGCTCCGAATACACCGCCGCAAGGGAACGAAAAGGGGCAGAGTTGTGAAAACTCTGCCCCGAATCGTCCTCCGTCGCGACGGAGGAGAGACGATCCCCGCTATTTGAGAATCTTGTAGGTCACCTTACCGCTCTTCACGGCCCAGGGATAAGCCACCTCGACGTTGACCGTCACGTCGACATCCTTCTGCAACGAGAGGTTATTGAGATTCGAGAAGGTGATCTGACCGGTCGTCTCGTCGACAGTTACACGGTCGCCGAGTGCCGCCGAAGCGTCGAATCCGTTGTCGGCATAGGTCACCGAGAAGCTGACGATGCGGATCGCTTCCAGCCCGAAGACTTTGTCGCTGTTGGGACGGACACCCGTAGCGAAACCGTTGGTGTCGTCGCCCGTGATCCACGGATCGGCCAGCGTCGCATCGTGATCGATCAGCTCGAAGCCCTTCATATCGTCGGCGTCGCGCATATCGCGCAGCGAAAGTACCTCGCAGATATTCTTCGTATAGGTCGCCTCGGCCGTGCGGGTCGGGATTTCGACGGTCTCCGACTGCGTGAACGAGCGGATCGGGTCGAACTTGTTGACCTCATACGACGTATAGTCGTTCACGGCCGTGAAGGCGTTGCCGATGACGATGCCGTCGATCGAAAGCGTACCGACGACGGGCACGGATTCGTTGCGGCCGTAATACGAGAGTTTGTTACCGGCGATCTCGATGCCGTCGTGAGCGGGAGCCGTCGCGGGAATCTCGTAAGCGAAGACGAGTTTCTGTGCAGCGATCTCATCGTCCGATACCGGTACCCATACGCCCTGCGCATCCTTCTTGACGATCGTGAAGGCGGATTCCAGATCGATGTCGGCTACCGAGAAGCCCGTGAGCGCACTCGATCCGAAACTCGGCGACCAGAGACCCTTCACATCCGACTGCCACTTGCCGTCCGCGTTGTAGACCCATGCGTCGACGTGCTGCGCGGCATAGGCGGGAATCTCGACCCTGGCCTCGCCCTTGACATAGATCGGCAGGCCGTAGTTGGGAACGAGCTTCGTCTCGAAGGCGAATACGTCGGCGTCGGTCTCCACATCGGCACGATTGACCTGCATGTGGGAGGTCATCTTGCCGTCGTTGGCCACGGCGATGCGGGTGATCGTCGCAGGATTCGAACCGTCGAGGAACCAGTAGTTCTTCTCCAGCGTCCGGTCGCCGCAGACAGCCGTATAGTTGGGCGAGCCTCCATAGTAAGGACGGGTAAGCGACGTAGCCAGTTCGGCGGCATCCGTGAAGTGATCCTTCACCTGCTCGAAGAGTTCGCCGACAACGGAGGTATCCTCGGCTACGAACAGCTCCTCGGTGGCATCGTATGCGAGCGTAGCGGCGGGAAGCGTAACCTCGATCTTCTCGGGCAGTGCGACGAACTCGGCCTCGAAGGCGATCGTCACCTGTACGTTCTCGAACTCGCTCGACGCTTCGACGGCATAACGCTTGCCGAAGGTGTATCCCGAAACGCGCAGCGTATAGCCCTCGTCGGCATCGTAAGCCACGGGAACCACCTTCACATTGTCGTCGACGGTCTCGGTCGGCTTGCCCTCCGCGTCGAGCTCGACGGCCTTCACCACGGCGCTGCCGCCCTGGTTCCAGTAGGTTACGATGTTCTCGGGCGTGATGTCCTGAGGAAGCGTCGACTCGGTTACTTTGAGCGTGAATTCGCGCTCGGAACCTTCGTACTCGCCGCCGGCTTCGTAGACCGTCCGGAAATCGGAGTAGTTCCAGACGTACTTCAACAGGTCGAGCGTTACGCCGCGCTTGGTCTTGACGATCGTCACACGGCTGTTGAAGGTCGGGTTCAGCGCATCGTAGGCGGCAGCGACCGTATAGGCGTGCTCGGTGAGCAGGTAGTTGTTGCGCGTCGACTTGTCGGCGGCGATCAGCTTGACCGTCTCGTCGCAGAATTCCTCCCCGCCGTTCGCAACCTCGAAGTTGCCCTTGTCAGCCGACTCCAACTCCGTGCCGTCGGCTTTGAAAGCCTTGCTCGTGCAGGCCACGACGGGCGCTTCGAGCGAATAACCCATGTCGGCGAGCTGAGCCAGATCGTAGTAGGCTTCGCCGTCGGTAGCCCAGAGTTTGTAGCCCTTCATCAGTTCGACGACCATGTCGGTATCGTCGTAGGGAATCTCGTAGGCCACTTCGCCGTCCGCAGCGACGATCCGGTCGGCGTCGATCGAACCGTCCTCCTTGGCGGGAGCCAGCACGACGGCCTTCACGTCGGCGCGCGCCGGCACGAGGTTCACGTAATCCGAAACCACATTGGCCGAATAGTCGTTCCCGGCCTCCGCGTCGTAGGCTTTCTGTACGCGCAGCGCAATGCTGTACGAAACCTTACCCGTGAAGAAGTCGGGGGTGAAATCGGCGGGAAGCGCTGTCACGATGAAGCGGCCGTTGCCCGTCTCGTCGGCCTCGACCTTCTGAATATTCAGCGCAGGCACCGTAGCGCGCGTCTTCACCTGTTCCATTTCCAGCGAGAACATCTCGGGCTCGGCGGCATAGGCGGCCACGAGCTGTCCGGCAGCCTCGACGGGCGTAACGCGGAAGGTCATCTCCACCGTACCGTTCGCCAGCAGGACGGGCTCCTCGCCCTCGGGGGCATAGTAGAGCGCGTTGACCGACGCCTTGTGATCGTCGTAAGCCGGAACATAGACGAGGCTCTGGATACGGCTCAGGAGCTGATCCACGTCCATGCGCAGGCCGTCGATGAGGTTTTTCAGATCCTGCATCGTCCCCTCGTACTCACCGGCGACATCCTTAATCGCATTGGCAATGGCCTGATCGATCGCGCCGTCGTTGGCGAGCGCCTTGCCGATGCAGTCCTCCACGCCCTTCGTGAAGGCGGCGTTCGACTCGTCGTATTTGATCTCGGCATTTTCGAGCGCTTCGAGCCGGCTCTTGATGTTGGCCAGCGAACCGTCGGCGTCGGGCTTGCCGCTGAGGGCATCGATCTGCTCCTGCAAATCCTGGATTTCGAGATCGAGCACATCCTTTTGGACGAAGTTATATTTCGCCAGGATCGGCTTCATCGCTTCGCCCAGCGAGTTCTTCATCGCCGTCTCGCTCTGGCGGATCGCCTCCTGTAAGACGGTCAGCGTCGGATAATCGGCCAGTTCGGCGTCGGTCACGTAACCTTCGAGCGTCGAAGCCAGCCCTTCGGCCGAAACGTAGTTGGCCTTGATCTGGTTGAGCAGCTGCGACAGACTCTCGACCGTCGTTTTGGTGGCGTAGGTCGCCTCGGCGTCGCTCTTGGTCAGGTAGTTCGCCAGCGAACCCTTCACGGCGTCGATTTCATCCTGCAAACTCGTGCGGGCGCTTTCGAGCGCCTCGATCCGCTTCTCCAGCTTGCCCTTATCGCTTTCGAGCGTCTCGATCTGTTTTTTCAGCGCTTCGACTTCCGATGCGGAGGCCGCCTTTCCCAACTCCTCCTGCAACTTTCCGATCTCTCCGGCCTGCGTCTCGGCTTTGCCCTGCAATGCCTCGATTTCGTCCTTCAAGCCCGAATCAACCCCGTCCAACCGGTCGACCGCATTTTGCAGAGACTGCATCTGCTTCTCCACGGAAGCGATCTGCCCCGTCGTCAGCTCGTCGATCCGGTTGTTCAGACTCGTGATGTCGTCATCGTAGTCCTTGCAACCGACTCCGGCTACCACCGTTCCGACAAGGAACAGCGATAGGAGTCTACCTAAGAATTGTCTTTTCATAATGAAGAAATTAAAGATGTTTTGAAATGGTTTGAACTTCGTGTCTTTTCGGTATTTATTTACTGATTCCTACATAGTTGTCATCCCTTATCGGCAGGATTTCATGCCTCCCGCCGCCGGACTGTTGGTATCATATATGATACGCATGATGCAAAGATATATGAAAATCTTTGCAATACAAAACTTTTCGTAAAATTTTTCGGGATGCCAATCGACTATACAGAACAGATAAAACTTATCGCTCTAAAAATCAGAACACTAAGAAAGGCTCGAAAGCTCACGGTACAGGAATTGGCCTACCGCTGCGACATCGAACGTTCGAACCTGAGCCGTATCGAAACGGGCCGTTCAAATCCCACGGTCAAAACACTTTGCATCATCTGCAACGCACTCGACGTACCGCTTCGGGCACTGATCGAATAAACGCCGCCCGCCGCCCCGTCTCCATTGCGTCGTTCCGTCCCTTCCGCTTCGTCCGGAAGGGACGAATCCCAAACTTATCCTGTACTTCGAGGGCCGGAAAAGCCTCCGATCCGCCGGACTATATAAATAATAAGTAGTATCCTTCCGGATTCCGTCCTCCACGGGAGCGTCGTCGGCGTCACTGTCGGCGGGCCGCTCCCGTCGGCTGCGGTTATGTCCGCGCATTGTCCGCAGCGCCGATCCCGCCACGGAGCGCCTTTTCGGACGATCCGTGCGGCGATCCGAAACGGCAACTTCCTGCAAACAAGATCATACAATTTATTATTTACTTATACAATATTATATTTCATCCACCAACAAACGTTGCTTTGCTTGTTTCGGCCGGCCGGTTTTCGGAACTTTATATTGATTAACCCGCTAACGAATCATCGTATGAAAGTGACCAAAGAACGACTCAGCTATCTCAAACAGGCGCAATACGTCCAACGCCTCGCCGAACCCTACATCCGCAAAGGGAAGCTCCCGCTATGGAAAATCCATACCAAATTCGTGATCGAAGAGGCTCCCGTCAGTCTGAACACGTTCCGCAAAATGCTGAAAGAAGACGTTTCACATCTCAATGAGAAGATCGAAATCTATCGCAAACAGATGGAGGAGCAGCACGACCGGGAGGTGGAGAAGAAACGGCGCAAACGTATCAGAAGCAAATAACCGGCCCGTAGCCCCGCCACACCGGCCGGCGCCGGTGCGGGCCGTTCCGGCCGCCGTGCCTCCCGTGCTGCGGCACGGAAACTCATTCCCCCGAAGCCGAAAACGCCGCCGCACAGGCACCTGCAAACGGGTCGGGAGACCCGCAAACGGAATACCCCCGCCGGAAACATTTCCGGCGGGGGTAATGCAAGGATCGGACTCGTCCGAACGTCCCCCATACGTCGCACGCCGAACGGGCCTGCGACGGAACGGACGTTATTTATACTTGATCCACGGCGCGTTCTTGTCGAGCCAGTTCTTGACCTCGACCGCACGGTCGCTGTTGAGCGCATCGGCACCCAGATAGGCACCCCGCATGAACTCTTCGGGCGACTGACCGGGCCACAGCGAGACATAGAGTCCGGCCTTGTGCGCCAGATCGACCATCGCCTTCGACGTGCCCTCGATGCGGCAGCCCAACCGTTTGATGCCCATGTCGATCGCTTCGAGGATCGTCTCCTCGCAGATCGGCTTCAAAATAATCAGCAGCAGATCGACGTCGGGGTGGAGCGAACGCATCATTTTCAGCGCACGTTTGTCACTCGACGTGAACAGATAGAGCGAGTTGGCGGGTTTCTTGGCCATCACCGTGTTGTACACCTTCTCGCAGTACTCGCGCAGCCGCTCTTCGGGATAACTCTCGACCGGCTTCGTCTTCATTTCGAACTCGATGTATACGTTGTCCTTGTCGGCGAAGAAGTCCACCAGCTCGGGCAGGAAGATCAGGTCGTTGCCCTGGTTGGTCTTGACCTTGCGGATCTCGTCGGCCGTCATCGTCTCCACCACGCGCTTGCAGGGCGTCAGACGTGCCAGCGTCTCGTCGTGCGAGATCACCAGCTCGCCGTCGCGGGTCATGCGGATGTCGGTCTCGAAACCGCGCAGACCTGCGTCGTAGGAGGCCTTGAAGGCCGGCAGCGTGTTTTCGTCGTACTCGAAACGGCTGCCCCGATGGGCGAAGAGCTGGATGACCTGCTCCTGCGCCAACGCCTCGGCGGCACCGGTGAGCGCCAATGCGCAGATACCCAGTTTCAAAAAGAAGTTTTTCATAGGCTTATAAGGTTTTAGTTGGTTTCGGCGGCGTCGTGTTCATATCCGTCGCTCTTGGTGTTCCACATCGACAGCAGCACCAGGAATCCGAGCACGGCCATGGCGATCATCGTGATGAAGACCCAGCGCCAGCCGAAGTGGTCGGAGATGAAGCCGAAGCCCCAGCCCGAAACGACGACACTGACGTAGCTCACCATACCCACCACGCCGTTGGCCGTCGAAGCGGCCTTCTTCGTGGCGTGGTTCGACGCGATGACGCCGATGAGCGCCTGCGGGCCGTAGATGAAGAATCCCGCCACGGCGAGCATCATCAGCAGCACGACAGGATCGGTCGACTCCGGCAGGGCGAAGAAGAGCGAGATGAAGAGGATCACGCCCGCCATGCAGAAGACGCAGGTGCGCTGCGCGCGGCCCCCGAAGAATTTGTCGGAGATCCAACCCGCGAGCAGCATGCCCGTGATACCGCACACTTCGAAGATGGCGACCGTCCAGCCGGCCATGCTCGACGAGAGGCCGCGCGACTCCTGCAAGAAGGTCGGGCCCCAGTCGAGCACGGCGAAACGCACGATATAGACGAAGAAGTCGGCCACGGCCAACCCCCAGATCATGGGATTGAGGAAGACCTTCTTGCGCAGGAACGCCTTGAACTCCTCCGACGAATCGTGTTCGTCGAGCTGCGTCTTGGTGCCCTCCAATTCGGGCAGGCCGACCGACTTGGGCGTATCGCGCAACGTAACGATGATGAAGATCACGCCCAGCACCGCGATGGCAGCCGGAACCCAGAACGTCCACTGCCAGGCGCCGACATGCTGCAACGCATTGGTGACATAGGCTTCGGCCGAAGCGGCGTCCATCTTTTCGGTGATGCTCGCCGTATTCTCCACGACGCGCTGCCGCATCTCTGGATCGCCCGTCATATCCGTACCCGTGTGGCCCATCAGATACCCGCACAAGATCGCGATGATGAAGGCGCCGATCGAGTGCGAAGCGTTCCAGATCGACATCTTGGTCGCCAGCTCCTTGGGCGGAACCCAATGCGTGATCAGGCGGTTGCACGGCGGGAAGCCGCACCCCTGGAACATGTTGTTCAGAATCAGCAGCACGCCGAACAGGACGACCAGCGTATGGATGAACGTCGTCCCGTAGGTCTGCCCCGTAATCCATGCGCAGATGATCGCACCGCAGCCGAAAATGAAGTTGATGACCGAACACACCGACAAGCCCGTCACCATGTGCCAGCGGCCGTTGGTGCGGTCCGCCAGTACGCCGTTGACGAATTTCGACACGCCGTAGATCAGCCCGACGAGGGTCATGATGACGCCGAAGGTCGTTTTCGAGATGCCGTACTCGGCCGTAAGACCGGGAATGGCGAAAGAGAAGTTCTTGCGAACGAAATAAAAAATGGCGTAACCGATCATCGTTCCGATGATCGTCCGCCACTGCCAGTATTTGAATCGTTTGGTCTGTTCCGCAGTCATAAGGCTCGTCGATTATGCGATTTCCCAAGCTCCGCCCTTGCCGAAGACGCGGGCGACCAATTCATCGTAAATCCGTGCGCGTTTGGCCAGATCGAGCAGATTGATGCGCCAGCGCAACAACTGCGTAAAATCGACCATGCTGCGCAACTGCTCGCGCGAAACACCGATCTGCGAAGGATCGGTCGGCGCACCCGCGGCGGCGAACAGCGCACGCATCTTCTCGAACGGATAGCACTGCGCCTGCAACCGCGCCTTGAAGGCGGGCCAGTTCTCCTTGACTCGCGTGAGTTGTACGCGAACCGTCTCGGCATCGTTCCACTTCTTCGTGATCTCGGTATAACCCAGCTCCGGCACGGGGAAATCGCGGAACAGATCGAGCGCACGCCGCTGCTCCGCTTCGAGCGAGGGCCATGCGGCCACGCAGGCGTCGACGTCGAGCGTCGAGAGATCCATCTTGAAGAACTCGTCGAAGAAGGCGCACATCGTGAGCGTACCGATCGCCACCTGGAAACCGTGCGACTGGAACTTGCCGTTGTAGCGATGGTGCGTCATGTCGAGCACGTGGCTGAACAGGTGTTCGGTGCACGACGCCGGACGGCTCGATTTGGCCACCTGCATCGCGATGCCGCTCAGCGTCAGACCGGCGAAGAGCGAAGCGATCGCTTCGGGTTTGCCGGCCGCCACCCCTTCGGGATCGGCGAGCATCGCATCCAGATCGTTCATGAAGACGTTCCACGCAGCGGGAATGATCGGCTCCGTACCGAACAGGTCGGCGATCATCCACTCGGCGCCGGCGGGTATCTTGGCCGCCAGATCGGCATAACCCGCCGCTGTCATCTCTTTCGGCGCGGCGGCCAGCACGCCCACGTCGGCCAGAATCACCAGCGGCGCATGGGTTTCGATATTGAGTTTGGCGCCGTCGCGCGACACCACTGCGCCCGACGACGAATAACCGTCGACCGAAGCGGCCGTAGCCACGCAAAGATAGGACTGACCGTGGTGGAACGACGCGAGTTTGCACAAGTCGTTGATGACGCCCGACCCGACGGCGACGGCGACGGCCCCCGTGCGGTCGAGCATCTCGTCGATCCGCTCCACATAGGGCCAGTCGGCATGAAACTCCTCCTCTTCAATAAGGAAACGCTCGCAGGGAATTCCCGCCTCGCGCATGGATGCGTCGACGGCTTCGCCGGCGGCTTTCCATGTATTGTTATCGGCGACGATGACGGCCTTCCGATTCGGAAAATACTCCTTAAAAAGAGCCGGAGCACGGTGAAGAACACCCTCGCCGAGTTCGAATGCTTTCGTATCGGTTGCGATTTTTAAAGCATCGAGAATACATTGCGTATTGTTCATTCGATTTAAGAGTTAGTAAGTTACTATTCCAAGATACAAAGTTACAAAAACCGCGTGGAATAGCAAGCTTTTAGCGTTATTTTTCCGACATTTATTTCCGGAAAGCCCTGTCCATCCTCCGGAAAGGCCGGCTGCGTTCACCTTTCGGCGGATTTATCGGAAACGATAATACCCGCGCACCCCTTTCGAAAATCGAAATAAATCGTAAAAATATGCTGCCGAATTTCGAATCGATTCCGATTCTGCAAATCCACATCCGGTCGGCCCGTACCGAAGCACATGGCAGGACGGAAGAAATCGCGGCGGAATCCGCCCCGCCGTCAGATGCTCTCCGCAGTTCCGTCCTCTTCCACACGCCGCCTGTCCGCACTGCGATCTCTCTGTCCATACCCAAGCAGACGCGGAAGCCCTTCCTCCGAGCCGTCACACCCCAAAGAGATGCATGCCGAAGTCCCTGCCGAAACGAGACGCCGGACGCAACGTCCAACCACGCCGAGATCGCCGAACGCCGGCGTATTAAAGCGGATGCGTCCCGTGTCTCCGGTCGCGGAACGGTTCCGGACGGACGATGACCGCAACGCATTTTTTCCGCAAAATAGTTGCAACTTTAAAAGTTAAATTCTATTTTTGTAAAAGCATTCGAAAGAAAATAGAATTAAAACGAAATCGAATTCGATCGGAAGCGTACGGCAAACGCAGTCGGGAAACTCCGATAACCGCCTTGCGGACACGTAAGACCGTTGAAGGCCGGAAACGACAACCAGCAGACGCGACGACGGATGCCGAAGCGGATTCCGGCCTGCCGGCACAAAAGACGTTATACCTAAATATATAAATAGATGAAAAATACGATGAAAGCGCTCAACCTCCATGCGGTCGGCGACCTGCGTTACGAGGATGTGCCCATGCCCGTGCGTCAGGCGGGAGAGGTGTTGCTCAAAGTGCACGCCTGCGGAATCTGCGGAAGCGATCTGCCGCGCGTCTTTACCAAAGGAACCTACCATTTCCCGACGATTCCCGGTCACGAATTCGCCGGGGAGATCGTCGAAGCCGACGACCCGTCGCTCGTCGGCCGTCGTGCCGCAGTCTTCCCGCTGCTGCCGTGCCGCAAATGCGAAGCCTGCCAGGTGGGAGAATACGCACAGTGCAGCGATTACGACTACTACGGCTCGCGGCGCGACGGCGCTTTCGCCGAATACATCGCCGTGAAGGAGTGGAACCTGGTCTTCTTCGACGACTCGCTCTCCTACGAGGAGGCCGCGATGTGCGAACCGGCCGCCGTAGCGCTTCACGCCATCGGTCAGGCGTCGGTCGGCATCGGCGACACCGTCGCCGTGTTCGGTGCAGGCCCGATCGGCATCATGCTGGGACTGTGGGCTCGAACCGCCGGCGCGTTCCGCGTCATCCTGTGCGACATCGATCCGACCAAAGTCGAATTCGCGCGCAAACAGGGATTCGACGCCGTGAACTCGCGCGAGACCGATCCGGTGGAGTATATCCGCACGCAGACCGGCGGCCGGGGCGCCGACGCCTGCATCGAAGGAGCCGGCGTGGCGCAAACGTGGGAGCAGGCCCTCAAAGCGGTCAAAAGTTTCGGTACGGTCGTCTCGATGGGCAATCCCGCCGGCGACATGACCCTCACCCAGAAAGGCTACTGGGAGATTCTGCGCAAGCAGCTCACGCTGAAAGGGACGTGGAACAGCAGCTACAACGACGTCCGCAACGAATGGCGCACGGCGCTCGCGGCCATCGCGTCGCACCGCATCGACGTGCGTCCGCTCATCTCGCACCGCTTCCCGCTCTCGGAGGCCGACAAGGCGTTCGGCGTCATGCGTGAGCGCAAGGAGTTCTTCAACAAAGTAATGTTCATCAACCGATAGTATCACCGGCAGGGAGGTCGCAGCCCCCTTTCCGACCGCAGGAGGCGGACAACACTTCCGCAGGAAGCGGTCTCCGGCCGCCCCCGTCTGACGAAACCCGGCACCATCAACACCCAACGATTATGGCAAAAACCGAAAAACTGTTGCAACGCATCGCGGAGCTGGAACGCGAAACCGGCATCCGTCGCACCCTCTTCGCCGCCTGTCCCAATTCGACGGCGGTCATCAAGGCCGCCTTCCGTGCCGCCAAGCGCAACAACGCGCCGATCTATTTCGCCGCGACACTCAATCAGATCGATTGCGACGGCGGGTACACGGGGATGCGGCCCGACGAGTTCGTGAAGCTCGTGCGCATGGAGGCCGCCGCCGTCAACTTCGAAGGAATCTATATCGTGGCCATCGACCACGGCGGTCCGTGGCTCAAAGACAAGCAGCGCACCGAGAAGTGGTCGACCGAGGCCGCGATGGACGGGGTGAAGCGCTCGTTCGAAGCGGCGCTGCTGGCGGGGTACGATCTGATCCACGTCGATCCGACGGTGGACATCAACGTACCGGCCGGCCAGACGATCGACATCCGTCTCGTGGCCGCCCGCACGGTGGAGCTGATCCGGCACTGCGAAACCTTCCGCCGTGCGAAGGGGCTGCCCGAAATCTCCTACGAGGTGGGAACCGAGGAGGTGCACGGCGGCCTGGCCGACGAACGGACGTTCGACACCTTCATCGCCGAACTCAAAGCAGGACTGGCGCGCGAAGGGCTCTCCGACGTATGGCCCTGTTTCATCGTGGGCAAGGTGGGAACCGACCTCCACACGACCCTCTTCGACACGGAGGTAGCCCGCAGCCTCACGGCGAAAGTCCGTCCGCTGGGCAGCTACATCAAGGGACACTACACCGACGGCGTAAGCAACCCGCAGGACTACCCGCTGTGCGGCATGGGCGCCGCCAACGTCGGCCCGGAGTTCACGATGAGCGAATACGACGGATTGGCCGAACTGGAACGTACCGAACAGAAGCTCCTGGCCGAAGGACGTATCGCCATGCGTTCGCGCATCACCGAGACACTCGAACGACTGGTCGAAGCGTCGGGCCGCTGGAAGAAGTGGCTGCTGCCCGCCGAAGAAGGATCGGCATTCGGCGCACTGAGCGCCGAGCGCCGCACGTGGCTCGTCAAGACCGGCTGCCGCTACATCTGGCAGGAACCCGAAGCGCTCGTAGCGCGCCAACGGCTCTACGACAACCTGCGCCGTGTGGGAATGGACCCCGAAGAGGTGGTACTCGGCCGCATCGAACACGATATGGACAAGTATTTCTACGCATTCAATCTGGTCGACCTTAACAACCTGCTGTAATGAACGTAAAAGAACTGTTGAAAAAATGCCAGCGCGACCGGACGGCCGTGCTGGCGACCAATTTCTATAACTTCGAGACCCTCACGGCCGTCATGCAGGCTGCGCAGCGAATGCAGGCTCCCGTGCTGTTGCAGCTCACGCGCAGCTCGATCAACTATATGGGGCTCGAACAGGCCGTCGGAATGGGCCGCAGGGCGATCGCCGACTACGGCGTCGAAGGGTGGATTCATCTCGACCACGGCGGATCGGTCGAACTGGTCGAGCGGTGTCTCGATGCAGGATTCGACTCGGTGATGATCGATGCCAGCGAACGTCCGTTCGACGAGAACGTCTCGACGACCCGACGGGTCGTCGAACTGGCACGCCCCTACGGCGTGAACGTCGAAGCGGAGCTGGGCTACGTCGCCAAACTGGGACAGGCGCAGGGCGGAGGCTTCACCACGCCCGAAGAGGCCGCACGGTTCGTCGAAGCGACCGGCGTCGATGCGCTGGCCGTGGCGATCGGTTCGGCCCACGGCTTCTACAAGCAGGCTCCGCGGCTCGACATCGAACGGCTAGCGCAGATCCATGCGGCGACCGACGCGGCGCTGGTGTTGCACGGCAGTTCGGGCATCCCCCACGACATGGTGCGCGAAGCGATCGCCAACGGCATCGTCAAAGTCAACCTCGCCACCGAGATCAAGGACAACTTCATGCGCGCGCTCAAAGGCGTACTGCTCGAAAGCGAGGAGATCGACCTGCGAAAGGTTTTCCCAAAAGCCGTGGCGCCGGTCGTGAGCTGCTTTGCGAAAAAAACCGTATGGTCGGCAGCAGCAAGGGGAAATAGGAGAACACAACCGGGCAACGGGCCGCCTTCGAAAAGCAATCCTCGACAATCCGCCGAATCATCCCGCTTCCGATCGCCAGAAGCGGAATGATTCTTATCCAAGAACATTCGTACTCAGAGCATCCCAATATTTACATCCCGTGGTGCAGCGATATCCGGACGAAATATATTACGGATACCCCTGCATACCAACAAAAAAGCGGTGTGCCTGGGAGGCACACCGCTTTAAATACAACCTCTATGGATCAATTAGCTGCGAAACCCGAAAAATCGGTCTGGAAAGCAGCTGCTTCATAGGCATTGGTCTTCCCGCTTGCAGGAATCGTCTGCGTAGCACGTACGACCCAATCCTTTTCAGTCGAGGGATTTCCTCCGGGAGCTTTGACGTACCAATAATGCTGCAATGCCTTGTTCCAGGTCGTCGTCGTCTTGCCGCATTCGTTAAAGAAGAACGATACGGCACACATATCAGCAATATTCGAACTTATACGCGACATCGGCGTAACAACGCCGTTCTGAACGAGTTCCACCTTCCAATTCTGGGGATCGTCATTCCAAATCGAAACGACGAAACAATCCTTCAATGCCGCATTGCCGTTCGTCTTGATACCGGCGCCAGTACCGCCACCCGTCCAAGTGTAGGAGTATTCCTTCGATCCCGTATAGGTGGCATTGCCATCGTATACACGCATCTGGTACGTCTCGGGCCGTCCGGTAGATTTCGCTACCCAGTTATCGACGACATTGCCTTTGATTTCGTAGATGCTGTAACCGTTGGGAGCCCCGTCGACATTCAGGTTGCTCGACCACCAAGCACCGCAGGCACCGCCATGAACATGCTCATACACAGGCTTACCACCCTGGCACACATACTTGGTATGAATATAATTCTGCGGATAATGCGTATGTCCGATCATGATATGCGCCTCCTTGAATTGCGTCAACAAATTGAGGACATCCGCATAATGCTTGTCTTCATTCACATTCGATCCCGTGTTCTTTCCCCCGTTACGGAAAGGAATATGGGCACAAAAGAAAATAATCTTGTCCGCCTTGTTCTCGACCAGGTCCAGATCGGCTTTCAGCCAATTATACTGCTGATCCAGAAGTCCGGCTTCATAATTCCACGTCGAACCCGTAGATCTCGTGCAAACGACATTATCCATCACAACGATATGTGCCTTACCTCTATTAAATGAATAGTCGGCCGGGCCGAAACGCTGGACATAGTTCAATTGAGCAGCGTATGGAGTCGATTGAGAGGCATCGTGGTCGTGATTGCCCATGCAGTTGAAGATCGGCAGATAATCCGTCCCGATCTGCATGTTCGACATCGATTTTTTCATCGGATCCCACTGCACCGTATTGTCGAACGTAATATCGCCCAATGTAACGGCATAGGCATTCGTCCACCGACCTTCCTCCTGTGCACTTTTGAGTGTGGATTTGATATCGGGAATCGTCTCCGTTTCCCAACGAGTCACATCATCATCCGTCTTACACTGCGGATCCCCGATAGCGACGAGCGTAAAATTCTCCTCGACAGCGGGAAGCGGTTCCAGTTTAAAATCGTTGCGATTCTCCTTGTAGCGCTGAATCGTAGAGGTCGAATAGAACAGCGGCAACTTGGAGGAAGGATCGAGAGCCACCTTATAGTTCGCCGGAGTAACGTAATAGACATTGCGGCAATAACGGTTCGCTACGAGGCGGTAGTTACCGTCGGCATCCGTAGTAGTAAACGTATAGCCGTCCGTCACGGGAACGCCGGCAATACCTTTCCCCGTCGTAGCATCCGAGATCTGACCGACAAGGACCGTCTCACCCTCGGGAGGCGTAGGATCCGAGTCATCAGAATCGGAACTCGAACAAGCGGCTCCGCCCAGCAAAGCCACCGTCAAAAACAGATAATAAAACTTTCTTAACATATATAATCCTTTCTTATTTGGATTCACAGTAAATAAAATCGCGTACTATTTAGAAAGATAAGCGATCTTTGAGTAAAACAAAGACCACTTATCTTTTTAATCAAACTCTATTCTCCTGCAAAGATCACTGTTCCCAACCGTAGTTCTGGCCTAAATTGGTATTCAATGACAATGCCGCAGAAGGAATCGGACGCACGTACATTCGCTCGTCGAAACGTAAATCTTCGTGGTATACCAGATAACCGTGATCGCCGTCGGTCAGCGTCCAGTTATTATCACTCATGCTGGTACCAATGCAATAGTTGTTAGGATTGGTATCCGCCGCAGTAAAGGTATACGTGTATCCGTTGAATTCCATACCGTTCTTAACTTCATCAGCCGATAAGTATACACCCTTCCAACCCTTCTCGGTATCGCGAAGAGCGATCAGATTCGCACAATGCCAGCGATAAAGATCATCGACACGGAGGTTCTCGAGAATCAGCTCCGTAACACGTTCACGACGGATTTCGAGAATCGTATTCGACAGATTCGTAATAGCGGCGCCCTCTGCCTGAGCATAATAATCGATCAACCACTGATCGGGCTTATAGTTCGCTGTATCTTCCGGCCAGATATTCTTAACCCCAGCACGATCGCGCAACGCGCCTACCGTCAAATTCCAGTCCTCCTGAGATAACGAACCGTTATTGAGCTCGGCTTTCGCCTCCGCATAGTTGAGCAAAACTTCTCCAAGGCGGAAAATAGGTACGGAATTATCGCCACGCCCAGTCGTGTAGTTGTTCTCGAACTCCTGACTCCATTTCATAAACATATAGCCGGTAACGACGTGCGTGAAGTTCAAAGGCTTAGGCCCGGTTACACCGCCGTACGTCCACTCGTGTCCCGGAGCATGAACCGTCTGGCTCAGACGAGGATCGCGGCCTTCAAACTCTTTGCTCATCGGAACCTGATCCGACTCGATCGGGGTACCGTCGGTCGTGAGATACATGTTCATCAAGGCCTTCGTCGGCGAAACCTTCTGACTTGCAGTAGAAGTATTGTAATTCAACGTCAGATCGTTCCATACATTCAGACCGTCACTCGTCTTGTACTCGCGATACCAAATCACTTCATTGATATCGCCCAAAGCCGACGTCGTAAACAAGGCATGATAGTCATTGTGCAACTTCAACCCCGCCTCCGTCATAATCGTATTGGCGGCATCGACAGCTTCCTGCAAGAAATCATCGGCACTCTCATACTTATTGTTCCAAGGCTGATTCGTCGACGGATTGACCTTGTGATATTTACGATAAGTACCTTCGAAAAGACAAACTCGCGATTTGAAAGCCAAAGCTACCCAACGATTAATCACGTTCTTGTAAGTCTTCGTATCGGTAGAACAATACGTGCAAGCGAAATTCAGATCCTCCAACACTTTGCTCATCACATATTCGCGATCGTCGCGGCCGGCATAAAGCAACGCGTTGTCGACATCGAGGACCTGGTCGATCCACGGCACATTGCCGAACGTCTTCCCTTTGCTATAATAGAAATAAGCCCGCCAAAAACGCGCTACGCCTTCATAATGATTATAAACGACCTCTGAAACATTCTCTTTGGCACGAACCATGTCCCGCAGCATAATATTGGCACGACGGATACTTCTCCAATCACCGA
>ERZ773150.1908-NODE-1908-length-16928-cov-2.707402_pt1 | contig 16928 bp, 14 predicted proteins | sample MGYA00580845_ERZ773150 | MGnify/ENA primary metagenome ERZ773150 (study PRJEB29015, sample SAMEA2737848) | human gut metagenome | biome: human gut; feature: human-associated habitat; material: faeces | place: China | collected 2012 ...
GCGCCATCGAACTAGGCGCCGTCGAAGGCGCGCTCAGCGGACTGGCGATGGCGCTGATGGGAATCGTCACGGCACTGCTGGTTCCGTTGTTCGAAAAATTCTGTTATTAATTTTTTTTAGTATCAATAAAGTACTACCTTTGTCGAAAATTCGTCATAGGTTAATCTCGTTACGGTATGTATTGGTTGTACAACCTCTTTTTCGGCGATACGCTGGCGCACACCATTTTCGTCCTGGCGCTGGTCATCACCGTCGGAATCCTGCTGGGGAAAATCAAGATCGGAGGCGTTTCGCTGGGGACGACGTGGATTCTCTTCGGCGGCATCGCAGCCAGCCATTTCGGCATGACGATCGACCCCGGCGTGCTGAGCTTCATCAAGGAGTTCGGCCTGATCCTGTTCGTCTTCTCGATCGGGTTGCAGGTCGGGCCCGGGTTTTTCTCGTCGTTCAAGAACGGCGGTATGCAGCTCGTCGGACTGGCGTCGCTCATCGTCGGACTGGGTGTCGCCACCGCCTATGCGCTGCATCTGGCCACCGATACGCCGATCCCCACCATGGTCGGCATCCTGTCGGGCGCCGTGACCAACACGCCGGGACTGGGCGCCGCACAACAGGCTTACAGCGACGCTTCGGGGATCAACGACCCTTCGATCGCACTGGGCTATGCCGTAGCCTATCCGCTGGGCGTCATCGGCATCATCTTCTCGATGATCTTCATCCGCTATGCGCTACGCATCCGTTTCGAGAAGGAGGACGAGGCGCTGGCGGCGATGAGCAACGAACACAAGAAATACGCCGACAAAATATCGGTTCAGTTCACCAACGCCGTACTCGACGGCCGGACGGTGGGCGAGATGAAGGAGCTTATCAACCGCTCGTTCGTCATTTCGCGGATCGCCGACGCCGACAACCATATCACCGTCGCCACGCAGGACAGCCGCCTGCATATCGGCGACAAGCTGCTGATCGTCTGCTCGTCGGAGGATACCGACGCCATCACCGCCTTTCTGGGTCACATCATCGACATGCCCTTCGAAGAGTGGGGATCGCTCGACAGCCAGCTCGTATCGCGGCGCATCCTCATCACCAAACCTTCGATCAACGGCAAGAAATTCGCCGACCTGCACCTGCGCACCAAATACGGCATCAACATCACCCGCGTCAACCGCGCCGGCGTGGATCTGATTCCTTATCAGGGCATGGAGTTGCAGGTGGGCGACCGCGTGATGGTCGTCGGCTCGGAGAAGGCGATCGCACAGGTGGCCGACCTGCTGGGCAATTCGATGAAGAAACTGCGCGAACCGAACCTCGTCACGATCTTCGTCGGCATCGCCCTCGGCGTGCTGCTCGGCTCGATTCCGCTGCTCAACGTCCCGCAGCCGGTCAAACTGGGGCTGGCGGGCGGCCCGCTGATCGTGGCGATCCTGATCGGCCGTTTCGGCACCCACTTCCATCTGGTGACCTACACCACCATGAGCGCCAACCTGATGTTGCGCGAGGTGGGCATCACGCTCTTCCTGGCGGCCGTGGGTATCGGCGCGGGCGACGGTTTCGTCGACGCGATCGTCGGCGGCGGTTACCGCTGGGTAGGCTACGGCGTCATCATCACCGTCGTTCCGCTGCTCATCGTCTCGCTCATCGCCCGGCTCGGAATGAAGGTCAACTACTATACGCTCATGGGTCTCATCGCGGGCAGTACGACCGATCCTCCCGCACTGGCCTACGCCAACTCGACGGCAGGCAACGACATGCCGGCCGTGAGCTACGCCACGGTCTATCCCGTCGTGATGTTCCTGCGCGTGCTGACGGCACAGATATTCATTCTCTTCGCACTGTAACACAATCGCGAAATAACCGAAAAGGCCGCTCTCAGGAGCGGCCTTTCTTGTCGGAGGATTTCAGGTCGTGCAGCGGGCAATCGCGTTCGCAGGAGGCGCAACCGCCCGAGGTGTTTCCCCGCCCGCGGCAAAAGAGCCTTCGGACGATGATCCACACCAGCGCGACGCCGACGAGCGCAACCGCTATATCCTGCCAATTCATTTACAACAACAAGGCGATATGATAGACGATCCAAGCCACGAACCATGCCACGGCCGTACTGTAAACCATCGACGCCAGCGCCCAGCCGCGCCCCGCTTCGTTGCGGACAGCCACGATCGTGGCGATACAGGGAAAATACAACAATACGAAGACCAGGAATGCCAATGCCGACGCCGGCGTGAAATCGCCGCTTTCGCGCAATGTCTGCGCCAGCGACGCATCGTCGGCCGTCGCATCCTGCGAATAGAGCACGCCGAGCGTGCTGACGACGATCTCCTTGGCCGACACGCCCGACAGAATCGCCACACCCGCCTTCCAGTTCAGGCCGAGCGGTTCGACGGCAGGCTCGCACCAGCGCCCCAACTGCCCCAGATAGGAGTTTTCATAGTGTTCGATCTCCGGTTCGCCCGCTACGGGACGGGGGAAATAACTCAGGAACCAGACGAAGAGCGACGCCACGAGAATCAGCCCTCCCATCTTGCGCAGGTACTGCGCACTCTTGTCCCACATGTGCGACAGCGTGGCGCGCATCGTCGGCATACGGTAGGGGGGCAGCTCCATGACGAACGGCGTCTCGTCGACCTTGTAGAGGAACCGCCGCATCAGCCGCGCCGTGACCACCGCCAACGCGATACCCAGCAGGTATAGTCCGAAGAGCACCAGCCCGCCGTGGTCGGGAAAGAAGGTTCCGACGAAAAGGATGTAGATCGGCAACCGCGCGCTGCACGACATGAAGGGGGTGATGAGCACCGTGATGAGCCTGCTCGAACGGCTTTCGATCGTGCGCGTGGCCATAATGGCCGGCACGTTGCAACCGAAACCCATCACCAGCGGAATGAACGACTTGCCGTGCAGTCCGATGCGGTGCATCACGCGATCCATGATGAAGGCTGCGCGGGCCAGATAGCCGGAATCCTCCATGAAGGAGATGAACAGGTAGAGGATGATGATATTGGGCAGGAAGACGATCACGCTTCCCACGCCGCCTATCACGCCGTCGATCAGCAGATCCTTGAACGCTCCGTCGGGCATCGCCTGCTGCAACCCCGAACCGATCCAGCCCACCAGTGTCTCGATCCACTCCTGCGGATAGGCGCCGATGTTGAACGTGCAGTAGAACATCAGCCACATGAGGAAGAAAAAGATCGGGAACCCCCACAGCTTGTGCGTGACGAACGCATCGATGATATGCGTCGTCTGCGCCTGCTCCTTGCCGCCCGGCGTGAAGGTCTCTTTGAGCGCACCCGAGATGAAACCGTATTTCTGATTGGCCAGCGCCGTTTCGACGTCTTCGCCCAACTCCTCCTCGACCTGCGGCACGGCACGGTCGCGCAAAGCGATCCACTCGGCGAAATGGGGACAGTCGGCCAGCTGCGCTTCGACCTCCTTGTCGCGTTCGAGCAGCTTCATGGCGAAATACCTCGGCGGGAAGTGCTTGGGCAGCTCGTCGCGGTCGGAACGCAGACGCTCGTACAGCGGCCGGAGCGCCTGCTCGACGACAGGGCCGTTGTTGATATGGATATGGCGCACGCGGGGATCCCGATTTTCGTAGACGGCGATCACCGTGTCGAGCAGTGTCTCCAAACCCCGCCCCGTCTTGGCCACGACGGGCACCATCGGCACGCCGAGCATCGCGCCCAAATGCTCGTAATCGAGTACGGCGCCGCTCGCTTCGAGTTCGTCGTACATGTTGAGCGCCACGACCATCTTGGGATCGATGTCGATCAGTTCGGTGGTAAGATAGAGATTACGTTCGAGATTCGAGGCCACTACGGCGTTGACGACCACGTCGGGCGTGTCGTTCACCAAATGGCGGCGCACGTACAACTCTTCGGGCGTATAGGCCGAGAGGGCGTAGGTGCCGGGCAGATCGGTGATGACGAACCGGTATCCTCCGTAACGATATTCGCCGCGCTTGGCGTCGACGGTCACCCCGCTGTAATTGCCCACATGTTCGTGGCCGCCCGAAATGGCGTTGAACAGCGAGGTCTTGCCGCTATTGGGATTGCCGATCAACGCGACGTTGATCGTGCGGCTGCGCGTGGAGATCGCCTCCTCGAAATCCGCATCGTCGGGTGCAGAGAGCGTTTCCCCCGCCACGGAGAGCTGCTGCTGCACCTCTTCGGCGGTGATGACGACGATCATCGCGGCCTCGCTGCGCCGCAGCGAAACCTCGTAATCCATAATCCTGTATTTGATCGGGTCACGCAGCGGGGCGTTCTGCAAAACGTCCACCCGCTTGCCGCGCACGAAACCCATCTCCATGATCCGGCGTCGGAATCCGCCGTGTCCCAGTACGTTGAGGATCGTGGCCGACTGTCCGGTTTTCAATTCCGAAAGACGCATTTTTCTCTTCAATTAACTTCGCCGCGCAAAGTTAACGGAAAAAAGCGGTTTTCCGATACCTCGATATAGGTATTCTCCCGACCGCGGTGCAAGGGCTACCATCCGCCGCCCAGCGCCTTGTACAGTCCCACGTAATTGACGTATTGCTGCACGGCGATCTCGACGAACTGCATCTGCGAAGCGTAAAGCTCGCGTTCGGCGTCGATCACGTCCAGATAGGCCGACATGCCGTTGCGGTACAACTCGCGGTTCATCTCGCTGATCCGGCTGTTGGCCAGCACCAGCTGCGCCTGCCGCGTGGCCTGTTTGCGATAGGTCTCGATGCTCACCAACGCCTTTTCGACATCGGCGAAGGCTTCGATGACCGTCTGCTCATAGGCATATACCTGCTGTTTGTAGACCTCGACGGCCGCCTGCTCGGTGCGCTTCAGCTTTCCGAAGGCAAACAGCGGCTGGGTGATCTGTCCGACGGCCGACCACACCCACGGTTTGCCCGAAGTCATCTCTTTGAGCGTGTTTCCCGCCACACCGCCCGCTCCGGTGAGCGCGATCGACGGAAAACGCACGCTGCGCGCATAACGGGCCTTGTAGGCAGCCGCTTCCATATTGTAATAAGCCTCCATGATGTCGGGTCGCCGTTCGAGCAACTCCGACGGAAGTCCCACCGGCACGTCGACCGGCCGGTAATCCTCCATGAGGCGTACGCCCGCCCCGACATCCTGCGGACGCTGCGGATTCTCGCCCAACAGTGTGCAGAGGGTCAACTGCATCTGCGCCACGGCCCGACGATAGGTGGGTATATCGGCAGCGGCCGTATAGACCAGGCTGCGCGCCTGTTGCAGCGCCACGCCGTTGGCCATCCCGTGACGATACATCGAGTCGATCAACGCCGCCGATTCTCGCCGCAGGGCATAACTGCGCTCGGCGATCCGCAAATTACGCCGGTAGCCGAGCAACTGGAAATAGGTCGTGGCCACCTCGGCAGTCAGCGACAACATCACGCCGCGCAAGGCCCACTGCGAAGAGAGCAGCTCGGCCCGCGCCGCCCGCGTCGAGTTTCTCAGCGCACCGAAGAGCGACACCTCCCACGTCATCTGCGGCTCGACGGCGTATTTCTGGACGATCTTCGTCTCTGCATTATAGTCGCCTTCGGCCGATACGCCGACGCCGAACGAAGGCAGGAACCCGGCGCGCGCCACGGCGATCTGCCTATCCGCCTCCTCGACGCGCGAGTAGGCGACGGCCAGATCGCGGTTGTTCGCCAACGCCTGCGAAATCAACGAGTCGAGCGTCGGATCGCGGAAGACATGCCACCACTCCTCGCTGCCCGCGAGCGAATCCTGCCGGAACAGGCCGGCATACAGGTAGTTGTCCGGCGTCTCCACCTGCGGCGGATAGAGCCGGGGATTGCAGGCCGTCAGAGCGGCCAGCGCGACGAGCAAAAACAACGTGCGTCTCATATCATAGGTTCTGCGATTTTAAGTCCCGTTTACGCTCGAACCGTCCCAGACGGGCGATCAGGTAGTAGAGTGAGGGGTAGATGAAGATTCCGAGCAGCGTAGCCAGCAACATGCCGCCCACCAGCGCCACGCCCATGATGTTGCGGGCGGTGGAGTAGACGCCGTCGGCGAAAATCAACGGCATCACCCCCAATATGAAAGCGAAGGCGGTCATCAGAATGGGGCGCACACGCAGCTTGGCGGCGCCGACGGCGGCATCGACGAGCGACTGCTTCTGCTCGAAGAAAAGCCGGTCGGCATACTCCACGACCAGAATCGCGTTTTTGGCCGCCAGTCCGATGAGCATCACAAGCGAGATCTGCATGTAGATGTCGTTGATGAAGAGCGAGTCGAACAGATGAGCGAACCACAACAGCACAAAGGCGCCCAGCACGGCAGGAGGCACTCCCAGCAGAATAGCCGCCGGAAGGCCCCAGCTCTCGTAAAGCGCCGCCAGAGCCAGGAAGACGATCGCCAGCGACAAGAGGTAAACCAGCGACGAACTCTTCGATTCATTGCTCTCGACGAGCGACGTACCGCTCCACGCTACATCCACGTCGGCGGGCAGCACCTCGCCGGCCACCTCCATGACGGCTTCCATCGCCTGCTTCGACGATACGCCGTCGGCCGGTGCGATGTTCAGGGCGATCGAGCGGTAAAGGTTGAACTGCGAAATATAGGCCGGGCCGACCGTGTCGCGCACGCTGACGAAAGCCGACACGGGCACGCTCTCGTTACGGGCGTTCTTCACGAAATAGCTGTCGAGCGACGTGCGGTCCGTCCGATAATCGGGTGCGGCCGACAGATAGGTCTGGTACAACTTTCCGAAACGGTTGAAGTTGTTGATGTAAGCACCGCCCAAATAGGTCGTTATGGCCGAATAGACGTCGCTCAGCTCCACCCCTTCCTGCATGGCGTAGGCTTTGTCGATCACCAGCCTTCGCTGCGGGACGCCGGCGTTGAACGACGTGGTGGCCGTAGCGATTTCCGGCCGGCGGCGCAGCGAATCGAGGTAACGCACCGTCTGCTCGCCCAGGTAAGCCGTACCGCGCCCTTCCAAATCCTGCGTAACGGCCGACAGGCCCGACGTGACGCCCAGACCCGGAATCGACGGCGGGATGAAGGCGAAGCCCTCGGCCTCGGGCAGCCCCTCGTAGAGCATCCCGTTGAGCGCCGCGGCGATCTGCATGGCCGAGCGTTTGCGGTCGGAGTAGTCGACCAGCTTGACGAAGACCACGCCGCTGTCGGTTTCGGCGATGCCGGCCAACATGTTGAACCCAGCGGCATAGGAGGTATACTGCACTTCGGGCAGCGAGCGGATGATGCGGTCGGCCCCGACCAGCGCCTCCTGCGTCACCCGCAGCGACGACGCTTCGGGGGCATTCACCACGACCATCACGTAGCCCTGGTCCTCTTCGGGAAGGAATCCGCCGGGCATGAAGTACCATGCCGCACCGATCACACAGCCGATCGCCAGCAACAGCACGGCGGTACGCGCCATGTGGCGCACGGTGGCGGCGATCCGCGAGGAATAGCCTTCCAGCCAGCGGTCGAACCGCCGGTTGAATGCGGCGAAGAAACCCTTCGCCGCCTCCTTGCGGGGTTTGAGCAGCAAGGCGCACAGCGCGGGCGACAGCGTCAGGGCGTTGAAGGCCGAGAGCACGACCGAGACCGAGATCGTCACGGCGAACTGCTGGAACAGCCGCCCCGAAATTCCGCCCACGAACGACATCGGGATGAAGACGGCCAGCAGCACGACGGTCGTGGCTACGATCGGCGAAGCGACGTTGCGCATCGCCTCGATCGCCGCCTCGCGGGATTTCATGCCGCGTTCGATGTTGACTTGTGCGGCTTCGACTACCACGATCGCATCGTCGACCACCAGTCCGATCGCCAATACCAGCCCTAACAGCGAGATGATGTTGATCGAGAAGCCCAACAGCGGGAAGAAGATGAACGTGCCGATGAGCGAGACCGGAATGGCGACGAGCGGAATGAGCGTCGCCCGCCAGTCCTGAATGAAGAGGTAGATAATGGCGATCACCAGCACGAGCGCCAAAATCAGCGTGAGGATGATCTCCTTCACGCCCGAGCGGATGCTCTCGGTCGAATCGACGATCGTCGTACAGCTCACGCCGTCGGGAAACCGTTCCGACAACCGCCCGATGGCCGCCTTCACGCGGTTGCCTACGTCCACGGCATTGCTGCCCGGCTCCTGATAGATGACCAGCAGCGTGGCCGGCTCTTCGCCGAAGGCCGAAGCGACGCCGTAGGACTTGCTGCCCAGCGCCACGTCGGCCACGTCGCGCAGAAAGATCTGCTCGCCGGCGGGGGTGGTCTTCACGACGATCGCCGCGAACTCCTCGGCCGTGGAGATCTGGCGCGGCATGGTGACCGTATAAGTATAGGTAGTCCCTTCGGGCGACGGCTCGGCGCCGAACTGGCCGGCAGGGTAGATGCCGCCCTCCGCGAGCACGGCCGACCGCAGTTCGTCGAGCGACACGTTGTAGTAGTTCAGCAGATCGGGCTTGACCCAGATGCGCATGGCATATTCGCCGGCGCCCATGATCGAGACCTTGCCCACGCCGTTGATTTTGAGCAGCTGGTTTTGAAGATTGATGTAAGCGTAGTTCGAGAGGAATTCGTTGTCGTAACGGCCGTCGCTGTGCAGCGCGAAGACCATCAGAAAACCCGTCATCGTCTTCTGCGTCACCACGCCCTGCGTGACGACCGACGAGGGAAGCAGTGCGGTCGAGGTGGCGACGTTGTTCTGCGTGAAGATCGCATCCAGATCGGGATCGGTACCCACGTCGAAGACTACCTGCAACACCATCGAACCGTCGTTGGCACTCGTAGACTGCATGTAGAGCATGTCGCTCACGCCCATCACGCTCTGCGCCACGGGCGTGGCCACGGCGTCGTTGACCGTCTCCGCGTCGGCTCCGCTGTAACTGGCGGTCACTTCCACGACGGGAGGCGTAATGTCGGGATACTGTTCGATCGAAAGATCGAAAATCGAAATCGCGCCCAACAACACGATCGCCAGGGCGATGCAGATAGCGAAGATCGGCCGGCTGACGAAAAATCGTTCCATAGGCTATTTATTCGTATTGATCGGGGTCGGAATAACCTTCTGACCGTTGTGCAACTTCTGAATACCGGCCGTAACGACCCATTCGCCCGGCTCGACGCCCGACAGGATGCACCACCGGTCGCCGGCAATACGGCCGAGCGTCACACGCCGGTATTCGGCCGTGCTGTCGCGCCCGACGACCCAGACCGAACTGAGATCCTGCATCTGCGTCACGGCACGCTGCGGTACGACGACGTAGGGCAGCGACGGTCCGACGTTGGCCGTCACGCGGGCGAACTGTCCGGGTTTGAGCGTATAGTCCGGATTGGCGAATTTGACCACCAGCACGATGGTTCCCATCGAACTCGATATGTCTTTCTGCGTATAGCTGTACCACCCCTTCGAGGGATAGACCACACCGTCGGCCAGCGAGAGGTGATGTCCGAGAGCAGACCGTCGTTTTCATAGATCGACGGGCGCGTCCCCGCATAACGGAGATACTGCGCCATCGGAATGGCGACATCGACCGCAACGGTATCGATGTTCGAAATGGTCGTCAGCACCGAAAATTGGGTACCCACGCCCACGTAGTCGCCCGTATGGGCGCTGCTCGAAGCGATGATGCCGTCGATCGGAGCATAGATACGGGTATAGCCCACCTGCAACCGTGCGTTGCGCACCTGCTGCTCGGCCGAACGCACGGCGGCCTGCGCGGCGACGTATTCGGCCGTATACTGGTCGAGCTGCGTCTGACTGATGGCGTCGATACGCGCCAGCGGCACGGCGCGTTCGTAGTTGTTGCGGGCCGAGACCTCCTGCGCACGCGCCGATTCGAGCGAAGCTTCGGCCGAAAGCAGGGTGGTGGAGAGCAGGTTGGGGTCGATCGTAAAGAGCAGCTGCCCCTTTCGAACCGGCATACCGCTGCTGAAATACTTGTTCACGAGATAGCCGTTGACACGGGGTTCGATCAGTGCGTCGAAATTGCTTTCGACACTGCTCACGAAGCTCATGCGGTTGGGGACGGTGTCCGTCGCCGCTTCGATCACCTCGACGCGCAGGGAGGGCTGCGCTCCGGTTGCATGCCGGCCGCGGCAACCGCCTGCCAGCAACGCCGCAAGGGCGCAAAGGAGTGTTCCGATTTTGTCCATTGAGAGCCATGATTTTTTCCTGAAAGAAGGCAAAAAACATACCGGTATTCGGTCTTGAATCTCCTAAAACACCGTGAAATAGCGCTTCAAGCGTATTTTTTTTATAAAAATATTTTCTCAATTCGAGATATTTCCTATATTTGCAAACGATAAACAACCCAAAATTTACGATTATGGAAAAATTAGTTGAGCAAATCAAAGCCCAGTACGCTCTTTTCGCTGAGAACGCAGAGGCTCAGGTATCTAAAAACAACAAAGCCGCCGGCACCCGCGCACGCAAGGCTGCGCTGGAAATCATGAAGCTGATGAAGGAATTCCGCAAGGCTTCGGTCGAGGCTGCCAAATAAGTTTGGAACCTGCAACGAATAAGGGCTGTCCCATCGGGACAGCCCTTATTGTTTCGTTATTCCTTTTCACGGATTATTCCGCCACGGATGCACGGTCTCGCCTCAGCACCGGCGGTTCCGCTCCGCGTGCAACCCCGACCGACCCCCGCTACAATTCGATACCCCGCCGACGGAAATAGGCAAGGTCGGTCCCGTTGAGTCCCGTCGCACGGAACGGTACGGCACGGTTGTGATCGTTGAGGTAACAGCGCCGCACCGTCGTATCGTAGGAGGGACTTGCCAGCGACGCCTCCCTGTAAACGTAATCCGCCTCGATACGGGCGATGTCGGCGATGGTCTGAAAAAGCGCATGTGTCGTCGCCGGAGCGTTTTCATGGCTGGCGGCAGCGGCCGCCTGTTGGGGAAACACCCGCTTGTAATCCTCCGAAAACCACGCCAGCGAAGCGACGTGCAGCTGCCAGCAGGTCGTCGTAGGCGAGGCGTGGAGAAAACGTTTCCGATCGTCGTCGAGCATGTCCTCGCCGTGGTCGGCGCTGTAAAGCAATGCGCTGCACGCATCGAGCGATGCGAGATACCCGATCACCGACGACAGAAAGGTGTCGGTATAACGGATCGAATTGTCGTAAGCGTTCCAGATCTTCTGCTTGTGCTGCCGTTCGATGGCCACGTCGTCGTCGGGCAGGAAGTAGGCTGCCTCGCGCGGATAACGCTGGTGATAGCTGAAATGCGACCCGTAACAATGCAGGATGAAGAGCAGGTCGTTCTCCGTATCGGCCTCGACGATGCGTTTCATCGTGTCGAGCAGCTGCATGTCGTAACGCGGATGCCCCATATAGATAAGGCTGTCGGCATCGCGCGCCAATTTGTCGATCATCGCCCCCTGCGGCGACTGGTTCGAAAGAAACCACGTGCGGAAGCCCGCTTCATTGAAGAGCGCGGGCAGTCCCTTGCGACGGAAGAGTTCGTCGTGTTCGTTCGTCCGGACAGACGAGAGGATCATCGGCACGCTCTTGTGCGTGGGATTGCTCTGCGTGAGCATGTTGCGGAACACGACGATCTCGTCTCCCAATGCCTTCAAGCGGGGATTCGTGGGACGGTCATAACCATACAGTTCCCAATTGGCGGCACGCGACGCTTCGCCGATCACATAGACGTAGATCTCCCGCTTGTCGGCCTTTGCCGTACGGCGGGCATGATAGCGGAACCCTGCCGACGTGCGGTCGTAATTCTCAATCTTGACGTATTCGCGCGCACAGAGCACGACGTTATAGGCCACGTTGACCGGAAAGATCTCGTTGCGGAGCACATGCCGTTTCGTTTGATAGGCCGGAATCAGCAATCCCGCCCCGACGAGCGCCAACACGCCTCCGACCACGGCCGTCCGGCGGCGGAAACGAGGCGAAAAGTCGACCTTACGCCGCACATGCACGGTTGCCGTCCATAACAGCGGAAGATAGATGACACAGACCAGAATCACCGAGGGATAGATGTTGCTCAGCAACTCCGTCGCCTCGCCGGGGTTGGTCGTGACGATATTGATGAACATATCGGTCGCGGCGACCGAATTCCCGAACAGGTAGAGCAGCACGATTTGCAGGGCGCAGAAAAAGATCACCGGAAAACTCAGCCACACGGCGATTCCCGAACGACGGAATGCGACGCTCCACAGCAGATAGCCTCCGGCCGGCAGCGTCAGCAGCGCGGCCTTCGACCAGATCGAATAGGGCTCCGTAAAAAACAGGATGCAGTTCGGTATCATCACGGCCGCAAAATAGCAGAGCGCCAGTAACGCAGCGTGACGACTGCTTCGCAGGAATGCTTTGCCGGTCTGTTCCATGAGTGTCAGAAAGCTTCGTTAATATTGAAAACCAAACCGCTGGTCTTGCGGCCGAAACCGTAGTCGATACGCACGTTCACGCGGCGTTTGAACTCCCAGCGCAGACCCAGCCCGTAGTTGGGCAGCGTCTGATCCCAGCGGAAACGTTCGAACGACGAAAAGACATTGCCCGCACCGCCCCACACGGCGCAACCGATGCGCCGCCAGATACGCTGACGGTACTCGATCTGGCAAGAAAGGATGTTGTTGTCGATATAACGTCCCAGATAATACCCGCGCATCCGGTAACCGCCGCCCAGCTCCGCCAGCATGCACCACGGCATTCCCGAACTGTTGAATTCGCCGAAAATATCCGTGGCCAGCACGGCGCCGCGCCACAGACGCTGGTAGTAGTCGGCCGTAGCGGTGGTCTTGTAGAGCGTCTTGCCGCTGTTTCCCAATCCCTTGGGGTAGATAACCTGCTTGACCATCAAAAAGGTACCGCGCTCGGGAGCGGGGATGAAATCGCGCGAGTCGTATTGCAGCGTCATGCCGATCCCCGACAAGGTGTAGTGCAGTTTCTGCCCCGCGAGATAGTCTATGCCCCGGTCGTCGAAATCCGTACCCTTCGTATGGGAGAAAAGAACCGACCCGCCGACATACAGGTGTCTCCACACCTCATACAGATAGCCGGCGTCGAACTTCACCTGTTTGCGGATGTAGTCGGCAGATTGGTTGAACCGCCCCGCCTCATAGCCTATACCCCAGAATTCGAGCGGCTTCGAACCGAACGACACTTCGTAGATCACCCGCGAGCGGTTGTGGTTGAAGAGCGTGTTGCCGCTCACGCCGAACATATAGAAGCCCGACAACGAGAAGTTGCCGAAGAACGACACGTCCGACGGAGGCGTCAGCGAATCGGTGCGATCCACGCGGTAGAGTCCCGACGCCAGCACGCCGATCCCCACGCTCGCCTCTTTGGAATAGTTCGGTGCGCCGATAAAACTGAAATCGATCTTCTTCTCGAACGTGCGGTCGACGTTGCCGTGGAAGATCCGGCTCCAGAAATTGTCCTTGCGTTTCGGCTGCTGCTGCTGCGTCTCGGCAGCCGGCGCAGTCGCGGGCAGCGGAGTATACCGGTAACGCAACGTATCGCCGCCGCGCACACAGAGCGTATCCTGTTGCGCACGGGCGGAGAGTAGCAGAAAACAGCAGACGACGGCAGGGAGAAACCTTCTAAATACCATTTATTTATAGTTCTCTAACACCTCGTAAAAGGCCTCCTTGTCGGCATCCGAAAGCACCCCTTTGCGCAGGAAGACCAACTCGCCCTCCTTGGTGACGAACATCAGCACGAACTTGTTGTTGCAGTCGCCCAGATTCCACGCCGTACTCAGGGCATGTGTCTGATCGGCGAGCACCGTCGCACCGTTGGTCGCAGTACGTTTGCGCGCCATCGAACGGGCCATGCTGTTGGGCACCATCGGCGCGTCTTTGAGATTCATCACGCCGAAGCCGTGGATATTGTCGCTTTCGGCACGGTGGTTCTTTTCCAGTTCAACGGTGAAATCCTCGTTCTGCTTATGGTGGTCGGGATCGACATAGAAGATCATCAGGTTCTTTTCACCCCAGTACGGAAGCGTCACGGGCTTTCCTTCGAGATCGAGCACTTCGACGTTCGATACCTTTCGCGGCAAGGCCGCCTCCTCGGTCTGAGCCGATACGGTGCCGAATGCCAGCGAAAGGGCTGTCAGCGCCAGAAAATTTTTCAGTGTCATCATAATCCAATGAATTTATAATACATCATTGCACCGTGCAAAGATACGAATTTTTCAACAGACCGTCCCCTCGCAAAGTCCGAATAATGTTCAAAAAGACCACTGTTATCTACATCTTATTCCTGTCTGGAAACTCCTTTATGCAGAGTCGGAGGGGGAAACACGACGGGCTTACGAGCCGGTCGGCCGCCCGCATCGTTTCCGCCGAACCGCCGGATCGATCGGATTCGGACAGGGCGGAGATATCGCCTGCGCCAAAATCAGCAGGAATGTTCTGCACCCGGCATACGCACTTTGCGGAAGATAGGTTTCCGCTCAGACAAGCGGTGCCTCGGCAAAACCAAATAAATTTGGTTCTGCGCTCGGCTTGCACTATCTTTGTCCTCCGATGAAAACCAGAATCCTTTTTGTCTGCCTGGGCAATATCTGCCGCTCTCCGGCCGCCGAAGAGATCTTCCGCACGCAGGTCGCTCGCCAAGCGCTGAGCGACAGCATCGAAGCCGATTCGGCCGGCACCTATTCGGGACACGCCGGCAACCTGTCCGATCCGCGGATGCGGCGTGCCGCCGCCCGGCGCGGTTACGAACTCACGCACCGCGCCCGTCCGCTGCGCGAAGCCGACTTCGAACGGTTCGACCGCATCGTCGTCATGGACGACAACAACTACGAAACGGCCCACCGGCTCGCGCCATCGCGCGAACTGGCCGGCAAAATCCACCGCATGACGGAGTTCTGCCGCCACAGTCCGCAGTGGGATCATGTTCCCGATCCCTATTACGAGGGGCACGAAGGGTTCGAACTGGTGCTCGACCTGCTCGAAGACGCCTGCGAAGGATTGCTCGACGATCTTAAAAATCCAACCCGATCGTAAACGAATAGGCATTGTGCATGGGCGAAGCCTTCTTGGCCACGGTATATCCCGCGTCGAAACAAAGGTGCATGAACCGCACGCCGACGCCCAGCGAAAAATAGTCGGGGTAGTACAGCCGCGACTCGCCGCCGTGATACCCCACGCGGAATTGCAGCAACTGCATCAGGCTGTACTCCATGCCGATGCCTCCCTCCACGCCGCGCGCCGCAACAGGTGAAAAAGTATAGCGGCACTCGCCGGCGAAGGTCAGCGCATGGGCATCGCTCAGAAACAAATCGTAGGCGGCGCCCGCCGCGAATGCGACCGGCAGCTTCATCTCCGCAGGACCGTCCAGAAATCCGCCGATCCCCGTCAGTTTGGCGCCCAGCCGCAGCGCGGAGTAGTTCTCGCCCCGCTCGAACGGCACGACCGCCTGCGCCGTAATGCCCGCCGAGAACGCATTGCCGCTCCGCTCTCGCACGAAACGCGCGTAATCGGCCGTCAGACCCAACGCCACGATGTCGTTCAGCCGATAGGCATAAGCCAGCGACACCGACTTGTCCTTCAAACGTTCGTCGAACCCGAACGTTCGCCAGCCGCCGGCGAGCAAATGCTGCATGTTGAACTTGTAGTAACCGGCGGCGGAGTAGGTCGTCTTGTCCGAAAGGGTAAAGAACGAAGTCGCCACCTGCGCCTTCTGCCGGCCGAAAAGCCCCGCCGCGGGATTGTTGAAGACGGCATACGCATCGGCCGATGTCACCGTCTCGATGCCGCCCATGCCCAGCGTCCGGGCATCGGGATTCGCAATCCCGTAAGGCTGCGCCGCAACGGAGAGGAAACCGCCGGCGAGCGATGCCATCCAAATAATCAATCGTTTCATATCCTGTTCGTTAAAAGCAAACGAGGTGAAAGAGCGTGCGGCCCTCCACCTCGTCCGTATCGTGATTCGCTGCCGACGGTTAGCAGTTCATCGCGCCGCAGCAGTGGATGACCTGGCCGCTGACGTACGACGACAGGTCCGACGCGAGGAACAGGGCCACCTTGGCCACATCTTCGGGCGTACCGCCGCGTCGCAACGGGATCTGCTTGTACCAGCCCTCCTTGACCTCGTCGGGCAACTTGTCGGTCATGTCCGTGATGATGAATCCCGGAGCGATGCAGTTGGCGCGGATGCCGCGCGGGCCCATCTCCTTGGCGATCGACTTGGCCAGACCGATCATGCCGGCTTTCGACGCCGAGTAGTTGCACTGGCCGGCGTTGCCGCTCACGCCCACCACCGACGACATGTTGATGATCGAACCCGACTTCTGACGGGCCATGACCGGCGTCACGGCGTGGATGAAGTTGAAGGCCGATTTCAGGTTGACCGTCAGCACGGCGTCCCACTGCGCCTCGCTCATGCGCATCATCAGACCGTCTTTCGTAATACCGGCGTTGTTCACCAGAATATCGATCCGGCCGAACTCCTCGACGATCCGTTTCACGACTTCGTGCGTCTGCTCGAAATCGGCGGCGTTCGAGGCGTAACCCTTGCACTTCACGCCCAGCGCGGCGATTTCCGCCTCGGTGGCTTTTCCGTTCTCGTCGATCGCCAGATCGGTGAATGCAACATTCGCGCCTTCCTTGGCGAACTGCAATGCGATCGCCTTGCCGATACCGCGGGCGGCGCCCGTCACGACTGCGACTTTTCCTTCCAGTAATTTCATGTCTCTTTTCAGTAATTGTTATAGAGTTGTTGATAAAATTCCGTTGACAAAGGTAGTAAAATAATTCGGATTGCGAGGATAAAGCGCCGCAATCCGGGCTTCGTCCGCTACCGCCGGAAGATAAATCACGCTTAACACATATTATGAAAAGAGATTCTCAGATTTTCGATTTGATCGGCGCCGAGCGCAAGCGCCAGACGGAAGGCATCGAGCTGATCGCCTCGGAAAACTATGTCAGCGACCAGGTCATGGAGGCAATGGGGTCGGTGCTGACCAACAAATACGCCGAAGGCTATCCCGGCGCCCGTTTCTACGGCGGCTGCGA
>ERZ773150.1916-NODE-1916-length-16848-cov-10.307569_pt1 | contig 16848 bp, 16 predicted proteins | sample MGYA00580845_ERZ773150 | MGnify/ENA primary metagenome ERZ773150 (study PRJEB29015, sample SAMEA2737848) | human gut metagenome | biome: human gut; feature: human-associated habitat; material: faeces | place: China | collected 2012 ...
CTCGGAAAATTCCCTAATAAGCTACGGTATTTTCTCCGTAAATACCCTGCGGCGTGCCGTCCGTCTGTCCGTCTGCCTTTCGGCGGTGGCTGTCCCTGCCGTCTGCTTACCCATATACCCCCACCTTATTTTTTCCCTTTCGGTCGGTGGGTGGCGGGGCGGTCGTTTCCGTTTTCAAAGGCTCTTTTGCACGGGGCGGTCGGATACAAGGTTTTCCCGATAAATACGCTCGCAGCGAAGCGAGAGGAAGATTTATCGGGAAACGGCGCAGCCGCCCGACCTTTTAGCCGACATAAAGCCCCGTGCTTGCTTTGCCTTTGTAAACGGGAATGATTGCTCCGCTTTGCTGTGTTCGGAAAATCGAATCTGCGTATCTGCACATAGTCGGTTATTAATGGATTGACTGACTTACAGATTCAATGATTCCAATACGACAGTACGACATGACTTCATGACGATATGACTGCTTGACTGCCGACATTCAGCGAAAGAAAAATCATGCTGTTCTCTTTTCGCCCGTGTATAATCCTTTCCAGCAACACTTTGCGGACTTTCGCCGCCCCGAATGATTCGATACGGAAAGCGAGGGCGGCTATCGTTTCGAGATTGTAAACTTCCGCGCTGTATCTGTCCGATATGCGGATAATGCGCCTTATGTCATATACGCTCAAAACTCCGCTTTTGCAGAGAGCCTTTATCCCAGCCCGAACCGTCGGGGCAATAACCCCGAACAGTTCGCAGATTTCCCACTCGGTCATGGCGGTTGCGCCTATATCGCTCGGCAGGGAGATATTGCCCTGCCCGTCCATCGTGATAATGTTCCTTTCTCCTTTCATCGGTATACTGTTTTAAGGTGACTAAATGGCTCGGCAAATACTCTTCTCCATATCCTCCAACTTGTGCGACAAGTCTTCCATGTCCTGACTTATCTTTTGGGCGGTGATTTTGGCGTAAATCTGGGTGGTCTTTATGTTAGTGTGACCGAGAAGCCTGCTGACGGTTTCAATGGGTACGCCGTGCGACAAAAGTACGGTCGTGGCGTTCGTGTGTCGGGCAACGTGATAGGTCAAGCGCACCTTGAAACCGCACTGTCTGCCTATCTCTTTGAGTATCTTGTTGCAACTGCCATTGCTCGGAACGGGGAAAACATGACCGTCCCTTGCCAGCCCCTTGTATTTCTCTATGATACGTTTTGGAACGTCCAAAAGACGGATGTTCGATTCGGTGTTGGTTTTCTTTCTTCGGGTGATTATCCACAGATTGCCGTCGAAGAATGTTTGCAGGCGGTCGGCGGTGAGGTTCTTCACGTCCGAATACGCCAAACCCGTGAACACGGAAAAGACGAACAAGTCCCGTACAAGCTCGTGGGTGGCGTTCTTCATCGGTGCGTCCATGAGCGTCTGTATCTCCGTTTGGGTGAGGTAGCCCCTATCCACGCTTTCGGGAGAGTTGATATATCCCGCAAAGGGGTTGAACGGCAAACGCCCGTCGTTCCTCGCAATGGAAACGATGTGTTTCAACACAATCATGTAGCCCCACACGGTATTGGTGCGGCATTTCTTCTCCGTGCGCAAAAAATACTCGAAGTCGTTGATGAACGTGAGGTTGAGTTCCTTTAACGGAATGTCCTCACGCTTGTAGGTATGGGGCAAAAACTCCCGGATATGGTTGCAGACCGTCCGGTAACGGGTAAATGTACCCTGCGCCCTGCCGTGCCCGACTTTCTTGGCGAACTCGGCGTTGTGCTGTTCGAACAGCTTCAGCAAAGTTTCCTGCTTGATGCCGATACCGAGATAGGCGTCTTTGAGCTTGGCGGCGGTTACATAACCGTCCGCCTGCATCAACTCTTGATAGCGGCGGTTTACCTCCACACGGATTTTATCCACCGCAAGGTTGATTCGCTGCGCTTCGACGCTCTTGCCCGAAGCACGGCTGTTCTTCACGTCCCACAGCCGTGGGGGAACGTCCATCTTGCAGCTGAACTGTTTAATCTCGCCGTCCACGGTAAGACGGCACATTAGGGGCAGGTTGCCGTTTGGTTTGGCACTGCCTTTCTTCACGTAAAATAATACTTTGAATGTACTACGCATAACTCACTCCTTTTTTTGGTTACAAAATTAGTTATTAGTGAGTTACCGACTGCTATGCAAAATTACGCAAATCGCAGAAACAGAACCATTTAGCAAGAAATTCACACCCGTTACGGGGGTAATGAGGTGGTAACTGAACTTCTGCGCTGTTTGGCTTCGAGGTGGTATTTCGTTGGCTCTGTCCCATAGAAAAACAAAGCGTAACGAACGCTCTATCAGCTAATTCGCTACGCTTTGCCCAAATTTACTTTTTCGCTATGGGTTTATTTTATGTCTTACAACAATTACTACATGCGCCTGCGGGTCAAGGCGGTTCAGGAATTTGACCGGATGTATCACGAGTCCGAATACAAGGCCAAATGCCACAAACGGGTCTGGAAGCGGCTCGGATGCTACATCTTCGGCATTTCGTATCAGAGTTATCTGGATTATCTGAAAATGGATGTTTCGGACGTTCCGCCCACACCGCTCGAGGCCCAGCAAGCCAAACGCAAACTGGTGGACAAGCTGCTCGAACGCGAACTGCAAGTGAAAAAACAGCCCGTCCGGCGGAAAGAGCCGGAAGAGGTTAAAAAAGAACCTGTCGAACAGGAGTGACGCCAACTTTTCAGCGGCGGGGCGGTCTTTCGGGGCCGCCCCGTTTTTTCCGGGCGCGGCTCAACTCACCGGGCTTGCGCCGTCATCCCCGTCGGGCATCCCGGCCAAATCTTCCAATATCGTCTGCAAACGCTCGCCCAGGAGGATCATCACCCGCTCATCGTCGTAGTCGGACAATTCCGCGGCTGTCTGCTCGTTCGGGAAAGCCATCGCCACCAATTTGGCACTCAACACCGTCAGATAGGCCAGCGGAATAACCGGGGCTGTGCCCATTCCATCGCCTCGCACGGTGATCCGCTGCTGCGGAACCGCCAGACGCCCCGGTTTTTGGCCTTTTTTCTCGATGTTCCACAGCACGTTCTCCTCGGCCTGCGTGACATAGAGATTGAACGTCGATTCGTTCACATACTCGGCCCGGTCGGCCCAAAAATCGACGCCGTAATCTTCGGCCGTGAGATCGGCACAGATGCCGCAGTCGGGCATGTCGCGCATAATTGTCCGGAGGATGATGTTTTTGTCGGTCAGCTCCGCCGAGCGCAACTCTTTCAGGGCGGCGATGCAGATGCACACCTGCATCATGTAAAGGTGATTGATTGCCCGCAGGACTTTTTCGGAGCCGAGGTCGTTTTCGTTCATCATGGAGTTTTACGTTGTTCATCAATGCGTGTGCCGTTTTGCCGATTCGCATGCGGGAGTATCGGCATGAAAAAAGGGGCGGTTCCGCTGAACACAGTGACGCAACTTCACTCAATAGAAGAATTCAACGCGGAAACCGCCCCCGGAGCAGGCCGGAGAATCCGCCCGCCCCGTAGATGCCGCGCAAACAGGCTGCCCGTTTCCATAGGGAGCAGGACGGCAAGACCAGATTATAAAGGGCCGGCCTTTCAGACAGGATTTATTAGCTGCGGCTGAAAGGCGGGATTTCCTGTTTTGCGCGGCAAAGCCGCATCCCAAAAGCCCGGGCACATGCTGCCAACTCCGCCGCACCGGATTGTACGGCGGGGCAGCGTTCCGTTGACCCTCGGCCGAAACTACATATAATAGTTTTCGACGAACGATTCGAAAAACGGGGGGAGGGAGTACGGATCCCCCCCCCTACCCAAAATATTGCCTTATGAAATTCGACGAATGGGCCTGACAATTTTGGGTATGTTACATATAATAGTTTTTGACGAACTATTCGAAAAAGAGAACGTTCCGCCGTGCCGGACGGCAAAATCCGCACATACCGATTCCGCCCGCTCCCAAGCAGGGGGCGGGTGCAATCCGCAGGTGCGGAGATAGTACGCATGGACGGCAGGACGCAACGGGGTTCTATAGATTCGTGTGGATTGTTGGAAATGCGCCCCGGATAGGCATAAAAAAGGGGGCGCGGTGTCAGCCCCATACGCAGGTCGTGGAAAACCTAAAGTTGGTAGCTGTCCTGCGCCCCTGTCGTGCCCCGCAAAAAATATGCGGGACATAACAAGGACTGACAACCATTATACCAACTTTCAAACCCTCCCGAAAGAGGTTTCCATGTTTGCGTATGGTATAAAGAGTTGTTTACCCTTTATAGTTATGTCCGTCGGCTATGCCGAGTTGTGATAATTCCGCATAATGGTCTGTTTTAGTTTCTTTTAAGTGGCTTCGTGCCACCCCTTTTGGGAAACTTTTGCAGACTATTTGCAGGAATGATAAGCAAATATAGCGAAAATATGGACAGGTCAAAGCGGTTTACCAACTTTTTTCATAATTTTGTAGTTATGAAAAAGAGCGTCAACTTCTTACCCGAAAATAAACGGAACGACCTGAAACAGCTTGTCGATCTGGTTCGCCGGAACATAAAGGATGTCGGCATGGTTATCCTGTACGGCAGTTATGCCCGGAATACCTATGTCGATTACGACCAGCGCATCGAGTTCGGCGTACCGACCTACTTTATGAGCGATTACGACATACTGATCCTGACGCGCAAGCCAATCGGGGCGATTGAGTATTCGCTGTATGACAAAATTGCCGACGCTTTTTTTCAGCACAAGAACAGACCTTTCCATACGAAGCCCCAATTTATCAATTACGGGATAGACGACTTCAACTATGCGCTCTCAAAAGCCCACTATTTCGAAACGGAGATAAAACGACAGGGAATTATTTTGTATGATTCGGGTGAATACAAGTTGGCCCGCCGCCGCAAGTTGAATTTCGACGAGATTCAGGAGCGAGCGCAGAAATATTATGATGACAATTTCAAACCGAAAGCGATTGAGTTCATTCTTTTAAATATTGATTCTTATAATAGGAAGAATTATAAAATGGCTTCATTTAACTTGCATCAAGCCACAGAAAATCTTTTGCGTATAATAGAATTAGTATTTACTTTATATAGCCCCAAAGAACACAGACTTACTGAATTGATGAATCGCTGCAAGCGGTTTACGACCGAAATATTCAAAGCGTTTCCGCGCGACACGCCGGAGGAAGAACGACTTTTCAAACTTTTGGAACGGGCTTATGTCGAATCCCGCTACAACCCCGACTTCGAAATCACCAAAGAGGACATCGACGCCCTGCTGCCGAAAGTCGAACGCCTGCGCGACATCGTGGAACGGGTCTGCACGGCGCAGATCGACTACTACGCCCGGCAGAAAAACAAATAACCGCTACTATGGCAAATGAAATTGAAGCCTATACGAATTTTCTGTTTTACAATTCGGAGGACGGCAAAACCAGCATACAGGTAATTGCCGACGCCGACGCCGAAACCATTTGGACGACCCAGAAAGGAATGGCTCAAATTTTCGGCGTGGAAGTCCCTGCAATCAGCAAGCACCTGAAAAATATCTTCGACAGCCGCGAACTTGACGAAAAAGCAGTTGTTTCCAAAATGGAAATAACTGCCGACGACGGGAAAAAATACCTGACGAACTGCTACAACCTCGATGCGATTATTTCGGTCGGCTATCGGGTCAATTCGTTGCAGGCAACACGCTTCCGGCAATGGGCGACGGGGGTGCTGAAAGAGTTTATGATAAAGGGCTTCGCCCTTGACGATGAACGATTGAAACAAGGAGGAACGGTGTTTGGCAAACGCTATTTCGATGAACTGCTTGAACGCATCCGGGAAATCCGGGCGTCCGAGAGGATGTTCTACCAGAAACTTACCGACATTTTCGCCCAGAGTTACGACTATGACAAGACGGCGCAGATCACGTTCGACTTCTATTCCTCGATACAGAACAAACTCGAATATGCCGTGATCGGCCAGACCGCCGCCGAAATCATCATCGACCGCGCAGACAGCCGCAAAGAACACATGGGTCTAAAAACGTGGCGCGACGTGGGCAAGGGCGGGAAAATTCAGCTTTCCGATACCTATGTCGCTAAGAATTACATGACCCGCGAAGAATTGAGCGAGTTGAACCAGTTGGTAAACATCTGCCTCGACAATGCCGAATTAAGCGTAAAACGCGGTCGCCCGATCTCGATGCAGGGCTGGGTCGAACAGGTCAATGCAATACTTTCGTTACATGGCTATACGCTTTTGACGGGCAAAGGGACACGTTCGAGTGCCGACGCAAAGGCCCACGCAAAGGCCGAATACGAAAAATTCCGCCCGATACAGGACGAGCATTATGTGTCGGATTTTGATAAAATGGTTGCAAAGACGTTGAAAAACAAGCATTGAAAGGATTGCAATACCGTGAAAAAGGGTTTCACGGCGCAGATCGACTACTACGCCCGGCAGAAAGCCGGATAAACCGGAAACGCCCACCTCACACAACCCGAACAATGGAAATTGCTGTAATCCAAAATAAAATCTACGAAATCCGCGGCCAGCGCGTGATGCTCGACTTCGACCTGGCGGCGCTCTACCAAGTGGAAACCCGCACGTTGAAACAAGCTGTGCGCCGTAATATCGAACGTTTCCCGGAAGATTTTATGCTTCAATTATCGTCAGATGAAGCTAACTACTTGATAAACATAGGGAGATCACAAAATGTGATACCCCCTGATTACAATGTCGGTGCTGCGGGAATGTTCGCTTTTACCGAAGAAGGAGTAGCCATGCTGTCGGGTGTTTTGCGCGGCAAATCCGCAGTGCAGGTCAATATCGCCATCATGCGGGCCTTTGTCGCCATGCGCAACTACATCACTACAACGACGACACTGACGGCCGAGCTGTCCGAAATCCGCGCGAAACTGGCTTTGCTGGAGCGTACCGACGAGGACAACGCCGAAGCCATAAACGACCTTTCGAAAGATATGCGCAGGGAATTGGACAATATCTATCAGGCAATCGCCGCCCTGTCTGTCAAAACCCCGCAGGCTCGCAAGCAGCCCCGGCTGATCGGGTATAAAACGCCGGAAAAATAGTTGTCGCATGAAACGGTTGCTGAACCGTACCCCATGCAGGTCTTTCCCTGCGGCACCGAACTGCTGTAGCCAAAGTGCGGAGTAGATTTTTGATAGGCAACCGGGCATCGGAGCCATTAACTGCTCCGATGCCCGGTTCCTTATTTACCGCCGTTCAGTTTGCCGCGGCGAACACTTGGCCGATCTTCTGCATTTCCCGTCCGATAAGCTGTTCGGAGCGTTTTATCAATGGCCTGAAAACGAAATAATTCCGCATGTCGTTGATATACAGGATTGTTTGCGCTGATTTGCGGCTATCTGCCAACAAAAAAGGTCTTCTTTCGAAGACCTTTTCGGGTGGAAGATGGGGCTCGAACCCACGACCTTCGGAACCACAATCCGACGCTCTAACCGACTGAGCTACATCCACCGTGTGACCGTCGAACGGTCGTATCGGGATGCAAATGTAATATACTTTTTTTGTCCGTGCAAAAAAAAAGGTGAAAAATCTTCGGGAAAATCTCCCGGGTGACAAAATGGCAGGCCGGACTGTACCTTTGTCACCTGGCGTCTGCCAAAAAACGGTTGGCACATCTATTGATGGGACTATGGGTGCTAACGCGCAACAAACTATTCAATAATAAACTAAAAACTGAAAAGCTATGAATGTAAAACCATTATCGGATCGTGTACTCGTCCTCCCGAATCCCGCGGAGGAGAAAACGGCCGGCGGACTGATCATCCCCGACACGGCGAAGGAGAAACCGCTGGCAGGTAAAGTAGTCGCTGTGGGCCCCGGTACTTCGGAGGTCAAAATGGAAGTCAAGGTCGGCGACCAGGTACTTTACGGCAAGTATGCCGGGCAGGAGATCCAGGTCGACGGCGTGGATTACCTGATCATGAAGCAGAACGATATTTTGGCGATTATCTGACGATAACCGGTCGTCATGACCTCGAAATTTTTACATTCCCTCTGAAAATCCCTTTGAAATGGGGGACTCCGGGGATAAGCTTATGAACGAATATAAAATATAAAGTTATGGCAAAAGATATCAAATATAATGTTGAGGCGCGCGAACTGCTCAAGGAGGGTGTCGATGCGCTGTCGAACGCAGTGAAGGTGACGCTGGGCCCCAAAGGCCGTAATGTGATCATCGACAAGAAATTCGGTGCGCCGCAGATCACCAAGGACGGTGTGACGGTGGCCAAGGAGGTGGAGCTCGAAGACGCTTTCGCCAACATGGGCGCCCAGATGGTACGCGAGGTCGCTTCGAAGACCAACGACGATGCCGGCGACGGTACGACGACCGCCACGGTGCTCGCACAGTCGATCATCGGCGTAGGCCTGAAGAACGTGACGGCCGGTGCCAATCCGATGGATCTCAAACGCGGCATCGACAAGGCCGTGGCCAAAGTGGTCGAGTCCCTGCGCAAGCAGAGCCAGGAGGTGGGCTCGGATTTCGACAAGATCGAGCAGGTGGCCACTATTTCGGCCAACAACGACGAGACGATCGGTAAGCTGATCGCCGAGGCGATGGCCAAGGTCAACAACGAAGGCGTGATCACCGTCGAGGAGGCCAAGGGTACCGAGACCCATGTGGAGGTCGTAGAGGGTATGCAGTTCGACCGCGGTTATATCTCGGCTTACTTCATGACCGATCCCGAGAAGATGGAGGCACAGCTCGAGAAGCCTTACATCCTGATTACCGACAAGAAGATTTCGACGATGAAGGAGCTGATGGGCGTGCTCGAGCCGGTGGCGCAGAGCGGCCGTTCGCTGCTGATCATCGCCGAGGACGTGGACGGCGAGGCGCTGTCGGCGCTCGTGGTCAACAAGCTGCGCGGTACGCTGAAGATCGCCGCCTGCAAGGCTCCGGGCTTCGGTGACCGCCGCAAGGAGATGCTCGAGGATATCGCCATCCTGACGGGTGCTACGGTGATCTCGACCGACAAGGGTATGAAGATGGAGGATACCGACCTTACGATGCTCGGTACGGCCGACAAGGTGACGCTCAACAAGGAGAACACTACGATCGTCGACGGTGCCGGCAAGAAGGAGGAGATCGCAGCCCGCGTGGCTCAGATCCGCTCCTCGATCGACAAGGCTACGTCGGATTACGACAAGGAGAAGCTCCAGGAGCGTCTGGCCAAACTGGCCGGCGGTGTGGCCGTACTCTATGTGGGTGCCGCTACCGAAGTCGAGATGAAGGAGAAGAAAGACCGCGTGGACGACGCACTGGCTGCGACCCGTGCCGCTGTCGAAGAGGGTATCGTCCCGGGCGGCGGTGTGGCTTACATCCGCGCTACGGCGGCCCTCGAAGGGATGAAGGGTGCCAACGAAGACCAGACGACCGGTATCCAGATCGTGAAACGTGCGATCGAGGAGCCGCTGCGCCAGATCGTCGAGAACGCCGGCGGCGAAGGTTCGGTCGTTGTCAACAAGGTGAAGGAGGGCAAGGATGCCTTCGGTTACAACGCCCGCGACGACAAGTATGAAGACTTGTTGAAGGCCGGTATCATCGACCCGACGAAGGTGTCGCGCGTTGCGCTGGAGAATGCCGCTTCGATCGCTTCGATGTTCCTGACCACCGAATGCGTGCTGGCGGAGAAGAAATCCGATGCTCCCGCCATGCCTGCTATGCCCGCAGGCGGTATGGGCGGCATGATGTAATCATCGGTTCGCAATATGGAAAACCGGAGCCTCCGCTGAGGCTCCGGTTTTTGTTTTGCCGCGAAGCGGTCGAAGCGGCATTCTCCGGCGCCGCGGGCGGTTGGCCGGGAGGGGTTCCGTCCGGGGCGGCGGGTACTTCGTTGGCCGCAGGGCTATTCCTGTCCGCACATTTGCGGTTCGGCATCTATCATATGCCGGCCGAGCCGATCTGTGCCCCGGCGAATTGCCCGGGCTTGTAGTGTCGGCTGCGTCTTTGTCGCTCATGCGCCCGGGAGCCATGAGCCGGGTGTGTGGCAGTCCGAAATGCCGTCGATGCGATAGGCCATTGCCATGACCGGCAGGCCGAATGCGAAAATTACAGCCTCAGGTCCTGCCGGTGCGGCAGGCGGCCCTTGAAAATGAAAATGGGCTGTATTGAGTGCGTTTTTGGCTGATTTGTTTGGTATTTGAGGCGGGAATATCTAACTTTGTCCGAGCAAAATAATCGGTTCCCAGGAGTGGGGAAGAAGTGCAACGGGAGATGCGGAACCATTTTATTAATCTAACACACCCACAATGAAGAAAATTACCATCTTAATGCTGGCCTTCCTGGCTGCCTCCTGCATTGAGAAAGGCGATGTCCGTCCCGGCAGTCCCGTGGACGTCGACATCGACCATTACCAGACGGCCCGCACGTACGATGTCCCCGTGAAAGAAGGTTGCATCACCGTAGTGAAGGCATACGGGGTGACGCTGGCCGAGGCCGAAAGCCCCATGACGATCTGGGTGCCGCGGATGACCCTGACCCGTTCGGACGAGGGGCTGACGACGACGTTCGTCCCGCGCGATGAGTACCCCAATTTCGCAGGCAACAAATCGCAGTTGTTCCAGGTAGTATGTTTCGAGGACTCCAGGCGCGGGGATTACGATTACAACGACCTGGTCATCCATGTGTTGTACCAGACCCGGCAGAATATCTTCGGGTTCGGCGTACAGCCCGTGGCGTTGGGGTCGACGAAATCCATCAAACTGGGATGTGTCGTTTACAAGGGCGGCAAGCGTGTCTTCAAGGGGTTGATCACCCCCGACGGTGCCGATTGCAGGTCGCAGTATTTCAAGTCGATGGAAGGGACGCTCAACACCTACGACAAGGTCAATATCAAGGTCGGGGAGTACCTGGGGTCGACGATCCGCAACTGGGACGTGTCGAAGATCGAAGGGAACGGCCCGATGCGCGTTGAGTGGTATATCGAGGTGGATAACGGCGTGGAACTCTATGCCTTGTCGACTGCCTACCTGAACGATTCGTTCGACAAGGACAAATTGCCCTACGGGCTGGTGATCACCGCCACGGGGACGGAGTATGTCGACGAGAACGGCGGCTACCTCTGCGGGTTCGACTGGTTCAACTATCCGCGCGAATCGGTGCATATCAAGGAGGTTTATCCCGAGCTGTGGAACTGGCTGACTACGGACAGCAGCTATGATTTTGCCGATATTTACGATGGCAGAAATGTCCCTGCGAATGCTTGCCCTGCCGCCGACCTGGGGCTGTTCGAAGCCCGGACGATCGACGTCACCAACAGGAAATACCGGGCTGACTGAGCCCGTGCCGATAGCGGCCGAGGCGGGTTGCGGTGCCGTCGCCGATTGAAAAAAGCAACCCTGCGGGGTTGCTTTTTTTATGTGCGGGCTTGTTGTCATGCGCTGCGTGCCCCGGGGATGCCGGATTGTGCGATGCACGGCGTTGAATGCCCGATACCGGCGGCGTGTGCTGCGCCATTGCCGCCCCTGTTCCCTGCTCCCGGTTCCGATCTTTTGGCAGGACAGGGCCGCATTTTTTGTCAGGGCATCCACTCCAGAATCCCCGTCACGGGGTGGGCGGCACGCCAGGCTTCGAATTCCGTGTAGGTGCCCACGCCGTCGCGCAGTACGGCCTGGTAATATTCGATACCCATGATCTTCTCCGCCTCCGGGGTTTCGTATTTGAGCCGGAGGATCGTTTCGCGCGTCCGGTCGGTCAGCACGGCGGCGATGCGGTCGGCTACCCGTTCGAAATAGCCGTCGTAGGCCGAACCCCGGGGCATGTGGATCATGTCGATCTGCCATAACTGGTCGTCGGCATCGGCATACCAGGCATGCCATTCGAGGCATTGGTCGGGGGCGTCGAGCAGGTTGTTGAAGGTGATGCTGCGGATGCGGCTGTTTTCGGCCAGGCGCGCCATGGCTGCGAAGCTGTCCGCAAGGCGCAGCGGTGAGGAGTAGATGTGGAAGTCGATGTCGTGGTGCGTCATCAGCAGTCCCGTGCGGAGCGACCCGACCAGGTTGGGTTCGGCGCCGACGGAGCGCCATGCGGCTTCGAGCCCGGAGTCGCGGATAACCTCGCGGGCGCGCTGCTGGTTGGCGGCCGCAATCTTCGTCAATTCATTCATTGTGCGGTAAATGTCGGGGTCAATATACGGAGTTCATAAAGTGCGCCGGACAAAAGGTTCGTTCCGGCCGGCGGGTAGTTGCGTGTGCGGTTATTTGCCCAGCAGAATGCGTGCCTGGGCTATGGCGGCATCGGTGATGCGGCTGCCGGAGAGCATCTTGGCGATCTCGGTGATGCGCTCCTCGTCCGTCAGGCGCGTGATGTCGGTGCGCCCGTCGCGTTTGTAGACCACGAAATGGGCTGCGCCTTTCGACGCCACCTGCGGCAGGTGGGTGATGTCCACGACCTGCAACGTCGCGGAGAGTGATTCGATGATCTCGCCCATGGCGTCGGCGATGCGCCCGGAGACGCCCGTGTCGATCTCGTCGAAGATGACCGTCGGCAACTGCATGCGCCGGGCCAGCAGGGATTTGAGCGCCAGCATGACCCGCGAGAGCTCACCGCCCGAGGCGATACGTTCGACGCTCTGGGGCGTCGCGTTGCGGTTGGCCGAGAAGAGGAATGCCACGCCGTCGCCTCCCGTGCGCCCGAGGTCGGGGAGCGGGGTGAGCGCTACTCGGAATACGGTTTCGGGCATGCCCAGCTGCACGAGCGTCGCCAGTATCTGTTTTTCGAAGGCCGGGGCGGCTTTTGCGCGTGCCTTGTGCAGCCTGTCGGCCAGCGAGCCGGCCTTCTGTGCGGCTGCGTCCAGTTCTTTTTCAGCCGCTGCGATCTCTTCGTCGCCGTGTACGATGGCGGCGAGCTGTGCGGCATAGCGGTCGCGGGCTGCGATCAGCTCCGCTTCGGAGGCGACGCGGTGCTTTTGTTGCAGGGCGTAGAGGGCGTCGAGGCGTGCGGCGAGTTTGGCCAGCCGTTCGGGGTCGGCGTCGAGGCGTTCGCTGTCGGCGGCTACGGCGTTGTCGATGTCCTTCAGCTCCTCGAGTACGGAGTGCAGGCGTGCGGCGTATTCCCCGGCCGCGGGGAAATGTTCGCGGATGCGTGTCAGGTCGTTCTCGGAATTTTTCAGGAGCGTGAGCACCCCGGTTTCGTCGGCATCGAGGGCGTTGCGGAGCGTAGTGAGCACCTCGCCGATGCGGTCGGCGTTCTCCAGTACGGCCAGTTCTTCCTCGATGGCGGCCTGTTCCCCTTCGCGCAGGTTGGCAGCCGTGAGTTCTTCGCTCTGGAAGCGGAGCCACTCCTCGTCGCGGCGTCCGTCGGCGGCGGCTTCGCGCAGGGCGGCGAGCCGGCGCCGCAGTTCCGTAAGCCGCGTGTACTGCGCGGCATATTGTGCGAGCAGTTCCCCGTTCCCGGCCACGGTGTCGAGCGCCGAGGTGCGGAACTCTTCCGAGGAGAGGATCAGGTTCTGATGTTGCGAGTGGATGTCGATCAGGCGGGTGCCGAATTCGCGCAGCTGCGCCAGCTGCACCGGGAGGTCGTTGATGAAGGCGCGGCTCTTGCCGGCCGGAGTTATCATGCGCGTTACGGTAGTCTCCGGCGCATAGTCGAGGTCGTTCCCGGCGAAGAAAGCCTCCATGTCGCGCCCCGAGAGGTCGAAGGTGCCTTCGACCACGCAGTTGCGTGCGGCGTCCTTCATGGCCGAGCCATCGTTCTTGGCGCCCAGCAGCAGGCCGAGGGCACCGAGCAGGATGGATTTGCCGGCTCCCGTTTCACCCGTGATGATGTTCAGGTGGGGATCCAGCTCCATTTCGAGCTTGTCGATAAGCACGTAGTTCTCAACCGACAGACGGCGTAACATGGCGGTCTTTATTTTAACAGTGATTCGATTTTGTCGACGATACGTCCGGCTACTTCGCTCTTCGGCATCAGGGGCAGCGGCTCGCGGCCGTTGCGGTCGATGAAGGTCACCTTGTTGGTGTCGCCGCGGAATCCCGCGCCGGCGTCGCGCAGCGAGTTGAGGACGATGAAATCGAAGTTCTTTCGCACGAGCTTCGCCTCGGCGTTGGCCTGTTCGTCGTGTGTTTCGAGGGCGAAGCCGACCAGCAGGCGGCCGCCTTTGGCGGCTCCCAGCTCTGCGGCGATGTCGCGCGTACGGCGCAGGGTGATGTGCATTTCCCCCTCGCCCTTCTTGAGCTTGGTCTGCGAAACCGTGTCGGGCGTATAGTCTGCCACGGCGGCGCACATGACAGCGCCGTCGGCGCCCTCGAAGGCTCCGGTCGCGGCGTCGTACATCTGGGCGGCCGAGAGCACGTCCACGCGCTCCACGCCCGGAGGTGTCGGCAGCGACGTGCGCCCCGTGACGAGGGTCACCTGCGCACCGCGTGCGGCCAGCGCTCCGGCGATGGCGTAGCCCATCTTGCCCGACGAGTGGTTCGAGATGAACCGCACGGGGTCGATGGCTTCGATCGTGGCGCCAGCCGTTACGACGAAGCGTTTACCGGACAGATGCTTTTTTTTTTCGGGGTTTTCCGCGGAGAGGAGACTGCCGACATAAGCGGCGATTTCCGCAGGTTCGGCCATGCGTCCCTTGCCCGTGAGCCCGCTGGCGAGCTCCCCTTCGGCGGGTTCGGCGATCCGCACGCCGTGTCCGGCCAGCCGGCGCAGGTTCTCTTGGGTCGTAGGGTGGGCGTACATGTCCAGATCCATGGCGGGGGCGACGACCACCGGGCAGCGGGCGGAGAGGTAGGTCGTCAGCAGCAGGTTGTCGGCGATGCCGGACGCCATTTTGGCCAGTGTATTGGCCGTGGCGGGGGCGATCAGGTAGCAGTCGGCCCACTCGCCGAGCGAGACATGGGAATTCCAGGCCCCGTTCTCGGGGTCGAAGAACTCCACGAGGATCGGGTTTCTGGAGAGCGTGGCCATCGTCAGCGGGGTGATGAACTGCTTGGCCAGCGGGGTCATCACGACACGCACCTCGGCGCCCGCCGTCCTCAATAAACGACAGAGCACAGCCGCCTTGTAGGCCGCTATGCTTCCCGTGATGCCCAGCAGTATGTGCCGTCCGGCCACTCCTTCGGCCGGGCAGGCAGTGCCTGCGCCGGGGCCCTGTATGCCACCTCCCTGCAAATTCATGGCGGTATCGTTAGGACTCCTTGGCCTCTTTGTTCTCCTTGTAGAAGAGTTCGCCGTCGAGGAACTCCTCGGTAGCGATGATCGCGGGCTTGGGCAGGCGTTCGTAGTAGCGCGAGATTTCGATCTGCTCGCGGTTCTCGAAGGTCTCCTCCATGGTGTCCGTCGGCGAAGAGAAGTCGGCGAGCTTGCGGCTGAGCTCGGTCTTCAGTTCGGTCGAGATCTGGTTGGCACGGCGGGCGATGATGTTCACCGTTTCGTAGATGTTGCCCGTTTCCTTGTCCAGATCCACCAGCTTGCGCGTGATGGTGTTGTTGGGGATGTTCTTCTTGATTTCCATTGTTATATGTTGTTGTCTTTGTCTTCGTCCTTCTTGTTGCGGTCGAGGTAGTCCCGTGCGTGCTTGGCCATGCGGTCGACCTCCTTGGTGTATTTCGATTCGGGGAACTCCTCCTTGAACGAGAGGTAGGAGTCGAGCATCGAGAGATAGCGGTCGGTCTGCTTGTTGGCGATCGAGTTGTTGGCGAAGCGGTAGCTGGCGTCCACGATCATGTACATGATCTCCTCGCGGTGGTTGCTGTCCGGGAATTGTTTGAGCGCATTCTTCAGCGATACGATGGCCGATTTGTAACGGCCTATCTTATAGTAGGTGTAGGCGTTCAGGTAGGACTTGTCGTGCAGGCGCTGCGTCAGTTCGCCGTTGATCTGCTTGAAATTCTCGACGCGGTCGCTGTGGGGGTAGCGCGACATGAACTCGTTGATGGCGATCAGTGCCTGCCCGGTCATCGTCTGGTCGCGCGAGGGGCCGGGCGAGAGGTAGTAGAAGCAGAGTGCGTACATGCCTTCGGCGTCTTCGATGAAGGCGCTGCGGCCGAACTTGCGGCGGAAATCGTCGAACAGGGCCGAGGCGGTGTCATAGTCGCGGTTCTTGAACTTGCAGCGGGCGTTGAAGAACGAGACGCTGTCTTCGCGCGGCGTGCCGATGTAGTAGTGCTGGACGCCCTCGAAGAGCGTCGAGGCACGCGACCACTTCTCTTTCTGGTAGTACTCCAGCGCCTTGCTGTAAATCAGTTCGGGTTGTCCGCTTTTGAGCAGGGAGTTGATGCCTGCGCATCCGCTAAATGCGGTGACCAGAATCACCCCGCACACGGCGTATAAAAAAGTCTGCTTCATTGATAAATCTTTTACGGCGCTTTATCGCGCAAAGTTACGCATAAATTAACGATTTGCAAAATTATTTATTGTGCAAAAAAAGAGTGCGTCTCCGCACCCTTGTTTTTTGTTCAGAAGAAGAACCCGACCGAACCTCCGTAAACGAGGTTGCGCGGGATCCTGACCCGCTGCGACACGCCGTCGGAGACGAAGGTGTTCCAGACGTGTGAACGGGCGTAACCAGACAGGCGGAAGTCGAAAAAGAATTTGCGGATGTTGAATCCCACGCCGCCCATGATGCCGACGTCGTCGTTGAAATTCACCTTCAGCAGTTTCGGGGCGCTGTCCCGCTCGGAGTCGGCCACGCGGAACTGGGCGCCGCCGAAGAGCCGCAGGGGCCCGAACTGGAGACCCAGCTGCAGCGGGATTTCGAACCGCTCCGAACGCAGCGAGACGCTGCGGGTGCGGGAGCCTTCGGCGCGGATCGAGTAATTGACGAATGCGAAATTAAGCTCCGACTGCAGGTGCAGGCGGCGGGTGAGGTTGAACCGCAGGACGAAGCCCGCCTGATAGTCCGCCTTGGCGGG
>ERZ773150.1926-NODE-1926-length-16799-cov-17.637064_pt1 | contig 16799 bp, 15 predicted proteins | sample MGYA00580845_ERZ773150 | MGnify/ENA primary metagenome ERZ773150 (study PRJEB29015, sample SAMEA2737848) | human gut metagenome | biome: human gut; feature: human-associated habitat; material: faeces | place: China | collected 2012 ...
AGGGCGAGGGTCCACCCGTTCCCATCCCGAACACGGAAGTTAAGCTCGCTTCTGCTGACAATACTTGGCTGGAGACGGCCCGGAAAGATAGGTAGCGCCAACACAACAGCCCCACGACATTTGTCGTGGGGCTGTTGCTTTTTGGTTTACTTTTGGGTCATATGGTAGTGAGTTTTTGCTGAACTTGATTGAACAAAAGCACCCGCAAGGGTGCTTTTTATGGCTGTAAGGGGGCTTTTTATGGCCGTTTTGACTTGCTGAAGTTCCAACCTTTCGGGCCTTTTGGCCAGTTACTCATGTAGATAGAATAACACAATAATGGGATATATAGTAGAACAAAATAGGCGCCAATGAAAAAATAGGCGAAAAGAGTGATAGAATGAGTTGGGGGAAAGATGTAGGCTAAGATCAGCATAGCGATGATCGCAGCCAAATTGAGTGCCCGCAGCGCCTGGAATAGCCGCATATGCCGGGGGGCACCGCAGTATTTCATATGGCTGTAAGGCAGCAGTATGCGATACCACAGAGAGCGCGTTTTATCATATTGGCGTATTTCCCGGTGGCTCATTTTGAACTGATATGCGTCCTCGATTCCGGAGCGAAGTATTCCGCCACATTGCAGGGCAAAGAAAATGAAAACGATACATAGCTTATCTAAGGGCATGGGCGCCTCCTGTTCCTGGTCGGTTACAATTTCGCCCAGTACCCCTCCGCCAGCGAGCCGTATATCACCGGGCAGGGGAGGGTATCCGCAAAGGGCTGCAGCGCTGCGGCGGGATCCTCCAGCACATCCGCTTGGTTGATGAACAGTATGTCGAAGTTACCCTCCTTCGCCAGCACCCGGGCGGCAATGGCCGGGGTGATGACCGCTTCCGGGGAGACCTCCGCCAATGATGCGTACAGCTCCGGGCGGTGGGCGGCGTCCTGTATGGGCTGTCCCAGCGCGGAGGCACCGAATACGCAGACGGTGCGGTTTCGTTTCGGTGGCAGTACTGGTTCCCAGGCGGCGTGGGCCTTGGCGGGCAGGCGCTTGGAGCCGTCGGCCTCCACCAGCACAAAGTCCGCGGCGTACTGCCAGCCGGGGGAGTCCGGGGCGGTCAGTTTGCCCTCCGGGTTATAGGACCCGGCGCAGACGATGGGGCTGTGGGCAAAGCCCTCACACAGCTCCGCTGCGGTGGCGGCGAAGGGACACCAGTCCGGGCGCATGATGTGGGTGGTGGTGGCCAGCAGCACCGTGCCGCGGTGGGACAGTTCCTGCGCCAGTACACGCAGCAGGGAGGTCTTGCCGCCGCTGCCGATCACCGCGGTCAGGCCGGGACGAATCCCCAGCAGTTCCCATAATTCCATGCCTGTCACCACCTTTCATACCCATTGTACCACAGAAATTTCCCGCCGTAAACCTCTTGACAAGGGTTGCTTGTGGTGTTAAACTGTGAAAAGTAAGAAAAGTTATACCAATCCAACCGAAAGGAATGAGGATATGAGCAGAGAGGATCGCTACTTTATGAGCAGCGTCAAGATCGGCCCTAAGGGACAGATCGTTATCCCCAAGGAGGCGCGGGATATGTTCGGCCTGCAGCCGGGAGATACGCTGGTGCTGATGGCGGACAAGAAAAAGGGCCTGGCACTGCAGACCGTGGATAAGCTGAACCCGCTGATGAAGACGGTATTTAACAGTCTGCCCAGCGGGGAAGAGGAGGCGGAGGACGAATGAACGTACTGGAGGTACAGGGCCTGACCAAGCGCTACCCGGCGTTTACGCTGAATGGGGTGTCCTTTGACGTGCCGCAGGGCGCGGTGATGGGGTTCATCGGCCGCAACGGCGCAGGCAAGAGCACCACGCTGAAGTCCATTCTGGGTATGGTACACCCGGACGCGGGTGCGGTCAGGGTATTCGGCATGGACTACGCGGAGAATGAGCGCGCTATCCGGCGTGAGCTGGGCGTGGTGCTGGGGGGGATCGATTTCTATCCCAAAAAGAAGATCAAGACCATCACAGACGTGACCCGCAGGTTTTATAACAACTGGGACGAGGAAAAATACCGCCACTATTTGGAGCTGTTCCATATTGATGAGAGCAAGCGGGTGGACCAGCTTTCCAGCGGCATGAAGGTCAAGTACATGATCGCCTTGGCGCTGAGCCACAATGCCCGGCTGCTGATACTGGACGAACCCACCAGCGGCCTTGACCCGGTGAGCCGCGACGAGCTGACGGAGTTGCTGCGCCGGGTGGTGGCGGATGGTACGCGCAGCGTGCTGTTCTCTACGCACATCACCTCCGATCTGGAGAAGTGTGCCACCCACATTGCCTTTATCAAGGACGGCGAGCTGCAATATACCGGTTCTCTGGACGATTTCCGCACCCACTACAAGGACGTGGGCGCTACGCTGGAGGACATCATCGTGCACGTGGAAAGGAGGCCGCTGGATGAAGACGCTATTATATAAGCAGCTGCGGCTGGTGTGCCATCCCATGACGCCGGTATTCTGCCTGTTCGGCTTCATGGTCATCATTCCAAACTACCCCTACACTGTCATCTTTTTCTATGTGATGCTGGGGCTGTTTTTCACCTTTCTGAATATGCGGGAGCAGAAGGACCTGTACTACACGGCGCTGCTGCCGGTGCCCAAGCGGGACGCGGTAAAGGCCGGCTGTCTGTTCACGGCGCTGATCGAGCTGCTGTCGCTGGCGGTGCTGGTGCCCTGCGCCCTGCTGGCGGTCCGCTTGCAGCCGGGGAAGGACAACCTGGTAGGGCTGGATCCCAATCTGGCGCTGTTTGCCGCCGGGTTCCTGCTGTATGCGGTGTTCAATGCCGTTTTTCTGCCGTCGTTTTACGCGAACGGCTACAAGGTGGGCGTGGCATTTGTCAAGGCGATCATTCCCACCACGCTGGCGATGATCGTGTTTGAGGCGCTGCCCCATGTTCCCGGCCTCATGTGGCTGGACGATATGGACGCGGCCACGCAGGTGCGTCTGCTGCCGTATTTCGTCGCCGCCGTGCTGCTCTACGGCATCGGCACGGTGCTTACGTTCCGGAGGGCGGCGGCGCAGTATGAAAAAGTTGATCTGTGACAGCAACGACCGGCGTGAGCCGGTCGTTGCTTTATTAGATCATCCAGTAGGGAGGCTGAGGAGTTTGCCCCTCGGGTAGGGGAATGACCACGTCTGTCCGCACGTCGCCGTACAACGTCTTGTGCTGCGCCATGATATTTTCCAACGGTTCGACAGTGCCACACAGCAGCGCCTGCCAGACCATGCCGCAGGTGGACATGATATAGGCGGGAGTGAACCCATTGCGAATATAAAACTGGATACGCCGCAGACGCAGTGCGTTTTCCGCGTCACTGCCTCCTGGCACAGGAAACTCCGCCTCCGCTACCAGAGGCCGTCCCTGCTGCTCCAGCCGCGAAAGCATATCACTGCCCAGCCCTTCATTACGACGAGCGCGTGTGGTTCCCAGATAGTCCAGCAGTACCAGTGGTATTGTCGCATTTTTCCACAGGGCGGCGTAACTCAGCAGCTCATCTCCGTCAAACAGTCCCCATACCTCGTAACGTCCTTCCTCCAGCAGACGGAGAATATCGGGCAGAGGCTTGCGTTCCTGCGGGACAAAAGCCTCGGATAGCTGGTCGTGATACCAGCGGGGGTATTCCTTTGCGGTTAACAGGCGAAAATTCATAGACGTTCCTCCTTCAGAAAACTCATAGACGGTCCTCCTTAAACAGCCGCTGCATATCCTCCGGCAGGGGCGCGGTCACATCGATGGTCGTGCTGGTGAGGGGATGCGTCATCCGCAGGTGATAGCTGTGCAGCGCCGGGCGGGCGATCAGTGCCCGGTCCTCTGTGCCGTAGAGCCAATCGCCGGTCAGCGGGTGACCGATGGCGGCCATGTGGACCCGCAGCTGATGCGTGCGTCCGGTGGTAGGCGTCAGGCGCAGCAGCGCACGGCCCTGAGAGGCCGCCAGCACCTCATAGTGGGTGTGGGCGGGTTGACCAAGGGGGTCGGCCTGCCGCTTCAGCAGCGAGCTCTCGGCGCGTCCTATGGGCAGATCAATGTCGCCCTCTGCCGGGGAGGGGATGCCCTCGCACACGGCCCGGTACTCCCGCCGGAAATCGTCCGTGTGCAGCATGGCCATACATCGGGCATGGATGAAGCCGGTCTTTGCCACGGCCATAACGCCGGTAGTGCCGCGGTCCAGCCGGTTTACCGCATGGAAGCAGCTGCTGTGGAGATAGTGTGCCGCGGCGCCGGCAATGGTGGCTGTTTCCTCTGTCAGCGCTGCCGGATGCACGGCAATGCCGGCCGGCTTATTGATAAGCAGCAGGTCCTCATCCTCGTACAGGATATCCAGAGGGAAGTCCACCGGCCGGATGTGTGGGTGTTCTCCCGGCAGATCGGATATGTCCGCCGCCAGCACATCTCCGGGGCACGGCACGAAGCGTACGGTGACGGGCGCACCATTGACGGTGATAGCCTGCCGGAATTTCAACCGGCTGAGAAAGGTGCCGGAGACGCCCCACAGGTGCAGCAGCAGCTGTTTTACAGGCTGACCAGCCTCCGCTTCAATGACGGTATGGGTCAGAACACGCATAGACGGCACCTCCTCTTGCTCTTGAATGAAATTAGTATAGCAGAATTTATGGGAATATGGTATACTAACTTCACAAAATGTGAAAGCGAGGGCTTTTTATGGCATCTAAGGTATACTTCGCCGACTTGCGGGCCGACGTGCATGAAAATCTCCAGCAGAAGCTGACCCGCCTGATGAAGACCGCCGGTATGGGCGATATCGACTTTCGGGATAAGTTCGTGGCCATCAAGCTGCACTTCGGCGAGCCGGGAAACCTGGCGTTCCTGCGCCCCAATTGGGCGCGGACCGTGGCGGATTTTGTGAAGGAAAGGGGCGGTAAGCCGTTCCTCACCGACTGCAACACCCTGTATGTGGGCGGGCGCAAGAACGCCCTGGATCACATGGACAGCGCCATGCTCAACGGCTTCAACCCCATGACCACAGGCTGCCAGATCATCATCGGCGACGGGCTGAAGGGCAGCGATGAGGTGGAGGTGCCCGTGGCGGGCGGCGAGTATGTGAAGAACGCCAAGATCGGCCGCGCCGTTATGGACGCCGATGTGTTTATCTCTCTGACTCATTTTAAGGGACATGAAGAGGCCGGCTTCGGCGGCTGCCTGAAAAATATCGGCATGGGCTGCGGCAGCCGCGCCGGTAAGATGGAACAGCACAACGCGGGCAAGCCCCATGTGGCACAGAAGCACTGCATCGGCTGCGGCCAGTGCCGGAAGATATGCGCCCACGGCGCGCCCATCATCGAAAACGGCAAGGCCCATATCGACCACGACAGGTGTGTGGGCTGCGGCCGCTGCATCGCCGTCTGTCCCAAGGACGCGGTGCGGATCGACTGGGACGAGAGCACCACCAATCTGAACTGCAAGATCGCCGAATACACCAAGGCGGTGGTGGACGGCCGCCCCTGCTTCCACATCTCGCTGGTCATCGATGTGTCCCCCAACTGCGACTGCCGTTCCGAGAACGACATGGCCATCGTGCCCAACGTGGGCATGTTTGCCTCCTTCGACCCGGTGGCGCTGGACATGGCCTGCGTGGACGCCGTCAACGCCCAGACGCCCCTGCGGGGCTCCGCCGCCGATGACGCGCACGCCAAGGCCCATGTGCATGACCACTTTCAGCGCCTGCACCCGGACACCAACTGGCGCAGCTGTCTGGAGCACGGCGAGAAGATCGGTATCGGCACCCGGGAGTATGAGTTGATCAAGATATAAAAAGCGGAAAGCCACCCGTCAGGGTGGCTTTCCTTATGTATTTATTCCGCATCATCTGCGGACGTTTCCTCTGAGGCGTCCTCGTCCTCCGGGTCATCGATGTGGGCGAACCACTCCCGGTAGCGGTGCATATCCTTGGCGAACAGCTGCCCGTTGCTGGGCGGTGTGTAGGTGATGGCGTTGGCCCCGGCGGCAATGGTGGACAGGATCGTCTCCTCCGTGGGACCGCCGGTGGCGATAACGGGCAGCTCCGGATAGCGGGCCCGTATCTCTGCCACAATGGCGGGCGTCCTGTCCGCACCGGAGACGTTCACAAAATCGATGCCCGCCGCCAGCTTGCTCTCCAGGTCCACTTTTTCCGACACCACCGTATAGACCACCGGGATCTCCACGGTGGCCTTGATGGCCCGGATGGTATCGTCGTCAATGAACGTGTTGCACACCACGCCGAAGGCGCCCTGGTGCTCGGCAAAAGCGGCGATGTGGGCCGAACGCTGGCCCTTGGTCAGACCGCCGCCTACGCCAACGAACACCGGCACATCGGACACGCCGATAATGGCCTGGGTAATGCCTGCCTGGGGCGTAAAGGGATATACGGCGATGACCGCATCGGCGTTGATGTTCTTAATGATGGCCACGTCGGTGCTGAATACAAGCGACTTGATACGCCGGCCGAATACGCGGATGCCGCTGCATTTGCTGATACAGTGGGGCACGGTCAATGCGTGCTTACGCAGGGTGCCCTCGTAGGTGGGGACATATTTCTTCACAGTTCCTTCCTTTCCAGCAATTAAGCATTTTCTCATTTGAGAACATTATAGCAGAAAAAGGACGCAGTGTAAAGGAAAACCATGCGGTTTTTAACAGATCGTTCACAATGACTATTGCGCGGGAAAGTGCAGAAGGCAGCGAGGGATCATGCCTTGGTGAGATAGGCGCGGCACTTGTTGTTGGCTTCCCGGGCCACCAGTTCCTCATCCACAGTGACAAGATGCCCCTGCCGCACGGTGACGCGTCCCTGCACCACGGTGTAGTCCACCGGTCCCCGGACACCCACGGTACCCAGCACAGAGCCGGCGTCCTGATCACAGCCTACCAGCTCCAGCCGGCGGCTGTCGATCATGAACAGATCGGCGCACTTGCCCACGGACAGCTGCCCGATGTCGTCCCGGCCCAGCAGCCGCGCACTGCCCCGGGTGGCCATTTTGAGGAGGTCATAGCCGGTGGGAGCCTGACGGCTGGCGTGCAGCCGGTGCAGCAAGAAGGCTACCCGCAGTTCCTCCAGCAGGCTTGAGCCGTCGTTGCTGGCGCTGCCGTCCACCGCCAGTCCCACCGGCACGCCCAGGGCCAGCATCTCCGGAATGCGGGCGATGCCGCTGGCGAGCTTCATGTTGCTGATGGGGCAGTGCGCCACGCCGGTGCCTGTCCGGGCCAGCAGCCGCAGCTCCTCGTCGTTGAAGTGTATGCCGTGGGCAAACCACACATCGTCACCCAGCCAGCCCAGCCGCGCCATGTATTCCAAAGGCCGGATGCCCTCGCGCTGCAGCATGAAGTTTTCCTCGTCCTTCGTTTCGCACAGGTGGGTGTGCAGCCGAACGTGGTACTGCCGGGCCAGGATAGCGCTCTGCCGCAGCAGCTCCGCCGACACAGAGAAAGGAGAGCAGGGGGCCAGTGCCACACGGCACATGGCACCGTAGCTGTCATCGTGGTATTTCTCGATACAGCGGACGCTGTCTGCCATGATCTCGTCTACCGTCTGCACCACGCTATCCGGCGGCAGGCCGCCGTCCTTGACGCTCAGGTCCATGCTGCCCCGGCTCATATACAGGCGGATGCCCAGCTCCCGTGCGGCGCTGCGCTGTGCGCCCAGCAGGTCACCGCTATGGGCGGGGAACACATAGTGGTGGTCAAAGCAGGTGGTGCAGCCGTGCTTCATCAGCTCGCCCATGCCGGTCAGGCTGGACAGGCGAATTACATCCTCGTCCAGGTTTTTCCAGATCTCATACAGGGTCTTCAGCCAGTCAAACAGCTCCATATTCTGTACCTGCGGTAGGTTCCGGGAGAACACCTGGTACAGATGGTGGTGGGTGTTGACCAGGCCGGGGTAGCACAGCATATGGCTGCCGTCGATGACCTCGTCGGCGCTGATGTCCAGCGCCGTGCCGATGGACTTGATGAAGCCGTCCTCGCAGTAGATATCCGCGTTATGCAGTACGCGGTCTTCGTCGTCGCAGGTGACCAGCTGGTGAATGTTCTTAATGAGCAGGGTGGACACGGTAATTCCTCCTTATGGTGATAGATGGGTAGGAAAAAAGAGCAGGCCGCAAAGCGGCCTACTCTTTTCATTATCAGGTCAGCGTTCCTCGCGGAAGTAGGAGAGACCGAGGGACGCAGGGGGCTGATCCTCCCGCTTTTTACGCAGGGACACGATGATCAGCACGATCAGAGTGATGACGTAGGGCAGCATCTTGTACAGCTCCTTGACAGCCATCTGTGCGCCGGTGGGCAGATAGATGTTCAGAATGTACAGACCACCAAACAGGATGGAGGCCAGAATACTGACATTGGGACGCCAGATGGTGAAGATGACCAGCGCGATGGCCAGCCAGCCGCGGTCACCGAAGGCGTTGTTGGACCACACGCCGTTGGCGTAGTCCATGACGTAGTACAGTCCGCCCAGGCCCGCGATCATGGAGCCGATGCAGGTGGCCAGGTACTTGTACTTGGTCACGTTGATGCCGGCGGCGTCGGCGGTAGAGGCGCTCTCGCCCACGGCGCGCAGGTGCAGGCCGGGACGGGTGTGGTTCAGGAAGTAGGACGCGCCCAGGGCGATGATGATGGCCACATAGGCCAGGAAGCCATAGGACAGGAACAGCTCTCCGAACCAGCCGGTGCTGTCGGCGCCGGGCAACGTGGTCTTGAAGTACAGACTGGTGTTGGCCAGGGCGATGGAGGGCACCTCGCTGTTGGTCAGCTTAATGAGGGAGCCGCCGAAGAAGTTGCCTACGCCCACGCCGAAGGTGGTCATAGCCAGACCGGTGACGTTCTGGTTGGCGCGGAGGGTGACGGTCAGGAAGCAGTACAGCAGACCCATCAGCAGGGAGCCCAGCAGGGAGCACAGAATGGGGATCATGATGGCCAGAAAGCCGTTCAGCTGCCCGCCGGCGGCCTGCTCGTAGAAGAACGAGCCAATAACGCCGCTGATGCCGCCCACGTACATGATGCCGGGAATACCCAGGTTCAGGTTACCGGACTTTTCCGTGAGGATCTCGCCGGTGCTGCCGAACAGCAGGGGGATACCCTGCATGACCGCGCGGGGGAAGAAGGATACAAAGTCGAAGCCCATCCGTTACGCCTCCTTTTTGCTGCTCTTGCGCAGAGTGACCTTGTAGGTGATGAAGAACTCAGTAGCAATGATGAAGAACAGAATGATACCGGTCAGAATATCCGCGAAGGACTGGTTCAGGCTGAAGGCAGTGGAGATCTCGCCGGCACCGCGATCCATGGTCACCAGCAGCAGGGAGGCGGCGATCATGATGAAGGGGTTGAACTTGGACATCCAGGACACCATGACGGCGGTAAAGCCGCGGCTGTCCACGATGGTGGTGGTCAAGGTGTGGCTGATCCCGGCGGTCAGGATATATCCCATCAGGCCGCAGATCGCGCCGGAGAGTACCATGGTGCGGATGATCACGCGATCCACCTTGATACCGGCATAGCTGGCGGTGCGCTGGCTCTCGCCAACGACGGCGATCTCATAACCGTGCTTGCTGTATGTGAGATAGATATACATCATGCCGGTCAGCAGTGCGACCACCAGAATGGGGAGCAGCTGTGCCTGTCCGCCGATGCGGGGCAGCCAGCCGGCCTCGGAAGCCTGGTTGATAATGCCGATCTTACCGGCGCCCTTGGGCACCTCCCAGATAATGATAAAGTAGGAGGCCAGCTGCATGGCGATATAGTTCATCATCAGGGTGAACAGCGTCTCGTTGGTGTTCCATTTGGCCTTGAAGAAGGCGGGCAGGAAGCCCCATACGGCGCCGGCCAGCAGCGCAGCCGCCAGAGAGATGACGATCAGCAGGAAATTGGAGACCTTGCCGCCCAGCAGGATCATGCAGGTGGTGGTGGCCAGGCAGCCGATCAGGGTCTGCCCCTCGGCGCCGATGTTCCAGAAGCGCATTTTGAATGCGGGCGTTACCGCTAAGGAGATACCCAGCAAGACGGCAACATTCTGTCCGGTGACCCAGATTTTACGGGAGGTGCCGAAGGCACCCTTGAGGATCGTGCCATAGACGGCGATGGGATCCTGACCGGTCAGCAGGGTGGTGATCAGTCCGCAGAACACCAGTGCCAGCAGCAGGATACCGCCGCGGATCAGCAGTGCCTTGGGCAGAGGCAGCGCATCACGCTTGGAAATATGAAAGAGCGAACCTTTTTTATTCATCTGCCTTGCCTCCTTCCACGCGGGTCATCAGCGCGCCCACTTCCAGCTTGTTGGTTTTGCGGCCGTCCACCACGCCGGAGACCTGACCGCCGCACAGCACCACGATCCGGTCACACAGTTCCAGTAGCACGTCCAGGTCCTCGCCCACATACACAACGGCGACGCCCTTCATTTTCTGCTCGGTCAGCAGATTGTAAATGGTATATGAGGTGTTGATGTCCAGACCACGGACAGCGTAGGCGGTCATCAGCACGGAGGGCTGCTGGGCGATCTCGCGGCCCACCAGGACCTTCTGCACGTTACCGCCGGACATACGGCGTACCGGGAAATTCGTGCTGGGGGTGACGACCTCCAGCTCCTGCCAGATGCGCTGTGCCAGCGCCTCAGGATTTTTGCGGTCCAGGAAAATGCTGGCACCCTTGCGCCAGGAGCGGAGCATCATGTTGCCGGTCATGCCCATGGAGCCTACCAGACCCATACCCAGACGATCCTCGGGGACAAAGCTCATGGCCACGCCGCTCTTGCGGATGTCCATGGGATCCATGCCCACCAGATTTTTCTCCTCGTTGGTCTCCGGGGAGATATAGGTCACGGTGCCGGAGCTGACGGGATACAGGCCCGCGATGGACTCCAGCAGTTCACGCTGGCCGGAACCGGCGATACCCGCTACGCCCAGCACCTCGCCGGCGTTAACAGTAAAGCTTACGTTGTCCAAACGCTTGACGCCCAGCTCGTCGAACACGGTCAGCCCCTCGATCTTCAGCCGGGGCTCCACATTCACGGGGGTGGGGCGGTTGATATTCAACGACACGCTGTGGCCCACCATCATGTCGGTCAGGGACTGCTGGTCGGCGTCCTTGGTCAGCACGTCGCCTATGTACTCGCCCTTGCGGAGCACGGCCACCCGGTCGGATACGTCCAGCACCTCGTGCAGCTTGTGGGTGATGATGATGAGGGACTTGCCGTCGGCCTTCATGTTGCGCATGACGGCGAACAGCTTGTCCGTCTCCTGCGGGGTCAGCACGGCGGTGGGCTCGTCCAGAATCAGAATATCGGCACCGCGGTACAGCACCTTGACGATCTCAACGGTCTGCTTCTGGGAAACGGACATATCATAGATCTTCATGTCCGGGTCGATATCAAAGCCGTACTTATCACAGATGTCCTTGACCTTTTGACGTGCATTGTTCAGGTCAAGCTTGCCCTCCAGGCCGAGGATGATATTCTCGGTGGCGGTGAACAGGTCGACCAGCTTGAAGTGCTGGTGGATCATGCCGATACCCAGATCGAAGGCATCCTTGGGAGATGCGATGGTCACAGGCTTGTCGTGGACGTAGATCTGCCCCTCGTCGGGGAAGTAGATGCCGGAGAGCATATTCATCAGCGTGGTCTTGCCGCTGCCGTTCTCGCCCAGCAGGGACAGGATCTCGCCTTCGTACAGTTCAAGGTTTACATCTTTGTTTGCGATGACCTTGCTGCCGAACCGCTTGGTGATGTTCTCCATTCTGATCGCGCATTTCTTTTCCAAGGCTGTCATCCTTTCTTTCGGCGCAGATGGCTGCAACACCTCGAATACGCCGGGGATAAATTCCATACGACTTATTCTACCATACATGTTGAGCGTTGTAAATCAAAATCAGCAAAAAATTTGTCAGGTATATACAAAGAATGTGAGGTTACACAAGAAAGAGTCATTCTCTTTGTGTAAATCGTCAAAGCCGCGTGTAGGAGGGAAAAAGCAAGAGGTGGGCTGCCTGTGCAGCCCACCTCGTTGTGGTGCAATATGCTATTCCTTACGGAATTTACATTACATCTTGGTGTCCAGACGGGTGATGCCGTCGATCTCCAGATCGAAGTAAGGAGCAGAGCGCTTCTCAGACTCGGCAAAATAACCATCGTGGACGACCTCGGTGTCACCGGTATAGGCCTGATCAGTATCGACATCAGCCATATAGGAGGTGATGTGACCGTCAGCATCGACCTTCAGGTAGTCGACCTTAAAGGCGTTCATGGTGTCGTCCGCCTTGGTGGTAAAGGTGGAGCAATCGAACACGTGGATCTCGCCCTTCTCCAGCTTCTCGGTAGCAGCGGCAATGGCCTCGGCAGTGCCTTCGGCGGCCACGGTGGTGTTCAGGTCAGTCAGGACCACAGAGTTGGTGGCCAGAGTGCCGGTCCAGTCAGTATCGATCTCGGTGCCGTCCATGACAGCCTTGATGGCATACTCATAGTAGGGCGCCCAGTTGATGCGGGAGGAGATGATGTAGGTGTTGGGGCAGGCAGTCTGAGTGGAGCCGTTGTAGGAAACGTTGGGAACACCGGCGTTCTCGCAGGCGGTAGGAGCACCCAGAGAGTCGGCGTGCTGGCTGATCAGCTTGCAGCCGCCCTGGATCAGCTTCTCGGCGCCTTCCTTCTCCAGAGTCTCATCGTACCAGCTGCCGGTGAAGGTCACATCCATGGTGACGGTGGGGCAGACGGACTTGGCACCCAGATAGAAGGAGGTGTAGCCGGAAACCACTTCGGCGTAGGTGAAGGCACCCACATAGCCCATCTTGGCCTCTTCAGCCTTGATGTCGCCGGCCTCGATCATCGCGTTCAGCTTCAGACCGGCAGCGATACCGGCCAGATAGCGGCCCTCATAGATGGAGGCGAAAGCGTTGTGGTAGTTGGCCAGACCCTCGGTGTGAGCGCGGGTACCGGTGCTGTGGCAGAACTGCACCTCGGGGTTCGCCTTGGCGACCTCGATCATGTAAGGCTCATGACCGAAGCTGTCGGCAAAGATGATGTTGCAGCCGGCATCCACCAGATCAGCGGCGACCTCGGCGCACTGCTCGGTCTCACCCACGTTGGTCTTGATGAAGTAATCCTCATTCTCGACCAGACCCAGGTTGGCGCAGGCTTCCTTGGCGGCATCAATGAAGTTCTTGTCATAGGTGGAGTTTTCATCATGCAGGGTGATGAAGCCGACCTTGACCTTGGCAGCGGTGGCATCACCGTCGCCGTTGCCCTGAGTGTCGTCCTTCTTCTCACCGCAGGCCACCAGGCTCAGAGCCATGACCAGGGCGAGGAGCATTGCAAGGAACTTTTTCATTCTTGTTTTCCTCCTTAAAATATGTGACGCACGCTTAAAAGTAAGGCAAATTTGGCGCGCGCCTGAACAACGGGCGTCCGGCCCGGTATTCACGCGACTCATAAGAACGTGAGTATTATACAGGATTTCACCGCCGATTTCAACAGAAAATGTGAATTACGGCAAAATTTATTTCTGACGCACAAAAAATCTTTGTAAATCTTGTGCAGTATGCGGCATTTGATAGAAATTTCCCGTTCCGAAATACCCGTTCCATATGGCAGGGATAAGCGCGTTACTGATGAATACGGGTGCCGGTCTTGCCCTCGATACCGTCCTTGGCCTTTTCGAGCAGGGTGATAAGGGCGGTACGGCCGGCCTTGGACTCGGCGAACTTCACCGCGGCCTGGACCTTGGGCAGCATGGAGCCCTTGGCAAACTGGTTCTCCTCCATGTACTTGTAGGCTTCGGCGGAGGTCAGATCGTCCAGCCCCTTCTGATCGGGCTTGTTGTAGTTGATGGCCACCTTCTCCACGGCAGTCAGGATGATGAGCATATCGGCGTCCAGCAGCTCGGCCAGCAGCTCGCTGCCGAAGTCCTTGTCGATGACGGCAGGGGTGCCGGAGAGCTTGCTGCCCTCGCGGATGACGGGGATGCCGCCGCCGCCCACGGCGATGACCACGTGACCGGCGTCTACCAGCGCCTTGATGCTGGCCTTTTCCACGATGTCAAAGGGCTTGGGGGAGGGAACGACCTGGCGATAGCCGCGGCCGGCGTCCTCTACCATGGTGTAACCCTTCTCGGCGGCGATGCGGTCTGCCGTCTCCTTGTCATAAAAAGCGCCCACGGGCTTGGTGGGGTTCTGGAAGGCGGGGTCGTCCTTGGACACCACGGTCTGGGTCACGATGGTGGCCACAGGCTTGTCCATGCCGCGGCTGGCCAGCTCATTGCCGATGGCCTGCTGCAGGTGATAGCCGATGTAGCCCTCGGACATGGCGCCGCACTCAGGGAAGGGCATATCGGCCTTGATGGCCTTGGCCTCGGCAGCGGTGGACAGGCCCAGATTGATCATACCCACCTGGGGGCCGTTGCCGTGGGCGACCACGACTTCATTGCCTGCGGCGATCAGGTCCACGATGGACTTGGCGGTCTCGGTGACCAGTTGGAGCTGCTCAGCGGCGGTATTGCCCAGTGCGTTGCCGCCCAGCGCGATAACGATTCTCTTAGACATAATGCTCTACCTCACTGTTTTTGTTTTTTCGTCTCCGTGTGCCCGCTCTGAAGCGCAGGGGGAAAGGGCGTTTTCGGGGCGAGGAGGAGACGGTGCTTAGATAGTATAACACAGATTGTATACAGTACACAATATCTATCACCCACAACATTTACACAAAAATGCGGCAGGGGACAGAAAATAGCGGGAGGGGGAGCCCCTCCCGCTATCGGGTCGATTATTTAGAACTTCTTGCGGGTGTCCTTGGTCTCGTCCAGCTCCATCAGGGCCTTGACGGGATCCTTCACCTGGGCCATGAAGATCATGGCGGCGATGATATAGGGCTTGTAAGAGGCCTGCTTGTACAGAGGCACGATGTAGCGGTCGAACACGGAGTTGTCTACCTCGCCCTCGGCGCAGCTCAGACCGGTGATGTCGGCGGGCAGGCAATGCAGGTACAGGGCCTTGCCGTCCTTGGTGAGCTTCATCATCTCTTCGGTGCAGGCCCAATCCTTGTGCTGGGCGTTCTGGGCCAGCAGGCGCTTCTCCAGTGCGTCAATGCCCTCCTTGTCGCCGGCGGCGTACAGCTTGGTGCGCTCTTCCATGGCGGCATAGGAAGCCCAGCTCTTGGGATACACGATATCGGCATCCTTGAAGGCCTCGGCCATGCTGTTGGTCTTGTGGAACTTGGAGCCGTACTTCTCGCAGTTCTTGCGGGCGACATCTTCCACCTCGGGCATCACGTCATAGCCCTCGGGATGCGCCAGCGTCACGTCCATGCCGAAGCGGGTGAACAGGCCGATCACGCCCTGGGGCACGGACAGGGGCTTGCCGTAGGAGGGAGAATAGGCCCAGGTCATAGCGACCTTTTTGCCCTTCAGGTTCTCCACGCCGCCGAAGTAGTGGATGACGTGAAGCATATCGGCCATGCACTGGGTGGGGTGGTCCACGTCGCACTGCAGGTTCACCAGAGTGGGCTGCTGCTCCAGGATACCGTCGCGGTAGCCTTCCTTCACGGCGTCCATAAAGGTCTTCTGATACTTGTGGCCCTCGCCGATGAACATATCATCGCGGATGCCGATGACGTCGGCCATGAAGGACACCATGTTCGCGGTCTCGCGGACGGTCTCGCCGTGGGCGATCTGAGACTTCTTCTCGTCCAGGTCCTGGACCTCCAGGCCCAGCAGGTTGCAGGCGGAGGCGAAGGAGAAGCGGGTACGGGTGGAGTTGTCGCGGAAGATGGAGATGCCCAGGCCGGAATCGAACACACGGGTGCTCTTGTTGCGCTCGCGCAGGTCGCGCAGGGCGTCGGCCACGGTGAAGATGGCGTCGATCTCATCGTCGGTCTTGTCCCAAGTCCAATAGAAATCGGTCTTGTACATATTGTTGATGTTCAGGGTAGACAGATGGCGTGCCAGTTCAACAGTCTTGCTCATTTTGATCGTTCTCCTTGTATGTTTAATATAGCGTATATGGCGTATGATCGATTACTTGATGTCGTTGCCGGTCAGCTCCTGGCGGAAGCTGGTGGCGGAGCCGTCCTTATTCTCGGGCTTGTACAGGCCGGGAACGGCGGCATACAGGGCGGCGCAGGTCACCAGGTCCTGCTTGAAGGTCACCTCGTTGGGAGCGTGTGCCTGAGACTCGGCACCGGGGCCAAAGCCTACGCAGGGGATGCCGTAGCGGCCCTGGATGGACACGCCGTTGGTGGAGAACGTCCACTTGTCGGTCAGGGGACGGCCCTCGCGCTTGGAGGCGGCCAGCTCGGTGGGCATCAGGCGCTTGTCACCCCACAGGTTGTGGTGGGCATCCACCAGGGCCTGGACGTGAGGAGCAGTCTCCTTGTTGATCCAGGTGGGGAAGAAGCACTCAGTCTCATATACATGGCCGGTCCATGCGGGACGGTCATACATATACATGGATACCTTCACATCCTTGGCATACTTCTTGCAGGCGGGCAGGTCCTCGATCTCCTTCAGGCAGGACTGGTAAGTCTCGCCGGCGGTCATGCGGCGGTCGATGGAGATGGCGCAGCTGTCGGCCACAGCGCAGCGGGAGGGGGAGGTGTAGAAGATCTGGCTGGTGGTGCAGGTGCCGCGGCCCAGGAAGCGGGCGTCCTCATAGTGCTCGGGGTTGAACTTGGGATCCAGCATCTTCACCAGGCCGTTGATCTCGGTGGAGCCGTCGGCGGGGTTCTCGTTCAGGTCACGGACGTTCAGGATGACCTCGGCCATCTTGTGGATGGCGTTGTCGCCGCGCTCGGGGGCGGAGCCGTGG
>ERZ773150.1930-NODE-1930-length-16789-cov-3.124716_pt1 | contig 16789 bp, 19 predicted proteins | sample MGYA00580845_ERZ773150 | MGnify/ENA primary metagenome ERZ773150 (study PRJEB29015, sample SAMEA2737848) | human gut metagenome | biome: human gut; feature: human-associated habitat; material: faeces | place: China | collected 2012 ...
TCTAATAATATATTTAACACTTACAACTATAAGAAAAAACGCCCGAAATATAACTATTCCGAGCGCTAACCTTAACTATAAGATAATTTACATTTTTTACAGATTACTCATACCCTTCATGCTTAAGAGAGAAAGATAGAGCCGATTTTTATAGAGTCACCCTTAGGCTAATTTATCTATTTGAATCATTGATTTTTATTATCAATTCATTAAAAAGACGTTGATGTTCTTGTTGAAAGCGCATCAGGTCCCGTTTTAAATTTTCAGTTAAAATCAATTGACGATTTCTATAACATCTATTAAAATCATCACTTTCTGTTATAAGCTCTCTAAGGTCATTTTGATAAGGATTTAGAAAATCTTCGGCAACTTCATACCGATTGTTCATCAACATTACCAAGTCCTTAACTCGAATATTCATCAACTTAAACCAAGGTAAAAGTTCCTTAGGATTAGTAGAATTTGAATACAAGCGATTAAGAAATCCTTTATACTCAGCTCGAACATCTTTTATTTCATTAATAAAATGATCTTTAAGGGTTCTATTATTGGTAAACTTATTTTGAAGTATATGAGTTATCCAGATTGCTATACAAATGTTAACTATGACAGAAGCTATATTTATCCAGTCAGCTGTCGTTATCACACAGGCGTACTCCATCTTTTTAATTCGATTTTACCATTCAACAATCTACCCCAAACGTCATGCTTAGCTGTAGTCTTTACATTTTCATTCCTTTTACGTCTTTCTTCCCACTGAGGCATTGTTTGACTTTCTATCATATCTTTCCAATGAGGTTCCTCATTAGATATAATTATTAACCGTTGTTTTACTACTGGTAATGTAAAATCATAAACAAGATTACCAAACGCTTCATCCAAAAAAGATGAAGCAAATCCTCCTGTACCATCTAATATAACTTCAAGCTTATCATTAGTATTATAAGCTTCAACAAACTTTTTATTCAAAATCTTATGATAAAACTCCTCTCCTGAAGCTTCACTAATACTGCAATTTCTGAGGCCAGGATATTCATCAAAATCATTTACTATTGAAATAGTTATCATTGTTTCATTTATTATATGTTATACAATCCTTTGTAATAGTCCACTGATACAATGTACCTCTAAATCGAGCTTTGCCTTTATCAAAATTACGTGACCGTTGTTCATTATTACAAAACCAAATCACATCATTTGTTAGTACAACTAAGTCTAAAATAGCTCCATCATCCATCATGCTTTTAACAGCAGGAAGTCCTTTATTCCTATTTACTTCTTTTGTACTTGAACCGTACTTCTTATCAAATGCACCTTTCAATATATCTAATCGACTATTAAACATAAATGTATCATAAAGCTTAATTCTAAACTTTCTATACAAGGTATCTAAAATTCCTTTACCTATATCTGTAACCGTAAAAATGACCTTTTCGTTCTCATATTTAATACCTAATAACCAATGTCTGTTTTCCGAATAAGCATGTTCTATTGAATTTCCGCAAATTTCCAGTAATATTGTTTTTAAAGAAGCAAAATTACCATCAATGCCTGTTAAATGCCTGACAACCTGGTTAATCAATTTGGATAAATTCTCATTATCTTTTCGAGAAAGCCTGTCCATTCCTTTCTCAAAAAAGATAAGAGATGATTTTGATTTAACACTATATCTCCTATTTTTATCGTCATACATTTGACTTAAGAAGCCTGATTCTATAATCATGTCTCGACATATCTTATCCTTTGGGAAATTGCCTTGCATGTTAACTCTACTTAACTTAAGTCCATCACCAATTGCAGAGAGAACACTTATTGCGGCATAATCAATCTGCTGAACACTCAATAAAGAAATCTTAACATGTCTTACACCATTCGAAAGAGCACTAAAATTTCTACAATCTCTTATCTCTCTAAAGAAAGACAAACACTCATCTGTATTTTCTAACAATCGAAAATCACTTGGAGCATCAATCATATCCAAATGACGTCCTAGCCTATTTGAATACGTATCTGAATACTCTGAGTTCTTTCTCTTTCTCTTTCTCAACAACCGAACTTGTCTTTCGCTTCTTCTTTTATTCCAACGTTTATATTCAGGTGTTGTATAGAGTTTCTTCATATCTTCCAGAAATTTGCCGCAAGATACTACATTTTTCAAATCTAACAATTCTTTTTATATATATAAATTTTATCTACACATCAAGAATAAAATATACAGATCCTTATACAGACTACTCTAATCCCGAGGCTTAATTATGCCATCCAACTTTCTTCATATTAAATATTACAACATAAATAACTATTGACCATTTCGTAAAAAGAGTCAAAAAGCTCTTCTTTCAAAGTTTGAATCAATAAAACCGCTCCACCCTCACGGGCGAAGCGATCTATTTTAATGTCTCTGTGATAAAGCATAGTTCATCTGCGTTTCTTTATCAACCAAATAATCACATAACCAATCCCCAACAATAATAATCCAGAGAGGACACTGATTGCCCAACCGCCTACGTTCATCTTAGCCTCTTCCCAATTGGTTAACTCTCTTTCTACCGGACAAGGAACCTGTACCACCTTTTGTTTAGCATTCAATAATGAATCATACTTGGCCTGCAGTAATATATGATCACTATTCAATTCTCGAAACCGTTCTTTTTCCCGGTAAAGTTCGGTCCGGATCACATTTCCTTTGTCGTCAAGAACAATCACAGTTGAATCACGGGTTACAGTCGAATCACGAATTTCTATTTTCTCCCTGATAATTGTTGAATCATGGATTACAACAGAATCACTAGTTTCTGCCTTACTTTCAATCGGAACATACTGAACCCTGCTCCGGCAACCGGTAAACAGGATCAGGAAACATACTATAAAATGAAATATTATCTTCATGGCTGTACGACTATATTAGGGATAAAAGATGGATATTCTGGAATAACATCATAACAAGGACACTCCTTGATACGCTCAAAAGGGTCGATCACTCCGTTATTGTTAGTATCAGGTGAAGTGTCCCGGTGCCCGATCACCTGCACAATTTTCCATCGACGGCAAATACCATTCACCAAGCTATTGATAGCATCTTTTTGCTCAGGTGTCCGGGTGTCTGCCGCCTTACCGGAAGCATCCAAACCTCCTTCGTAGCAAATGCCAATACTTCTACTATTCCATCCTTTACAGTGCGCCCCGACTTCATCTTCATGGCGGCCAGGATAAACAGTACCATCTTTCCGAATGTAATACTGATATCCAATATGTTTTAGAGGTTCCGTCTGAACAGGACGCTTAAATCCTCTGGCTTTATGACCGGCATCCAATTGCTCAACTGTATAATCGGATGTTATACGTGTTGCAGAACAATGGATAATTATTGTATCTATCTTTTTCATTTTTATCCTCCTATATTAATACCCATTCTGCGGTTCACGATCACCGCACTTCTTTCTCTCACATCTCTTCAGTGCAAGTTCAAGCTTGACATCCGAATAGCTCTCTTTCAAAGTAAAAAGCTCATCCTGTACCTGTCGAAGCCTTCCGGTTTGTTCTACAAAACGTTCTTCTTTTTCTGATAGCTGTTTTTGCAGGAACTCGTTATACTCACGTAAAGCCTTGAACTCCTCCACATCGGCATGAGCGTCCTCGATACGGGCGTTTGTCTTCCGGTTCGTATAGAAGCTAATCCCCCATTTTATCGCCTCGAATCCTCCTAACGTCCCGATTATTGTTAGTATATCGGTTAATTCTACATTCACTTTACACCTCCTTCCGTTTTTATTTGATCATCTTTGTTACGAGTTTTTTCATTGCCATAAGGCAGTGTTTGTTATTTCTCCGCCTCCAGTCTGTGATAGATGGGAGGCGGATTTTTATATTATTCGGCCTGTTGCCCCTCTTTTAGCGGTTCATCCAAAATTTTGACATACGTCGGCATCGTGAACTCAGAGAACATGCCGTTGCGATCTATGAAGTCAACACGTTGTTTGAGGTATTGAAGTTCTTCATCAGTCAAAGCTATATCTGTTGTTTCCGTTATGGCCGTTGCATCAGTAAATCCGATGTTGATTTGACCACTCCCCATATCCTTGATAACGATACGCTTCTGATCAACCTCCGAGATCGCTATCTTACTGTCTATCGATACTTTCAGTTCCATGTTTTTTCTCGTGTCAAACTGTGGTAACACGGTGTTGAGTATTAATACTCTGTCTTTCAATGTTAAATTCATCTTCTTATTCTATATATAATAAACCTGTTGCACTATCCCATTTTACATTATATTTTGTTCCAGATGTATCTAAATCATTAATCTGGGTTAACGTTGGTAAGAAACTTGCTTTTACACAAGTCCTAAATACCCATGAGGCATCAGATTTAAAATGTCTGACAAAAAAACTTATTTCCCGATAAGCCGTTGCATCAGGATTGTATTTCATTACAATAAATTTTCCGATATTACCTAAAATACCTTGATAAGTTCTTTGAATTTCCATACCTTGAGCTTCTCTTGCTGCAAACAGATTAACATAGTTATTATTCCACGATTTGTCGGTTAAATAAATGCTTGAAAAATTAGATGTGCCTCCATTGAGACTTATAGCATTTAACATTCTAACATTAACATCTCCACTTTGGTCAACTCTAAAATCTGCACTTTCTGGAACTAAACCTCCAGCCCAAAATCTTATAGAACTATTAGATGTGCCATATCCTGTAATCCCAGCTTGTCCATTTCTTAGTAAAATGGCATCATTTGCTGTAATAGTCCCATTTGAAATCACGTTACCTGAGCTATCAACGCTAAATGTCGGATCAGTGGGTGGTTGCCCTTTCGCCCCGGCTGTTCCTCCCGACCAAATACGGATTGTACCAGACGCCGACATTCCACCTGTGCTTCCAAAAGCGATCGCACCCGTAGTTATGAGTCCGCCATTGATCTCCGTTATTGTATTGTCATATTTTGAGGCAAGAACCCATTTAGAACCGCTATATCTATAGATATTCTCCCCATCCACCCATAAGTCATTTGTCCGCATACCCGATGTTGGAGCCGTCGTTTGATAAAATACCCTTGCCTTGTTATTTGCAGTCAATTGGGCGTTGTTGGCTGCATTCGACGCATTCTCTGCATCTGTCAGGGCATCATTTACCCCATCATACAACGGTTGAAGGTTAGGACGGTCAGTAATGTTATCATAACCGGATGTTCCGGATTTGAATATCACAGGTCCGGTTATAGTCCCATTCACCAGATCAATCACCAATCGGGCTAACTTGTCCTTTATCAATCCTGTCGTGATCGTCTGGCCGGCAATCTCAGTGTATCCATAATTCGGAAGCCAAGAGCGTACGCCATCCTCCGGAGTATTGAGCACCCCTACCCAGAAATGATAGAACCCTGTTTCATCCTCTAACTTTATCTGCCGTTCACTGACATATATTGAGCCATTTGTTCCTTCTTTTGGACATTTGGCATAAACATAATAGGCAAGCGAATTATTCAGCCGGAAAGAAGCCGCCGGAATAGCCCATTCACGGATTTCCTCGCTAACGGTAAAGTGTACTAACTTTCCTGTCGTATTCTTGAAATAGTTGGCATCATTGTCCGCATTCGGAATAAACTTCATTCCTATAAGCTCCATCTGCTGGGAATTGGTACCGACGATAAGTTGCGCCGTATGCACGGCCAACGGCTTGATAAGTTCAGTGAAATAATCCCCTTCCGGGTCAAACATCATGCCCAAAGTTTCCATCACGTCCCGCCATGAACGTTTCGTATGTTCCCGAACCGGCTTAACCGCATCCTCAATCTCTTCCGGCACTTTATTCACATCATCCACCAGATCCTTAAAACCATTCGATTCAAGGAAATCGGACAAGGTAAGTTCATACCGGTATGAAGGTGTACCGTCTTTCTCGATATACCTTTTTATTTTGGTAACACGAATCTCTCGATCGATATCCAACTGTTCAGAATATACGCCAACCATCTGGCCACAGGCGATAAAGATGTTTTGCAAACGAAAAACAATTTCATCACATTTTCCTCGTAACTGGATGCGTTTCTCGCACTTGCCATCCAACCATGTTTGCGCCTCTTCCTGTAGCTGTAATGAAGCGTTATCCCTGTAGCTTTGCGGCATTTTCAGGCCGGTAAGGATAAACTTGTCACCGACAGAAAAATTAATGTCACCGGGGACTTTCAAGGCGTTTTCCTGGTCATTCTGCTTTAGTTTGAACTGTTTCAAGTCATTGTCCCAACTATCTTCAACGATTGCAAGGTCATAGCCAGCCAAGCCGCCATCCTGGAATGTAACGATCACTTCCACCCCGTCCAACAGGCAATCGGTAAGATTGAAATCCATACCGGCAGCTCTCAGAGTGTAATCGTCGATCTTTTCTGTTACGGCAAACTCTCCTTTCGGAAAGATATGGTCGAATTGCATGGACTTTTCTATCCGGCCGTACTTCTCTACATTCTTTTCGATAGAGAGCCGGCCATCAGGCAGAAGAAGATAATCAGCACCATAATCGGGACCGAGATTCTTGTCTGAACCGTATGGATAAAAAACCGTCACAGGTGGCGTATCATCAACAGCAGACACTTCCAGTTCGGTAAAACCCATTCCTTCGCCCTGTGCCAAGACAAGGCCGTTGCTTGAATACTCCCTCCTGCCGATATTTATTGTCTGGCCGGATATCCAGTATTCCGTATCCAATTCTTTAATGAGTTCGTCAAGTACCGTCCCGACTTTCTTATCTTTGAAAGAAAGGGTAACCATCCGGGATTCGATACAGGATCCGGCCACCCAACCAGATCCTGTACGGTTCATGTTTTTGACAAATAGGGTTAGCCAGTCACGGGCGGTACCGGTGTAATAGTCGAAGTTCTTTTTCCGCTCCGGTGTACCATGAAGGAAAAACTCTGCATCCAAAAGGTCGTACCGACTTGAATAGAACTGAACGGTATATTCCCAACCAAGAGATGTCTCCCTTTTCGTAACTTTCTCATTATGCCGGATCTTGTATTTTGTCCCTTCAAAGTCTATATAGTCGTTGATTTGAAGGTTTACCACATTTCGGGAAAGAAAATTCAGGGTAAGAGTGTCCTCACCCATAATCTCTTCGACCGTATAACTATTATCCTTCAGATAAACGTCACAAACTACCGTATTTCCGCGCTTTATTTCCATACTGCTAAATAACCTACTTATTTTTAGGCAATAAAAAACACGGCAACCGGATATATGACATTTTACCGGTTGTCGTGTTTTAATATATAAGGTAGATGTTCTGTTTATGGTAAATTTCTAAAGCGCAAGTCCACACGCGCCAAAAGTCGTAGACAACGCTGCAATCTCACACCAGAACATCGGCTTCGTTGATACAAAGTCCTGCCATATATTACCACTCAACCGTTTACTCATGCCTATTACCGTGTAAACGATAAAAGCCAGCCACACCGGAATAAGAACCCACCAGAAAGACGTGCAGCCAACCCATAGCTGAGAAGAAAGCAACGTCAATGCCGCCGATCCACAATGAATGCGGTTTATCCAAGTGTCTTTGAAATCAGGAGCCAAACCGACACCAATCAAACCGATACAGGCTGCGATCGCCAGCAACCGCATAGTAAAGGTTGTACTCATTTCCCAAATGACCGGGAATAGGAACATAGCCGTCAGTGCCATGCTTGCTCCAAAGATCAATTTATGATCAAGAGTATAATACGTCGCACTAATTGAGTACGGTACACCTTTTGCCTTTATACAAACTGCTGCCGTATAAACTGCGATAACCAAAAAAGAAATAATTAATAATAACATGATTTTCAAACTTTATTGTTTAACTTTGTTTCCGGAGACCCTCGGTCCCCTAATTTTCTTTTTTTACAGCCTCCAATCTGTGATAGCCTGGAGGCTGTTTTATTATTCTTTCGCCACCGAACATTTTATATCTCCATTTGTTTTAAAAGAAAATACCCAACCTGGGGTTGGCGATTATCAATAATTTTTTCTGAATATACATTTGCTGTCTTTCTGCTGTGACAGCCCAAAGACAGTGTCACTAATTTATTAATACGGCCTTGCAGGCGGAGTGAAGTTTGATGTCCAACGGGCAATATTACTGATGCGAAACTCGTCAATCATACCGTTCAGATACAATCCATAATCTCGATATTTTCCGATCATTAAAGAACTATAGTACCCTGAAACCATCGTTGATGTGAAACCAGACGCATACACTCCATTTACATACACTTTCCAATATCGAGATTGTGACCTGACGATCGCAAGATGAACCCACTGATCCCGTGGCATCGTAAAATAGCATATTGCATCCCCTCGGGTTCCACCATACTGCAATCCAAAGAAAATGCGTCCGTCAGATTCCTCCATTATATCAAAGCTGTAACTTCCATAAGCAACGCCTTTTGACATTATACCGTTTTTCACACCACTTTTCAGTTTAATCCAAAAATCGACGGTATAGTTTGGATATAGGGACTCGTTTATGGCATTCGTTCCACTTATCTTTACATACCCGTTTCCTGAAAACGAAACGCAATTCTTGAATTTTCCCACTACATAGGACATATTACTACCAACATAAGGCTTGCCTGAGACTTCATCTTTCAATGATCCATCAAAATGTAGCAACAGCAAAGTATTCTTGTCTACTTTCTTCCGTCCCATCATCGATCTTATCATACCAACCTCCTTTCCACCGAAAGTCGGTCAGATACTTGAGTTAAGAGGTGTTTACCCCCCCCCATTAACATTTGTAAACAATTATTTCTCATGACTTTATCTCCTATTTTTTAGTCGTTAATATCCTGTTTCATCTTTTTCAACGGCAGATCATTCTTCGTAAGCCCAATAGCGGATCAGGACAGTGCCATCACCGCCGTTACCGTAAGTACCACAACCGCCACCACCGTAACCGCCACTTTTTCTATTGCCATTTCCAGTTCCGCATCCTTTGTCGTAATCGGATTCTCCACCCATGCCCCCATTTATATTTCTGTCTGAACCACCACCTCCGGCATTTCGTTTCCCAGTAGGTTCGCCAAAATCGCGGGTTGTATGCCTTTGACCCTTTCCTCCGCCATATAGGGAACCAGCTGGATAGAGAGAGCCATTTTCATTGCGGCTGCCGATTCCGTTAGATCCATCAGAACCCGCTTTAGCCGTATCTGAATCATCTCCTGCTCCGCCACTTCCGCCGTTGCCACCAGTATATGCTCCGGCATTACTTCCGCCTGGATAACCATTACCCGCACCATTTCCGCCATTAGCTCTATAACTTGAATTTAAGAATTGAGAGTATCCACCGTTGGGGGCAACTTCAGAATACCCTCCAATTCCTCCTTTCCCAACTGTTATCGGAATTGACTGACCCGGTGCAACAGAGATAGCATCACCGTCTCTCCATCCGGATGTATCTTTTTTGAAGGTTTTAGTATAGCCGCCACCTCCACCGCTTCCATTATGTCCTGCACCCCCTCCTCCGACAAGAAACACATCAACCTCCCTACATCCTTTAGGTACGATCCAGGTATAATTCCCGGCAGGATAGAACCTCTTGGTGAACAACTGCAACTTCTTCCGTCCCATCATCGACCGTCTCATCTACGCCCTCCTTTCTTACGATAAGAGGGCGTAACTTCTTTATTTAGAGAGCATTTTACCCCCCCCCGTTTAACTTTTAATAACATAACCTGTTTCATTGCTTTACCTCCTGTACAATTGTGGGCAAGTCTTTCAAGTCGTTCGGATAACCTGTAACGGTTGTCAGAATGCAGAGATAGATCACACCGTATTGTTCATAATATTTGTCTTTCTCGAATGCCATACCCTGCACGTATGGAATAGGATCATCAAGCGTGCCTGCGTGCTCATCTTCAACGATCTTATACAGTGAAGCAGTTTCTATGCCCGGTTTCCAGTCGGCTTGCAGCTTGTGCTTTTGTATCACTTCAAACAAAGTGTCGCTTTCTCCTTCCACTACTCGAAGCCGGAAGCCTATTTCAACTTCCTTGCCAAACTCTGCATCTTTCTCACCCCAAATGGGGAATAAGACCTGCATCTCCAACGCTTGGCTGGCTGTGAGAGACACGCTGTTCATCATCGCACGGGCAAAGGTCACTGCCTGCGCTTCCGGGGATTTAGCGATTGCCTTATCTGCTTTAATTTGCAAGGCTGCCGTTGTTGTATGGATCGCTTCGGGATAGCCTTCTACCACGATAGTTTCGACCTCCTCGGCTGTTTGGGCGGCATCGATACGGGATAGCAAGCCGTCTGTCACCTTGCCGCATTGCTCCGAATAGTCCGCTATTTCGTCAAGAGCAACCGTTAAGATATTCGAGGCGTAAAGATGACCGCCTACTTCGACTTCTTCCTGCCGGCCACACTTATCCTTCACTTGCAGGGTGTTCGAGACATATGCGTCCTGTTCATCAATATAATAATGATGGATGTCTTTGTCGTAGATTTCCTGCCGTTTGGCATCACGGGCACGCCAGAGTAGTTCTTCCGGAGTAGGTTCAGGTTCCGGAGCGGGCTGCATGTGCCAACACTCCAACGGGGTTGCATCCGGATGTTCGTTGTGGTACTGTTCCTGTTCTTCTGAAAGCGGAAGATAAGCCCCAACCTCATAATCGTCTATATCTGTACTTATGAGATAGGAATCAGGAAGTTTTACTTTCGTTTTCCAAAAATTAATGTCTTTATGAATGTATATCATATTGCTATTCTTAATTGTGATAATATAAACAAATTATACCCTGTCCTCCTTTTCCTCCTTTACGTGACAGACCACCACCTCCTCCGCCACCAGCTCCAATGCCACCATTTCCGCCATTCGTAGGATTGCTTGACCCTGAATTTCCACCATTTCCACCTGATTCAAGACCTGCCGCCCCACCACCTGCTCCAGATCCATCCGAACCAGATCCGTTCGAGCCTTTCCCCGAAGTTCCACCTCCTCCAAATAGGCCAATGGGAATAAGTACATTGTTATATTTATATCCTGTACCACCTTGATAAGATTGACTATTTCCACCTTTATAACCGCCCATACCATCTGCATTACTTACACTGTTTCCACCGGTCATTCCTGACGATGAATTTCCATTACCCGACATAGATGCGCCTGAACCACCAGCATAACCGTAAGAACCATTCCAATAACCAGGAGAGCCTCCACCATTATTACAAATCGCGATATCGGAAGATGGGTTTTCTACCAACTTTGATAGAATGGTATATATACTGCCTGGTATTTTAGAGCCATTACCAAGCCCTCCTGCTCCCTCACTATTACCTCTTTGCCCTCCAGCACAGATTATCGTATCCCCGTTTATTTCAAGAGTTGTACTATCCCCATCAGTTTGTGCATTTACAGGCTTTGCAATTTTACAAGTCAAAGTTTTCGGTAGCAAAGAGATTTTTATATTACGAGCAAATGCTATTGTTCCAGAAGCTCCACCGCCACCACTGTTTGTGCCACCTCCGCCGCCACCTCCAACGATTAGCAAATCCACAAACTTATATTTTTTCTCTATTATATAATTCTGTTGGATACCTAAAGGACTTACCAGCTTTACCAATTTAGGCACTGTATTATATAGATTACCTGATATCAATCTACGTTTCATCTCTTCCTGTTTTGAATTATACCCTAACTACTATTATCCCGTGTTCTTTCTTCAAGGATACACCTGTCGGTTTCCCGTTCGGTAACGTTACACTTGATTCCTCGGACTGCCAGCCAGAACCATTAGGGACCGGTTGGTCAAAGTCCGACCCGGAACTGTTCAAGATCGACAGATAGAATTCCTGCATTTCCGGTACGCTGGCGATATCGGCAAAGTTGATCGCTTGCGGGGATTTGCTTGTGTATTTGAAGCGAAGGTTATACGGTGATGACGGAAGAGCCGCCAGAGACTCGACATCGACATACTCTTTCAACCTCAAAGAGTCCGATACCTTCGTTTTCTCTTCATTGCTGTAATTATTGTCGGTATGGACATAAGCAGCGTCCTTGACCGTATGGTCGTCATTCTGTAACTGGGATAGCCTTGTCGGAATCGCCTGCTGGACGTTTGTGATGCTCTGGTTCAGCCCGGCGATGATCCCTTGCAACGTCTGTGTGTCCTCCACGCTGGCAAGGAAGGCAATGATCTCGTTGAACGATTCGATGGCACTCGATGCGTCACCCGAAACGAGCGTGTTGACTTGCTGCTGCAAGGCTGTCAGCGCGTTCCTGATTTCCGTGTCGTCGTAGCTTTCCCCGTCCTGTCCTTCGGCTACCACACCCGTATCCTCTTCGCCTATTTTCCAATGCTTGGTTTCCGGATCGATCGAAGGAACCGGAGCATTGTTTCCCCGAAGGTTCGGGGTGTCGAACTTACCTTCAGCCGTCGTGATCGTCAGGATATAGGTCGTGGCATCATTCGTTTTAACCGTGACCTTCACCTCCTGCATGACGGCCGGCAACTGGGCAAACGTATGAACGCCATCAGCCAGCTTCATGTTGAATTTACCGTTTTCCAAACGTTCAAATAACCAGACTGATGTAGGGTAGACGGTTGCGTTATCGGCCCATTCAGCCGTCGTCAGTTCGATCTGTTGATAAATAAATGCACCTTTCTTACTCATTGCTTAAATATCCTTGTTTTATCGTTCGTACTGATTCATTGTAATAATTGGCTCCTGTCAGATAAACATTACCGGGCAAGGCTGTACCGCTGCCGGATTCCTGCCACGAGGCTTTTCCCCCGGCAAGATCATAAAGCCGGTAGAACACATATTCTCCATCTTCCGCTACACGCACTTCATCGCCGATACGAAAATTGATGGTTGTACCGTCGGTATTGACATAGCTCAATGTATTTTCGTCCGGGATAGCCTCCAACGTCGGGATCTCCGGTTTGTTCTTGATGTAGTTTTTATTGACAGGATCGGTAACGTTCCAGTCGGGTTGCAGTCCACTGATGACTCCTTCGGCGGTTTCGGCTGCACGATTGGCGCGGTCGGCGGCTGTGTTGGCCTTGCCGGTTGCGACTATGGCATCTTCCTTTGCTGTATTAGCAGCCAAAGCAGCCGTATCCGCCAGTCCTGCCTTTTCATTGGCCAGAGTAGCGGCAACATTGGCTGTATTTGCCGCCTTGTCTGCATTTTCTTTTGCCGTGTTTGCGGCCAAAGCTGCATCCGTCGCCGATTTTGTAGCAGTCTCGGCAGAAGCTATGGTATCATCCGCACGCTCTACAGCCGCATTAGCATTTTCGGCGGCAGTTGTAGCCGAGGATGCTGCTTCATTCGCTTTATCTGTTGCGGTATTGGCATTTAATGTTGCCGTGTCAGCCTTTCCTGCGGCATCATTGGCCTTTCCTGCGGCTATATTGGCTTCAACAGTTGCTTTATCTGCTTCTTCCTTTGCCATATTGGCTGAAGCTGCTGCGGTATCGGCATTCTCGGCTGCGGTATTGGCTATACCGGCTTTTTCCTCCGCCAATGCAGCGGCAGCAACAGCCAATTTGGTCGCTGCATCAGCATCTCCGGCAGATTGATTTGCTTGACCAGCTGCGGCATTTGCTAAAGCTGCGGCATCATTTGCAGCCTTGGTTGCCGCCTCTGCGCTCACTTTTGCGGTGTTTACATTCGATATAGCAGTATTAGTTTCCTCCTTAATTTGGGACATCTGTTCACGAACCTCTTTTGCCGCATCCGTTGCCGGCTTCATAAGTTCGGCCTTATCAGTCTCTGTCAGATCAGAAAAATGCAGTTTCAATTGATCCACTTCTGCTGGTGTCAGATCGGAAAACTTCATTTTCAATTCTTCACGGTCGAAAATATCCACGTATGCACTATCCAGCTCACCTTCGTATTTCATTTGAAGCGTACCGTTCAACTTTCGAAAAACCGGCTTCTCTCCTTTCGGCCCACGAATTTTCTCAATTTCCAACAGATTCTGCCAAGCACCATTAGCTCCTTGTTTCCAAAGGATGTATTTATCGTTTATCCCTAAAAACGCACTAAGGCCGGGATCGCCCTGTTTACCTTTCATTGCAGAGGGCAAAGCACGCTTAGGTCTCCCACCCTGAATGATCAGGATCATATCATTATCGGTTATTGTTCCGGCTGCCGGAAGCAAATTAGCCCTGATTATTTCAAATTCTTCTGCCATATCAATTGAAAACTATTATTCTACCTTGCTCATCTGCCAATAACCCCAAATCCGGATCTTTCAGCACACGGTAACGAACATCACCGCCGGCATCTATCCAACTCACTACGGGAGCAACAACAGAAATAGTGAATCTTGCCCCTATCCGGTTCTCCTGCCAGACTTCCACAGAAAAGGACGGGCAATCCGTATAGTACACCTGAATGATACCATCCAATGTCTTAATATATAATTCCTGATTTCCTACACCGGATATCTGGCTAAAGAATGCCCGATAATTATTCAGAAACTCTTCCACACTGCCGGCCAACATCCAAAGGGACAGTTTTATTTCCCTATGCTGGGTTTTGATTGTCGAAAGGTCTACCGTACGGCCATCGGTGAACGGCGCCTTAACCGCAGGATATTTCAAGATGTCCTCCTGGTTATCGTCCGATCCTATACCGAAGTCTGCAAAGTCTATCCCATTAATCGCATACTGCCCGCGAAGCCCGATACCGCCGGCCGGAGTTGCCGGATAAATGGCATGATTGTCCTCGACAAAAGAAAGTTCAAACACAGATACGTTCTCCCCTGCATTAAATGGCACAGGCTGTTCGTGAGAAGAGCCAGCATTGAATCGTAAGCGGTTGGTCATACCGGCAATAAGATTGAATTCCCGATAGCCCGGTGCGGACAGATCAGCAACAAACTTTCTATACCCGGACCAGAACTGCTCAAGCGTTTCTGCCTTCATGAGGAATTTCAACTTGACGGTCTTAGGTTCGAACTCCACAACCGACAGATCGGGATCGATCCCGTCGGCTTCCGCCCAGTTGTTATATTTGACTGCCTTACGTTTGGGGTATTTCAGAAGATCATCAAAAGAACCGTCCAATAATTTACATCCCCATTCAGTATATACGTCTTTTCCGTCTATTGTCATAATACACGTGCTGTATGGTCTTTATGAGTTATTACCTTACCGCCAGCGTTCTTTACGAACACCACGGCATAGTTGCTCGCATGGATCTCGGCTTCCGCTCCGTGCATCAGGATCACGTTGTAGCGGCCGATCGTATCAAAATGAAGGATTGCCTTGGAACCGGCCAGGAATACCTTCACCGGATTCGTCAGTTTCACGTCCGTCTCGATATAGATTCCCATGCTTTCGGCCTTCTTGCCCCGGAACTCTCGTAATTGTTCCATAGACGGGAAATTATTCTTCGTGCAGAACTCCGTACCCTGCGGTGTCAGCAGAAGGCGCATAAGCTCTTCTTTGTTTTCCGTGCCATGCAACAACCGGCAGGCACCTAACCGGTTTGCTATCTCAAAAAACTCTTTGTCCATCATGTTACATTTTTACTTTTACGTTAATAGTACCTTCCAGGGCATCAACCGTGCCTCTAGTGTTTTCCGATATCTTACCGGCAACCTCTTTGATCTCTCTCGTATTCTCGGCGATCCGATCGGTATTCTTTTCCACTTTGTCTGATAATTCGCGGATGGCCTTTACATCTTCCCAACCTCTAGACTGCATATCATAGATCAGCTTCATTTGTTCCCGGATCGGTTGCATACTGCCGCGGATGTCTTCCAATAGGACACGGACGGCCCCGGTCTGACCGGCCAACAGGTATATGCTTTCTTGGGAGGCTTTGGCATACGCGCCTTTCAGGGAATTTTCAGAAACTTCTTCTTTCTCCGGCTCTTCCACCTTATCTTTCATTAGGCTATCAGCCCAACCGAACTGCCTGTCAATCTCTTTTTGCAGTTCTTCCGCCATATTATAGATATAATCCTGTTCCCAGCCGGAAAGGACATTGTCGGCATAGAACTCCTTCAGCTTGTCACGAATCTTCTCCATTGCACCGGAAGATTCCGTTGCAGCCTTGATGGATTCTGTGACCATCTGCCGCATCATCTTCTTGACGGTATCTTTCGCCGATTCTGCCCGGTCTTCACCGGAAGCCCATGCTTCGGCTTGTGCGTTAGCGAAGTTGTCAATGGCGGATTTCAGGTCTTCACCGAAGATGGCATCTTTGGCCTTCTCCTTGTTTTCTGCTATAACGTCGTTGATTTCCTCGATTTGTTCCTGCCACTCCTTGATACGGCTGTCATCAGTTTTTTTCTTGTCCTGTTCCTCTCTGATCTGTTGCTGGATAAGGATCTTCTGTTGCTCCAGCAGCTTGTTGTTCTGCTCAATCATTTTGGAAGCATCCTTTGAATAGGCCTTCTCGATTGACTTTTCCAACTTACCGTAAGATTTATCCAATGTATCAATTTGATCCTGCAATCGCTGGATACGTTTCTCGTTCTTCTTGTCATGGATTTTGGCGATGGCACCGGCCAAAGATGTAACAACGCCAATGGCAGCACCGGCAGACGCACCGATCGGACCGAACATGGAACCGGCTTTCGCACCGTTCATTGCAGAACTTACAGTGTCCATAGCCACACTGAAGCCTTCAGCTATCCCACCGAATACACCACCAAACGAATCTCCGAGCTTCGAAAACGTGTCAGAGAGGAACTGTCCGGTCTGCATAATTTCACTCATGCCCTCTTCTATTTCTGCCAAACCTTCTTTTAACTTCCTGGCATCACTTTCAGAGATAAAGACTTT
>ERZ773150.1975-NODE-1975-length-16517-cov-5.152594_pt1 | contig 16517 bp, 15 predicted proteins | sample MGYA00580845_ERZ773150 | MGnify/ENA primary metagenome ERZ773150 (study PRJEB29015, sample SAMEA2737848) | human gut metagenome | biome: human gut; feature: human-associated habitat; material: faeces | place: China | collected 2012 ...
GCATCATCTACCCCTCTTACAGTTGTATCAATCGAAGCGTCCAGATGCAGCTTCATTGATACAAGCAGCTTGATTCAAAAGAATTTTTGTGTTATTGGTCATTTTCTGCATAAACTGGTCACTTTCTGCAAGGAATATTTACATACCATAAAAAATTTTTCATTATAAAGGCATATTTTACATTTATAAGGAGGGCATTATTATGCAAAGAAAATTATTAGAATTAAAAAGAAAGTTGTTTATGGTTATGGGTATTATGTTGTGTTTCATATGTTTTACTGGAATAACCGTTAATGCGGCAGAACTCAATGCTGAAACACTTGGCGATTCAGAAGAAACAGTAATATCTGCCGAAGAACGTGAACGAAGTGTGTTTCTTGATAGTTCAAAAGAGAGAATACCTAACTTCTTTGTGGTAGAAGCCGTTGTAGAAGGTTCCTCTGGTAGTGATAAAATTAAGATAATTGCTCATAACATAGGCATAGATACAATAGACAAAATTTCATGCAAAGTAAAGATAACTGATAATAAAGGGTTAGTACAATACAATAAGGTTGTTTCATTTACAGATGTGACTCCATTATTTTCTCCTGTATATAATATTTATGTAAAAAATTGGAAAAAAATAGAAATCACAAATATTCAGGCTTGGGATGGTAAAGATTATGGCACGCGTCCAGATCATACAATTATTAGGGAGTAATGGTAATGCAAGAGTTATCGTTTATGGATAATAAAACATTTGACAAAGCAGTTACAATTATAATTGATATTTTGCAGGAAATATATTTAAAGGGTGGGTTAGCATATGTTGAAATAACGAAGGAATATGATGATGCCATATGCTATTACAGAAATTTAGGGATAGAAATTTTGCAGAATTGTTATTTACCTGATATTTCTGCTGTTATGCTCGAATTAGCTATAAATGAAGTTGAGAATAACTATAATATCAGTATGGGGCAAAAAAATATTTTGATATTGCTAAAACATCTGTTTCCCAAAATTCAAACCATGAATATTGAATATATCTTAGATTTTCAAAGCATGTTTTGTTCTAATAATGTTGTGTCAAATAATTATAATAAGATTAGTAAGTATTTAAACGAACAAAATGATGTGAATTGATACTTAATTTCAAAATTAAAAGTCAAATAGCCACCATATCAATCTGGATTTGGTGGCTATTTGACTACGTGAAATGTTTATTTACACAGTCTGCTTAACAAATTCGATTGGGTATTAGATTAGATACAGGTAATAAGACCTTTTGGAATCGTCACACACTTTGATTCATCCGGTGACTTGTTGATTACCGGCATAATGTCGATTGTCCAGCTTCCAATATCAACAATCAATGTCTTCTTTCTTTCGATAAGAACTCATCCTCTCCACAGTAACCTCCGGATAGAAATAAGTAAGAATCGTTGCCTTCTTCACTTCCTCTTTCTGCTCTGCTTCATCCTGCATGGAGAGTCTTCTGCTTAGCTTTGTGTATTTGAGCTCCATAGCTGAATACTTTCTTCGGTATCCTGATATAACCTTGTAAAATCCTTCCGGCCTTGGTCTGACAATTAATGGATTTAGTATTCCATATTTACTGATGCTGTCCTGCAGCTCCTTCATCTGACTGTCAGTCTGAACCTTAAATGGATGATTTTTAAAATCGTGAAGTCTCTCAATTTCTATCTCCACAACTTTTTCATCACGGTCTCTCTGTTTCTCACTATCCATCCAATGGCATTAATGAATATCATACTTCCTATAATCAAGCAAGCAGTTATACCCATTATCATACATCGTTTTGGTTTCATCCCAAAATCTTCCTTTCTTCTGTAACTTCTTTTAACTTTTACTTCCTAATCCACGAACAATTTTTACATCAACATTCTAAATACAACCATCCTCTCAACCCTACTTTTATTACATGTGTAAGATTTCAACACAAAAAAATTTCCCTTTTGAGCGCCTGTTACATCCACGCAAATATTACATCAGTAAGATTTAGAAGTCAAGTTATCTTTATATAAAAAAGGCTTCTGCCGGAGGGTATCATACATTTTCGCAAAAGTGATACCTTTTAGCAAAAGCCAATTATTCAGCAGAGTCTCTCACCACCCCACTGATTCATTATACAAATGTTTCATTCAAAGAACTACAAAACACACGTCCATTTTCTTTCCTTAATGTCCAACAAACCGCAGAAAATCAAGGTTTCTTTGAAAGCAGACAAATGGTTTCAATATTCCCCTGAACTTTGATTTTATACTGCATAGCGAAAGTGACACTATTAACTTAAGGGTGGGGTAAATACCTTAACCATTTGAAAATTCCTTTTAATGTTACTACTTTACCCTGTCCTCGGCAGGATCAACTGCATACCAATGTTCTGCATTTCGCTTACATTCTAACACAGGTATTCTTTTTGTCACTTCACGTTTCGTGCTTCCATCACTACGAAGAATTTCTCTCCATTCCACTGGTTTATTATAATATTTCATTTTGCCCCCACATTGAGGGCATCCTTCAATATGTATTTTCTCTATGGTCAATCTATTCCCATAACCACTAATTGCAAAATTGAAAAACAAAGGATGTCTCGTTTGCTTTTTAGCAATTCTTCTAAGTGTAAAAAAGATTAAAAATAAAAATACAAATATTATAAAAATAATAGAATATTTCTGCATATCTAAACTTATTGTATTTCCATTCATCCCTCTAAAAAAGCAAACTATACTTTTTACTATTTTGGCAAACGGAAATATTCCTACAATTGCAATAATAGTGCTAATCCATGTTAAAACAGCTAAAGTAAATGGACTACGCCATTTTGGTTCTGGATCATAATTTGCCGTCTTTTGCTTCTCTTCCGAGATATTATTGATAATATCTCCTGCTGCAATTTGAGTTTTTCCTGTAAAATTCACATTTCCATTGAAATTATTTTGCTTATACTCTTCTTTTCTTCTTCTCATATCGTCATCTTCCTTCTCTTTTGCGAAAAAGTATTCCTTTTGCCAAAATGTATACTGATAATTCCGAAAATCTTATCCCTGAGGTAAATCAATTCCCTCATACCCATTCTGCGGAAACTGAAACACACATCCATTTTTGCCCCAAATCGGCGGAAACCTTTGATTTACGGGGCTTTTCTCGTCAGCAGAGCCACTGTTTCCACATGCAACGGCATCTTTGTTGGAACACACATTTTCTGCCTCGTGTTCTTCAAAAGAACACACATCTTTATCTTTCAACAAGTCATGATTATCGCTCATTTTTAAGCTCCTCCTTGTTGTCTACACAGCCTTTTCACAAAGATTCATATATCGGTCTCTGGCATATGGTATGCTTCTGTCATCCATACCCTTTAGCACAAATGTCAGCTTATACGGATCAGCTGTGCCATCCTCTTCCATATCACCGACAACTACTTTCTCCACAATACTTTCAAATACTACTCTGTCAAATTCATCAAGTACATCAGCCCCTTTAATCTTCTGCCTAATGAGTTTCATCTTATCAGCAATATTCTTCTGTGATAATGCACAATCAGAAAATAAATGCTTTTCTTCTTCACATTTATCCAGCTTATTGCCAATCTCACTGTATTTATCGTCATAGGCTTCTTTAGAAATTTTATCATCCAAATACATATCAGTCAATTTCTTTCTTTTCTTTTCAAGAGAGGAAATCTCTTTCTCAATACGCTTTAATTTTTCTGTACTGTCGTCCTTGGATAATGTTTCTTCCACTGATGACAACACAGATTCAAGTACATCATCAAAATTCTCTGCAAGAAGCTTAAACATCTCAAGAAACGCATTTTCGATAACCACTTCATCTACAGCTTTGCTATGTGGGCAGTTTGCAATTCCCCTATTCGTTGCCGTCCGGCATTTCCATACCGGCTTTTTATGCTTTGTATCCTGATTATGGGAACGCCTGGTGAGATTAGTTCCACAAAAGCCACACTGACACATACTACTAAAAGCGTATTTTCTTGCAAACTTGATTCTCTCCGCATCTGATACATTTTCATTAGTACGATATCTGCTTTTTAAAATATCCTGAACTTTGTCCCACTCTTCCTCTGAAATAATGGCTTCATGATGATTCTTTGTATAATACTTGTTGGATTCACCATGATTATCCAGACGCCGCTTTGATATCGGGTCTACTGTGTAAGTTTTTCCCATAAGTAAATCGCCCTTGTACTTTTCATTCTTAAGAATTCCCCTGACCCCGCTGTCTGTCCACTTAACATTGCCCTTTTTATTGACCTTGCCAAGTCTCGTAAGCTCCTTCGCAATTCTATATGCACCATATCCCTGCAGATACAAATCATAAATCAGGCGGACTGTCTCTGCTTCTGCTTCATTGATAGTTATACTTTTATCCTCCGGGTTATAATCATATCCGAGACATCCGTTAAATCCCATCAGCTCTCCTCTGGACATTTTCATCTGCACACCCATTGTCACATTCTGGGATAAAGACTCAACCTCATTCTGTGCAAGCGCAGATAAAAGTGATAACTGCATCTCACTTTCCATCTTTGATGTGTCAATATTCTCTTTTTCAAAAATTACTGTAACCCCCTTTGCCTTCAGCATTCTCGTATATTGCAGTGTATCAACAAGATTTCGTGAAAATCTTGATACTGACTTCGTAATTACAATATCTATAAGACCATTCATACAATCATCAATCATCTTAAGAAACTGCTCTCTTTTCGTTGTTTTGGTTCCTGTGATACCCTCATCAGCGTATATCCCAACCATAACCCACTCTTTATTGGAATCTATCTTATCCTGATAGTACTGCTTCTGTGAATTAAAGCTCTGTATCTGCTCTTCTCCATTCGTGCTGACACGGACATATGCTGCTACTCTTTTTCTTGTAATAGTAAGTGGTTTTCCCATCTTTCTGCGGTCTCTGATAACAGGACCATCCACTTTCTTTATTACTTCTACCTGTTTTTCATCCATAGAAAACGCTCCTTCCCTAAAATCTGTCTGTATAAAATAAATTGGCAGTAACATCATTTCTGCTACTGCCTACACTATAATTCAAAATATAAATGTTAACGAATGTGCGGCTATGCTGTCATAAAAGTTATAACATCATATTCACTCATAATATGAATTCTTGTTCTACTGTACTCATCTTCGGTAATCAGTCCCTTGCGGAAAATCCACCCAAGTACAGCCAGTTTCTTGGCTAATTCTAATTCTTTTGCCATGTGTAAACACCCCCTTCTTAAAATACTAAACATATCACCTTCTTTTACCGAAATCTCAATTGTGATAATCATACCGTTGAAAGATACTTCATTTGGCTTTCTGCATATCACATGTTGTCAGTCTCACAGCTGACCTTTAGTCCCCCGAATCGCTTCGTGACCTGTGGGCTACTCCTGTTCGAGTCCGTTTCCCACCCTTGACGGAAGTGTCTTCACCCGCTCCGTTTCCTACCGGAAACATCTTCGCTGATTCTGTTGGCATATGATAAAGCTCATTTAGTTTTCAATGTGCAAAAAAGTTGTAGAACATATGTTTGTTCTATGTTATAATATTTATAGCCATTTCAGATATCTTCTGCTGTCTGCTGGCTATGTTTTGTTGTGATAATGATAGTAAATTTTGAGAATGAAACACATTGACGACATGTTGACTGGAAGTTGACATAGACATGGAGAAAGTATGAAAAATCAATTGACATTTGCACATGTGACAGGTGCATTACTTGACAATAAAATAAAGACTTACCCACAGCACCGGCTTGTGCGTGACCTGTTTTCGCTCTGCCTGTTGGATGAAGCCTCTGACTATGGTGAAGCTTCAGATGATAACATCACATTCAGCCGCTGGTGTAATGGAGCAAGACCTGTTCCTGTAGATATTCTGAATGAATACAAAAATGATACCGGGCGTAATCAGATGATTACGGACTTTAAGAACAAGATTATTCCTAATCTTATAAATGTTTCTAATACCAGATATTTGTTGGAAGATATGATTAATAACAGCCGAAAAATAATTGGCATTACCAAAGCTGATGAATTAATTGCCATTGATGATAATGCCACATTTTTTACAGATGTTATGCTTTACGCCATATTATCTGACCATAACAGAAAGAACCTGTATTCACCGGAGCTTACTGACATTCTGCTAAGTAATCGTTTGCCGGCTGTTGTAAAAGAATTCATCGGAAGAAATGATGAGATAAAAGAATGTGGCAGACTGCTTGCTTCTGAATCCGTTGTTTTCATAAATGGAATCGCAGGAATAGGAAAAAGTGAACTGGCAAAATATTATGCCAGCAGGAATAAAAAGAAATATACCAATATCATCTACCTGTTTTATTCCGGCAGCCTGCGAAAAGACATTGCAGCCATGGAATTTTCAGATGATACATCAGATATGGATGAGGATGCTCTATTTGACTCACATTACCGACTGCTACGCTCCCTGCATCAGGACAGCCTTGTGATACTGGATAACTTTAATGCACTTCCTAAGGATGATGCTTTTTTCAAAGAATTTGTAAAGAATGATTTTGAATTGCTTGTCACGACACGCTGTGAAGTAAAACAATATGCTTCGATTAAGATTAAAGAGATAGCATCTGAAAAAGACCTTTTACAGCTTTTTGCTTCGCATTGTCCTTATTCGGATGATGATACTGAAACAGTTAAACAGATAATAAGAGAAGTTCATTCCCACACCCTGACTGTCGTATTATCAGCTCTTTCACTTGCAGCAGGCGGTCTTGAGCCTGATGAATTACTGCATGAATTAAAGCAGTGTGGGCTTAATATTACAGATAGTGAAAATGTGGAATTATATAAAGATGGGGATTATTATGATGGGCTTATGATTGAACATTTGCGTATTCTTATGCAGATCAGCCGGCTTAATTCTTCTCAAACCGATATACTTAAGAACCTGTCAATCCTTCCGGTATCCGGCGTGTATAAGAATCATTTCAGGAACTGGCTGCAGCTCGCCTCTTTACATGATGTTAATTATCTTGCCCGATATGGTTTTATAACAGATGACATAGAGAATAAGAAAATAAACCTGCATCCTCTGATACAGGAAATCATATATGAGGAATTAAATCCTTGCATTTCCAATTGTCAGACACTTGTAAACAGTCTTCACTCAATCTGCTTGATGCATGGCTTAGAAGTCCGAAAGCCCGATAATACGATACAGGCTATGGTAAGTGTTGTAGAAAACATCATCAATGATAATTCTGCCTGTTATCTGTTATTCCTTCAGGATATGTTTCCATATCTTGAAAAATACTCTGTCAGGGATTATATGTCAAAACTGGCTGACCGGATATCATACCTTATGGAACAGGAGCATATCGATTCTGTCTGTGACAGAGCATTACTTTTAGACTACAAAGCAGAGCTTTCATACATGAGAAAGGATTATGATGTGGCTGTAAAGAAACGTGAAAAAGCTATACACCTGCTTGAAAATGAAGATGACACTATGAACACCATGAATCAGAAGCGCTATATCAATCTACTCTCAAATCTTTATAACAATCTGTCCAATGTATATCTTGCACTTAAAAAAACTGATAAAGCAACCGAAGCCTTACACAAGGCATTTGAGATAAGGATTTCATATGCTGACACCGGCATAATTGAAACGCATGATATGCTCCAACAGATGCTTAATCTTGTAAATATGCTGATACTTGCTGGTGATTTAGAGCTTGCACGGCTTGTCCTTAATCAATATGATGCTCTTGTAACAGATAACGAAGGCTACAACACTTTAGATTATGGCTGCTGCCGACTTGCTTCCGGAATAATTGCATTAAAGGAAGGTAAACCAGTAGAAGCCGAAAAGAATCTACTGGCAGCAGAGAGTATTATCAATGCTGCTATGGATACCAGTGATTCTGATTTAGCTTCATCTGATACTGCTGTTTCAGCATTTGATAATTATGTTTCTAAGAATAACTATCTGAAATCTGTATACGGATATCTGAATAATCTATATGCCAGATGGCACAAGCCTGAGAAAGCACTGGAATATAAAGAAAAATGGCTGAATGCCAAGAATGAACAAAATAAGAATATCACACACAGAAACGCATAAACTATTAATGCCACTAAAAAAAATACTGTTTGACATCGCCAGATATCAATGGTATATTATTTGTAGTGGTTGTGCTACGGAAACTTGCGATGCCCGTAGCCGGTGGAGTTCCATGCGTGGGCTCCACTTTTTTTATGCCTGTTTCAGAAAGGAAATACTATATGGCAAAAAACTTTCTCACCTATGAGCAGCAGCTACATATTCTTGAATATGACAAGCAACTTGCTATTCCTAATCACGAATATGCCACTAAAAAACTGGAAGAACTCAGCTACTATTCTCTAATAGGTGGATACAAATCTCTTTTCAAACACGCTCCGTCAAATAAATATATTCATGGCGTTACTTTTGATGAATTAGTTTCTTTCTACTACTTTGATGAAGAGCTACGCACTTTGTTTCTGAAATACATTCTTCATGTAGAACGCCATATAAAATCCATGTTTTCCTATCACTTCTGTGAAAAATATGGTGAACAGCAGTCCATGTATCTTGATATAAATAATTATAATCACACCAGAAAGAACCATCGTGAACTGCTTCGCCTGACTCATTCATTACAAAAAGTTATTGCTACACCTAGCAAATATGCCTATATTGAGCATTCAGTCAATACATATCACAATGTACCATTATGGGTTGCAACAAATGCTTTAACATTTGGGCAGATTTCCAAAATGTATCAATATGCAACTACTGATATTAGAACCAAAATCAGCAAAAACTTTCAGAATGTTTCAGAAAAACAATTGCATCAGTTTATCAACATTATAGGCAAATGCCGTAATGTATGTGCTCATGGAGAGCGTCTGTTCTCATTCAGAATAAACGAGACGATTCCTGATACTCTGCTACACAAAAAGCTTCAAATAACTCAAAACAATAATCACTATGTATACGGCAAGCAGGATTTATTCGCAGTTGTAATTGCCCTACGCTACCTGATAAATAATGATGAATTCAGACTCTTTAAAACTGCTCTTTCAAAACTTATAAAAACTGTAATTAAGCAGTGTCCTCATCTTACAGAGAAACAATTGCTTGATAATATGGGATTTCCTGCTAACTGGGATAAAATCAGCCGATACAGGAAAATATAATTCAATATCTAACATGAGTTTATTGACATACACATCTTGTAATGTTAATGTACATATGGTTGCGCTACGGAAACTTGCGATGCCCGTAGCCGGTGGAGTTCCATGCGTGGGCTCCACTTTTTTATTTTCCCCGAAGGTACCTTAACCTTACTACTTGTGTCAATAATTTGCATTATGAGAAGTTCCAGGATGGAACTGTAAAATGTATTGAAGATGAGATACCGTTTGAAGTGCCGGAGGGGTGGGCTTGGTGTAAGTTGAACGATATATATAATTTTATTGATTATCGGGGTGCAACACCAACTAAAATAACAAATGGAATACCTTTGGTTACTGCAAAAAATGTCAAATCTGGATATATTGATTATACAATTGATGATTATATATCAGAAGAAGAGTTTAAAGAACGGCAGCAACGTGGCATTTCAAAAAAAGGTGATATTTTATTTACAACGGAAGCTCCTTTGGGCAATGCAGCTTTAGCTGATATGGAAAAATTTAGTGCAGGGCAAAGATTAATTACGTTTCAACAATATGGTTCAAAGAATGAATTGATAAATTATGTTATGTTAATGTTTATATTGAGTGATTTTTTTCAGCAACAATTATATGTTAATAAAACTGGAAGCACTGTAGCTGGTATCAAAGCCGCAATATTAAAAACTTTATGGATACCTGTACCACCATATAACGAACAACTTAGAATTAGTAATACTTTGAAGTCTGCTATAAATTTGATTGATAGTATTTCAAAAAATAAAGAAATACTTAGCACAAGTATAAGTAATACAAAATCTAAAATTCTCGACCTTGCCATCCGTGGTAAAATTGTCCCACAAGACCCGAATGACGAGCCGGCTTCTGTTCTTCTTGAGCGTATCCGTGCTGAAAAAGAAGAACTTATCAAGCAAGGAAAAATCAAGCGTGATAAGAAGGAATCTGTCATCTTCAAAGGTGATGATAACTCTTATTATGAGAAGATTGGCAATAAAGTAAATTGCATTGATGAAGAAATTCCGTTTGAATTGTCAGAAGGTTGGGCTTTTATTCGTCTAAAGACTGCATGGGAACTCATATCTGGAAGAGATTTGTCTCCATCAGAATATAACGATAAAAATTATGGAATTCCATATATTACAGGTGCAAGCAATTTTAGAAATGGGCATATTAGCTTAGTTCGTTGGACTACCGTTCCGCAAGTTATTACTCGGAGGGGAGACTTACTTCTGACTTGCAAAGGAACTATCGGCGAAATCGCACATAATAACTTTGGCGAAGCTCACATTGCGCGTCAAATTATGGCTATTCGCAATATCTATAGCCTTAATGTTGATTTTCTGGCATTATGCATTGAATATTCAATGACGAAAATCAAACAAGCTGCCAAGGGACTTATTCCGGGAATATCTCGTGAAGATATTCTTAACTTGGTTATACCTATTCCACCAACCAAAGAGCAAGAAAATATTTGCAACAAGCTCAAAACAACTTTTTCAGCAATAGAGCATATTGAGAAGAGCCTCAATTGAGGCACTTTTCGATTATAGCTAGGTGGCTAAATGCAACATTTATAGATTTATTAATGCGTTTCTGTTCAGATATCGGAGGAACTGCGATGAGCATTTCTTTTAATGTAAGTGGCTTTAATTCCTTTTGATTTGTTGATCCTTCACCTTTCTTTTCAAGTTCGGTTTGATGTGCCTTCATGAAAGCATATAGGTAATATGAGCTGATGCAACTAAAGCTACGAATTACCGTAACATGGGAATCAGGAACAATTAAGAGACCTGTAGTATTATCGGTATTTCTATAAATTCCGACTCGTCCAAGAGTACCTGTTCCAGTTGAGTTAATTACTATATCTCCATCTTGCATATGTTCATCAGTCGGATAACGTTTTATTGTGGTCTCGTCAAGATATTGAGCCAAACTAATATCTATGCCGTTGTATTTGGTGTTGCATTTCTGAGCAAATACAATAACATTGCTGATTTCTGCATATTTTGGAGATTTCCCTCGACGAATTTCTTTAACACAGCAATTTTCTAAACGCACCCATGTCCAAGTATCTGGAATATTATATGGTATTTCTTCATCAATGCAAGACACCTCACCATCAATCTTCTCATAATAAGAGGAGTGTAAACATCTTCGATATAATATTAGAGCGAATTTCTTGCAAAAATATTATATCGGAGGTGTCTTTTTATGGAGACAAAAATAACATTTGAAGAATACTTGAGAAAGGAAAATTTATCAGAAAATACGATAACATCGTATCTATGGACAGTGAATTATTTCAATGCGAATTACGATGTTGTTAGCAAAGAAAATCTGCTTTCCTACAAAGGGTATTTGATGGAATTCTTTAAGCCTAAAACGGTAAATCTACGTATACAGGCAATAAACAAATATTTGGAATATTTAGAAGAACAGCACTTACAGCTAAAAGCTGTAAAAGTGCAGCAAAAAAACTTCTTAGAAAATGTTATCAGCAATGCAGATTACAATTTTCTTAAGAAGCAACTCAAAAAGGATAATAATATGGAATGGTATTTTGTAGTTTGGTATTTAGCAGCTACAGGTGCAAGAGTAAGCGAGCTGATTCAAATTAAGATTGAACATATAGAAATTGGATATTTTGACCTATACACAAAAGGTGGTAAACTACGACGATTATACATACCACAAAAGTTAAAAATAGAAACTCTTGAATGGCTGGAGGAATCGCACCGTTCCTCTGGCTATTTGTTTCTTAACAGATATGGAGAAAGAATTACCACAAGAGGAATTTCTCAGCAACTTAAAAACTATGCCGAGAAATACGGACTTGATAAAAAGGTGGTTTACCCGCATTCATTCCGTCACAGATACGCAAAGAACTTCCTTGAAAAGTACAATGATATTGCTTTGCTTGCCGACCTTATGGGGCATGAGAGCATTGAGACAACACGCATTTACCTTCGCCGTACCGCCAGCGAACAGCAGGAGCTTGTAGATAAAATAGTAACCTGGTAAAAATATTAAGCCGTCCTTGAAAGAGGGCGGCTGTTTTCTAAAGTAATGCATTTGAAATCAAATCAAGATGTTTATATGCAATATGAATATGCTCGACAATTCTTGCTTGCTCTGCTAATGGAGGGATTGGAATAATCATAAGAGAAAGTGCATTAAGATATATTCCTTTTTGAGCTGTCCCTTTACTATTGTCAGTGAGCCATTTTTGAATTTGAGGAGATTGGACAATGTGCATCAAATATAAAGGATTAATTAAGCATGGTTTAATAACTGCAACGCTCCTTTGTAATGCAAAATGATTGTTGTTCTGAACTACTGCACTTCGACCAATACTGCCAACAATAGTAAGCAATACATCGCCAACTTCAATATTAGTACGTTGATTTTCAATTTTCCATTCTTCGTTTGTAATCCATCGTGATATTTCGTTCATTAAAATAGAATTATCATTTATATTTGCGGCACTTAACAAAGGGATGCCACTACCATTATTTGGTGGTGGATTATGAGAACCATCACTAATTGAAAGTGCGATTTCTCTCAGAGATGCCCAATTCCAACTATCTGGCAAATGTATTCCATAATAAGAGTTATCATCACCTTTAAAGATAACAGATTCCTTCTTATCACGCTTGATTTTGCCCTGTTTAATCAGTTCTTCTTTCTCTGTACGAATACGCTCCAATATCACAGATGCTGGTTCGTCATTCGGGTCTTGTGGAACAAGTTTACCACGGATGGCGAGGTCAAGGATTTTGTACTTACTTAAAGATACTATTTTTTGAAGTTCTTCTTTTTCAGTATCAATAGTAGATAAGAAATTGTCACAGATTTGAAATCTATCAACAATTTGTAGCTGCTGTACATATGGACATATAGGAATCAAAGTTGAAAGAATTCTTTCTAATGCCAACTTTGGCATCGCCACTTGGTGGGTTTTATTTTGAAACTGCTGTTGAACAAAATCCGTTTGCAATATTATGCAAAGGAATGACTTATTTATGGCTATATTTGTTATTTTTACAGCATTTTCGGTGAGATTCATTCCGTCCAACTTGTCTGGAATTTCTCCAACAACACCAATTGTTCCAGCTATTGTTACATACAAATCATCTTTTGCAATTGTGTAATTCTTGATTGCTGAAAATATTTCATCAGAAATATACCTCAAATTAGAAATATTGACAGAATGATTTTTCATATCAGTTACTCTGATATATGCATGGGTAGTAATCTCTTCTGAAAAACTTGCTCCTTTAGGTAACCTCTTTCCACCTTTAACCATTGCAATATCTCTAACTCGTGCCCAGCACCACCCCTCCGGCACTTCAAACGGTATCTCATCTTCAATACATTTTACAGTTCCATCCTGGAACTTCTCATAATGCAAATTATCCTCACCTTTAAAGATAATTGTATCATTCTTAATATCCTTTTTCTTGAGCTTACCTTCCTTGAACATCTGCTGCTTCTGCTCTCTGATGCGTTCCAACAATACCTCTGCTGGTTCATCATTTGGATCCTGCGGAACAAGTTTGCCACGGATAGCAAGATCAAGTATTTTTTGTCTTAATGCTTTTGTATCCATTACTCCTCCACTTCTCCAATCAGTTGTTCCAATTCTGAAACTGCCTTGGCAATATTCTGAGATTTTTCTTTAATCTGATCTAATAATTCCGCAAGTGTATAATTATCTGTATCAGATTCTGTCTTCATCCATGTAATATCAAGACTTGTTTTATCTCTTGCAAGAATATCCTGAATTGAGAATTTACGCCATCTTCCATTTGGATTTTCTTCACTATATGTTTCTTTTCGTTTGCTTAAGTCTCCATCTGCATAGCATGCTATAAAGTCATCAAAGTGCTCTGGCTTTAAAGGATTAGTTTTTCCAAATGATGGCATATCATTTCTAAGATCATAAATCCAGACTTCTTTTGTATTTCCCTTGTCTGTTTTTCCACGAGTAAAGAAAAGTACATTTGTCTTAACACCCTGTGCATAGAATATTCCGGTAGGAAGACGCAGAATTGTATGTAGATTACATTTATCTAATAAATCCCGTCTAATTTTCTCGCCATCACCATCCGCAAATAACACATTATCCGGCAATACAACAGCAGCTCTTGCTTTTCCGTTGTTTTTAAGACTTCGATAAATATGCTGTAAAAAGTTTAACTGTTTGTTACTTGTAGGATAAGTAAAATCATCACGTGTAGCACGTTCTCCGCCTTTCTTAGTTCCAAATGGTGGATTTGTCAGAACCAAATCGTAATCATGCATTGATTTTCCTATATTTGAAAGCGTATCGCCTAATGTAATAGGAGCTTCGATATCATGGAGCATAGCATTCATCAATGCCAACCGGTGTGTATCATGTACAAGCTCACAGCCTGTAAATGCTTCCTCCCTCTCAAATCTCGCCATATCTGCATCTTCAATATCAAAAAAATTATCTGTATGCTCTGCAACATATTGATGAGCAGCAATCATAAAACCAAATGTTCCACAGGCAGGGTCGTTACATCTCTCTCCTACTTGGGGTTTCATAAGTTTTGTCATAACATCAATCAAAACACGTGGAGTAAAATACTGACCTGCACCCGATTTCTTTTCATTAGCATTTTTCTCAAGTAATCCTTCATATAAATTTCCAAGTCCTTCTTCTCTCGCAGAATACCAATCAAGACTGTCTATCGTAGCTATAATTTTCTCAAGATTCTTAGGCTCATCAATATTTGTCGCTGCACCCTGATATATTTCACGAATTCTGCCTGTACCATTATCCCCTAGTTCTGATAACAGTTCCTTGTAAAATTTTTTTAATTCTACTCCGCTTTTAGCCTTCAATTCATCCCAACGATATTTCTCTGGAATCTGTTCTTCTGTTCCAGTTTCCTTCGCCATTTTCAAAAACAAAATATATGTTAATTCTGTAACATACTGATGATATGTGATGCCATCATCTCTTAATACATTACATAAATTCCATAATTTTGATACAATTTCTTGTGTTGTCATGCAACATTTCCTCCGTCATCATACAAATATTCATTTAATTCAAGCACAATGCTTTCAAGGTTATTCTGAAATACTTTATTTATCTTTTTGAAGCCTCCATAGCTTGCGAATCTGCTGTCTTCATCAAATACCTTGATATTCATTACAGATTCCCCCAGCAGATATTTTTCAATGCGGGATATCCAGCTCTGTTCCTGCTTTGAGAAATTATGTTTTTTTCTAAGTTTCTCAACAGCTCTGTGAATACGTGCTTCATGACTAATAAGCGTTGATCCAATTGCATAGCGTCGAATCAAGCTTATAATATCTGCCATTATCTCTTCATTAGTCAATTCATAAAGTGCAGTATTCAACTGCTGTGTAGTAAATCCTTCTCTGTCAAGTGTTAATCTTAAATCCTTCAAATCTTTTCTTGTCAAATCCTTAGGTCTGGTACAAATAATATTCAATGCTGCAATTTCATTTCGATTGCTCTGAATATATCGTGAAAATGCATTCAGGTAATCTTCTGGTTTTTCTGCATTTCCATATCCACGTGAATGTTCTGTTAATACATCCTCTGCATCTGAAACTACAACAGGACGAGAACCATTTGCTTTCGTTTCTTGTAGCATTTTGAATACATCACGATATTTAAGCAGACGATTCTTAGCCTCCTGCACATCTGACTTTTCAATTTCCATAATAAGCTGTGATGGGTCTTTTCCATCAGTCATGCTAATGAAATAGTCCATCATTTTAGGCGACATATTTCGTTTCTTTCTCTGCAATTTGGCAATTATCTGATTAATCTGCTGCTCTACCTGTTTATCATCATTTATTTCAGACAGACCATCTAATAACTGAGTAAAGCTTGTTGTTGGATTAACCACTACTGGTTTCATCGTATTCACATCATTCAAAGAATCATATACCCCTACAGGATCGTATATTTCAAAATGCGTCTTATGTATTTTCGGACATAATCTAGTAGCACGCCCCAACATCTGCTCAAATAAAATACGTGATTTCACACGACGCATAAACACTAATGTTGTAATTTCCGGCACATCAATTCCTGTAGTCAACAAATCCACTGTTACTGCAATGCTTGGGTAACTCTCATTCTTGAAACGTTTTATAGCCTCCTGCACTTTCTTAGGATTGCCGCCTCCAACGCTACCTGTTATCTTCATAATAGCCTCATTAGAGACCCCATATTCCGAATAAATATCTCTCAAAATTGATACAATCATATCTGCATGTTGGT
>ERZ773150.1979-NODE-1979-length-16507-cov-3.568442_pt1 | contig 16507 bp, 16 predicted proteins | sample MGYA00580845_ERZ773150 | MGnify/ENA primary metagenome ERZ773150 (study PRJEB29015, sample SAMEA2737848) | human gut metagenome | biome: human gut; feature: human-associated habitat; material: faeces | place: China | collected 2012 ...
GCATCGCGCCGCTACAACCAACTACCCTTGCTGCGATCAAGCCCTGGAGGATTCGAAGGGAGCTGGCCGTACAGGACTTTCCCGTTTGCGGTTGCAAAGGTAGGAACTTTTTCTTTCCGTTCCAAACATTGGTATATACTTTTTTAATGCATTCCTGAAATAAAACTCATTTTCAACCGCTTAGATTTTACAAAAATAAAGAAGTTTAGTTCGCCGTATTCCGCTAATTTTTCGTATTTTTGCACGCTAAATGTAATATATGTCATAATGAATGCAATAAGCTACAAGCAACTCCGTGCTTTTGCCGCCCAATACGGTGCCGTAGTGGGCCTGATGTGGATTGTCAGTTTTGCTTTTTATATTATCGGGTTGACCCGTCCGCTCGTAGGCAACGTGGGTCTCATCATCGGATTGTTGTCCGTGGTGACAGCCGGTTTCCTGATACGGAAATTCAGAGGTGAAGTGTTTCCCCTTCGTTTCGGCCAGTCGTGGTGGATGGCGACGCTGATTTTCATGTATGCCTCCTTGCTCATGGCGGTGGCCCAATTTGTTTATTTCCGCTACATCGACAACGGATTGCTCCTCCAGACTTATTCCACCATCATGCAACAGCCCGAGGCTGTAGCTATGATGCAAAGCATGATGCCGGGAGAGGACGTGGCCGAAGTCAGCCGCCAAGTCATAGACCTGCTTAAAAGTATCTCTCCCATACAACTGACTTTCGAATTCTTAGTATATAATCTCATGTTCGGCTTCCTGCTAGCCATCCCCACCGCGTGGATCGGATTAAGCGGAAAGAGCCGTACGACTCACAGTCAAAACCGATAAATATGGATATTTCAGTCGTAATACCCCTCTTCAATGAAGAAGAATCCATCCCGGAATTATATTCATGGATTGAACGCGTAATGAACGCACACGGCTTCACATACGAAGTCATTTTCGTCAATGACGGCAGCACCGACCGTTCTTGGCAACTGATTGAAGATTTGCAGGAAAAGCACAGCTGCGTGAAAGGCATCAAATTCCGCCGTAACTACGGAAAAAGCCCGGCCTTGTATTGCGGCTTCAAGAAAGCGGAGGGGGACGTGGTCATCACCATGGATGCCGACCTTCAGGACTCCCCCGACGAGATTCCGGAGCTTTACCGCATGATCGTGACGGACGGATTCGACTTGGTGTCGGGGTACAAGCAAAAACGATATGACCCGTTGTCCAAAACCATCCCTACCAAACTGTTCAACGCCACCGCCCGCAAGGTCAGCGGCATCAAAAACCTGCACGATTTCAACTGCGGATTGAAAGCTTACCGCAAGGAAGTCGTGAAAAGCATTGAGGTCTATGGGGAAATGCACCGTTATATCCCTTATCTGGCCAAGAACGCCGGTTTCGACAAAATCGGGGAAAAGGTGGTGCACCATCAGGCACGCAAGTACGGCAAGACCAAATTCGGCGGCCTGAACCGCTTCTTCAACGGTTATCTGGATCTGATTTCCCTTTGGTTCCTATCCAAATTCGGGGTCAAACCGATGCACATCTTCGGCTTTTTAGGTTCTATCATGTTCATTTTGGGTTTCATTGCCACAGGGGTTATCGGCGTGAACAAGCTGTATGACATGTATTGCGGCAACGACTACCGTTTGATTACCGACTCACCCTACTTCTACATCGCGCTCACTACGATGATACTGGGTACGCAACTTTTCCTGACCGGCTTCTTGGGAGAACTCATCAGCCGCAATTCGCCGGAGCGCAACAATTACTTGATTGAAAAAGAAATATAAAGATTACATCTTTTGAAGATGAAGAAACTAAAAGGTATAACCCTCACGTTGGTTTGCATCAGCATTTTCATTGCTGCCGTTTCCTGCGAATCTACCGACTGCCCGATAAACAATGTCGTTTACAGTACGTATGGATTCTATGCCGCCACGGATGAAGGGGAAAGCAAAATCCAAGTGTTGGACACACTGACGGTCACGGCTGCCGGAACGGATTCCATTTTGATTAACCGCCTGGTACGAGGAAGCGAAGTGGAACTTCCGGTAAGTTACAGTGCCGCAACCGACACGCTCATCTTCCACTTCACCGATACGGTGGGCCGTACGCGGAGGGACACCATTTGGATTGACAAAGAAAACATTCCGCATTACGAATCCCCTACTTGTCCGGCTTCGATGTTCCACCATGTGACCGCCGTCCGTTGGACCCGACTGCTTGTAGACTCCGTTTCAATTGTAAATCCGAATATCAATTATAATGTATCCGAGAATTTTAAAATATATTTCCGTAGCGGTAATTAGCCTACTTCTCCCTTTCGCTTCCTACGCTCAACAAACCGACAACAAGGAGCCTCAGGAAACCGTAGAAGACCTGACGAAAAAGGAAGCACCCATATTCGGAGGAGTGGCCCTGTCAGGCGACCTTGTAGGTGTCATTATGAAATCCCTCAATTCGGATTATTCGCAAATGGAAGTGGCCGCACACTTGAATTTCAAGGAGAAATATTTTCCGGTTTTTGAATTGGGATATGGGGAAAGTAACTGTGAGGGTGAGGAAACAGGCAATACCTACAAAACCAAGGCACCTTATTTCCGCATCGGTATGGACTACAACTTTACTAAAAAGTGGTACACTGGCAACCGGTTGTATTTAGGCTTACGTTATGCTTTCACGTCTTTCAAATACGATATAAGCTCCCCGGGATTCGCCGATCCGGTGTGGGGAAACGAAGTCCCGTTCGTGTTCAACGGGCTTTCGGCCAATTCCCATTGGGGAGAAATCGTGTTCGGCATAGAAACACGGATATGGAAAATTTTCCACTTAGGATGGAACGTACGCTATAAAATCCGCATGAGCCACAGCGAGGCCCCGCAAGGTTCTCCGTGGTATGTGCCTGGTTTCGGCAAATACGGCAATTCATGTATCGGTGGAACATTCAATATCATATTCGACATTTAAACCCTGGCAAAAACATGCAAACATGTACATCACAGAAGCTATACTAATAGGATTGGCACTCGCCATGGATTGCTTTGCCGTAAGCATCACTTCAGGTGCTATTGTCAAGCACATCGTCTTGCGCCCAATGTTGGCCATGATCCTTTCGTTCGGCCTCTTTCAGGGTGCAATGGTATTGGCCGGTTGGTATGTCAGCACACTCTTCAGCCGTTTTCTGGCTCCCATAGACCATTGGATTGCTTTCGGATTGCTCTCTGCCGTCGGTATCCAGATGGTTCGGGAAGGCTTCGGGAAAAAAGAGGAAACCAAGTTCGACCCGCTAAGCTATAAAGTCATCCTTACACTGGCCGTAGCCACAAGCATAGATGCCATGGCCGTAGGAGTTTCCATGGCTTTTATGCCAATAGGTAGCAGTTGGAACACCATCGCAATGCCAACCGTCCTCATTGCCGCCATTTCGTCTGCCCTTACCATAGCCGGGTTGGGAACAGGCATATTCATCGGACGCAAGATACCATGCTCCATGGCACCCGCCGGAGGTCTTATCCTGATAGGTATCGGTATTAAAATCATTGTAGAACATTTAGGTTTATGCTCATGAACGATAAAAGAAAAAAACTACGTTGGCAACTGCCATTTCTCCTCCTGTTGGTTATCGGCACGATATATGCCATACGCAGCCCACACTCCAATATTCCTTTCCAACGGGAAGAAGGAGCAGTTTTCGGCACGTTTTACCACGTAACCTACCAATGCGATTCCAGTCTGCAAAAGGAAATTGAAGCTGAATTACGAAAAGTGGATGTTTCCCTCTCTCCTTTTAATAAAGAATCGGTCATCAGCCGAATCAACCGGAATGAGGAGGTTACCCCGGACAGCATGTTCGTCCACGTATTCCAACTGGCCAAAACCATCAGCAAACATACCGACGGTGCATTCGACATCACCGTCGCCCCGCTAGTCAATGCCTGGGGATTCGGCTTCAAAAACGGACAGAATCTCACTCCGTCACAAATCGACAGTATCCTTTCGTTCGTCGGATTTGAAAAAGTGGCTTTGGAAAACGGAAAGGTCGTGAAACAGGATTCTCGGGTAATACTGGATTGCAGTGCCATTGCCAAAGGATACGGCAGTGATGCGGTAGCCCGCCTGTTCGACCGTAAAGGCATCCGGAACTACATGATTGAAATCGGAGGGGAAATCGTGGTGAAAGGACTCAGTCCCAAAGAGCAAAAATGGAAAGTGGGCATCAATAAGCCCATAGACGATTCATTGAATGTCAACAATGAAATCCAAACCATACTGAACGTCACGGACCTCGGTATCGCGACTTCGGGAAATTACCGTAACTTCTATTACAAAAATGGAAAAAAGTATGCACATACCATAGACCCGCACACAGGTTATCCTGTGCAGCACTCCATCCTGTCGTCCACCGTAGTGGCCAAAGACTGCGCCACCGCCGACGCATACGCTACGGCATTTATGGTCATGGGATTGGAACAGGCTAAAAAGATATTGCAGTCCACTCCCGACATACAAGCTTACCTTATCTATGCGGACGAGAAAGGGAAGAACCAAGTGTACACAACTCCGGCCCTCCAAACGATGATGGCCCGATAAAACAGACATATATGGAAAACTTTACATTGGACACTTTGACCGCCCTGCCATTGTTTCAAGGCATCGGAAAAAGTGAATTGGCACAATTTTCCACGTCTGTCCCTCACCGGATCGTCCAATATGCCGAAGGAGAGAACCTGGCAGAACAGGACCACCCCTGCCGACAGTTGATACTGGCTTTCCGGGGCACCATCGAAATGCGTACCCGGTCGGACAACAACCGCTTCGCATTCTACGAACGGCTACAATCGCCAGTAGCCCTGCAACCGGAAGCCCTGTACGGCATTACTCCACACTACACGCATACTTATACGGCACAGACAGACATACGCGCCCTGATCATTCCCAAAGACGGAGTGACCTTGTTATTCAGTCGTTTCGAGGTATTCCGGCTTAACATGATCAACCTCTTGTCCTCCTATATTTACCGTCAGGGAAGATGGCTGTGGCATAACCTTTCAGGGAATACGGAGAAACGTATCGTCAATTTCATTCACTCCCGTAGTGTATACCCTGCCGGGGATAAAATTTTGGAAATCAGCATGGAAGACCTCGGATTACAAATCAATGAGCCACGCATGAATGTGTCACGTGCCCTGAACCGTTTACAGAAAGAAAACTTAGTCTTATTAAAAAGAAGGAAAATTATCATACCAGCCTTGGAGAAATTGATCCAGGCCTTCTAAAAATACAAATATCGACATGGACATCATACAAGAAAACAAAACCGAAGAAAGGAAAAATCCGTTTTTCAGCTCTTCCTATGGAACGCCTCACGACACGGCACCTTTCGACCAAATACACCTCGAAGATTACGAACCGGCTTTCATGGAAGGCATACGGCAAGATGACGAACTGACGGACACCATCATCCAAAACCCAGAACCTCCCACGTTCGACAATACCATATCATTCAGCGTCCCCGACAACCTGCTGAGCCGGGTGAGCAATGTGTTCTTCAACCTGTTGAGTGCGGAGACCAACGACGAGATGGACGAGTTGGCACAAAAAATGTCACCGATATTGACGGAACATGCCAACAACATCCTGCTGAACGAGAAACTGTTCGCCCGGGTAAAGGCAGTGTATGAAAACCACCGTGAATTGACGCCTGAAGAACAAATGCTTTTAGACAAGAGTTACGACGGCTTCATACGCAACGGGGCTAACCTTACGGCCGAGAACAAAGAAAAGTTCCGCGCACTCAGCAAGGAACTGAGCCAGTTGACTTTGCAATTCTCACAGAACAACCTGAAGGAGACCAATAAATTCCAACTCCACCTGACTGACGAAAAGGATTTGGCCGGCCTTCCGGAATCTGCTGTCGAAGCTGCCGCATTGGCAGCCAAGGAAAAGGATTTGGAGGGATGGGTCTTCACCCTGCACGCCCCGAGCTATAACCCATTCATGACCTATGCTGACAACCGGGAACTCCGCCGGAAAATGTATATGGCACGGAATACCATCTGCACGCACGACAATGAATATAACAACCTTGAAATCGTCAAGCGTATTGTCAACCTGCGACGCGAACGGGCGCAACTGTTGGGCTACCCCACATACGCAGACTTCGTATTAAAGAAACGCATGGCGGAAAACAGCCAGAATGTCTACCAACTGTTAAACGACTTGTTGGAAGCTTACCTGCCCACGGCACGGGAAGAGGTAAAAGAAGTGGAAAGAAAGGCACGTGAAAAAGAAGGAGAAGACTTCGTGCTGCAACCTTGGGATTTCGGTTATTATGCCCATAAACTGCAATTAGAGAAGTACAATCTGGATGCGGAAATGCTACGCCCGTACTTCGAACTGTCACGCGTCAAACAAGGTATCTTCGGACTGGCTTCCCGCCTGTACGGCATCACATTCAAGGAAAATGCCAATATTCCGGTATACCATCCGGACGTGACGGCATACGAAGTGTTCGACAAAGACGGAACTTTCCTGGCCGTATTGTACACGGATTTCCATCCCCGGAAAGGTAAACAGAGCGGTGCCTGGATGACCTCCTACAAAGACCAATGGATAGATGAAGACGGCACCAACCATCGTCCCCATGTGTCCGTCACCATGAATTTGACCAAACCGACAGAGAGCAAACCGGCCTTACTCACTTTAGGAGAAGTAGAAACATTCCTGCATGAATTCGGACATGCCCTACACGGCATATTCGCCAATACGCGCTTCGAAAGTCTCAGCGGTACGAGTGTCTATTGGGATTTTGTGGAACTTCCGTCACAAATTATGGAAAATTTTGCCGTAGAACGCGATTTTTTAAATACCTTTGCCCAACACTACCTGACGGGTGAACCGCTTCCGGAAGAACTTATCGACCGGATTATCAAAAGCCGCAATTTCAACACGGCTTACGCTTGCATCCGACAGGTCAGTTTCGCTCTGTTGGACATGGCTTATTACACGCAGGACAAACCTTTCGAGGAAGACGTGCTTTCGTTTGAAAAACGCACGTGGGAAGCGGCACAGTTGTTGCCGCAACCTGAAGAGGCCTGTATGAGCGTACAGTTCGGACATATCATGTCCGGAGGCTATGCAGCCGGATATTACAGTTACAAATGGGCGGAAGTCCTGGACGCTGACGCATTCTCCCTGTTCAAGGAAAAAGGTATATTCAACCGGGAAGTGGCACAAAGTTTCCGCGACAATATCTTGTCGAAGGGAGGCACGGAACCTCCTATGGCATTATATAAACGATTCCGCGGACAAGCTCCCACCATAGATGCTCTGTTAAAACGAAACGGTATCAACCCCATAAACAAAGCTTGAGAGAAAAAATGAAAACTCCGGAAGAAAAAAAGCATGAACTGGACCTGCGCTATTTGCGTATGGCTCGGATATGGGCAGAAAACAGCTATTGTGAACGACGCAAAGTAGGAGCCCTCATCGTGAAAGACAAAATGATTATTTCCGATGGCTACAATGGCACACCGGCCGGATTCGAAAACGTGTGCGAAGATGAAAACCACCTGACCAAACCTTACGTGCTGCATGCAGAAGCCAACGCCATCACCAAGATCGCACGGTCTGGGAACAACAGCGAAGGAGCTACCCTGTACGTCACAGACGCTCCCTGCATCGAATGCTCCAAGCTTATCATACAGTCCGGCATCAAGAAGGTCTTCTATGCCCGGCAATACCGGCTGACAGACGGCATCGACCTGCTTCAAAGAGCCGGTATAGAAGTACACTACCTACCATTGGAGACTCAGACTGAAGAACTTTAAAAAACATGTATTTATGAATCAGAATAGTTCATCGCGATTTACACCTATCCTATTGGCGTTATGCCTTGTGGCAGGAATATTGATAGGAACGTTCTATGCCAACCATTTCTCGGGAAACCGGCTGAACATCATCAATACGAACAGTAACAAGGTGAACGACCTGCTGCGTATCATCGACGACCAATATGTAGACACGGTCAATATGACCGACCTCGTGGAAAAAGCCATGCCCCGCATATTGGCGGAACTGGACCCGCACTCGGCTTACACCACAGCCAAGGAAACAGAAGCGGCAATGGAAAGCCTGAAAGGCAGTTTTTCCGGCATCGGCGTGTCTTTCACCAAACAAAACGACACAGCGCGCATCATCAGTGTCATCAAAGGCGGCCCATCTGAAAAGGTAGGATTGCTGGCAGGAGACCGTATTGTCAATGTGGACGGAAAAGACATTATAGGAAAAGACATCACAGCCGAAGACTGCATGAAACTCATGAAAGGCAAGAAAGCCTCCAAAGTCAAATTAGGCATCCGGCGTACGGGTGAAAAGGAGACACTTTACTATACCATCACACGAGGCGACATCCCGGTACACAGCATAGAAGCCACTTACATGCTCACCCCCGAAACCGGATATGTCAAAATCAAAAGTTTCAGCGAAACGACCTACCCCGAACTCTTGGTATCCTTGGCTGAATTAAACCAGAAAGGGTTTAAGAACCTGGTCATCGACTTGCGGGACAACACCGGGGGCATTATGCAGACCGCCATACAAATGGCCAACATATTCCTGCCCAAGAACCGTTTGATTCTCTACACGGAAGGACGCAAATTCCCACGTGAAGAATACAAAAGCGACGGGCGCGGAGCTTTCCCCAATCTGCCTCTGACAGTATTGGTCAACGAGGGATCGGCATCGGCCAGCGAAATTTTTGCAGGAGCCATACAAGACAATGACCGGGGAACCATCATAGGCCGCCGTACGTATGGCAAAGGATTGGTACAACAACCCATCGAATTCCGGGACGGAAGCATGATACGCCTGACCATCGCACGGTATTATACACCTTCTGGACGGTGCATCCAAAAGCCTTACGTAAAAGGACACGGAGAAGAATACGAGAATGACCTTATGGAACGTTACGAACGAGGGGAATTTTTCTCTCAAGACAGCATCAAACAAAAAGGCCCGCAGTTCAAGACTCGCTTGGGACGCACCGTTTACGGCAGTGGAGGCATCATGCCGGACATCTTTGTTCCGGAAGATACAGCTGACATAACCTCATACTATAAGGAAGCGTGGATAAGCGGACTAATACATCAATATGCATTTAACTTTGCCGACAGCCATCGTCCGGAATTGAATGAAATAGATACTAATGAGGAACTCGTCCGCTACTTAGACCAACAAAACGTAGTCCGCAAGTTTGCCGATTTTGCACAACAACGGGGACTTCGCAAAAGAAACCTGATGCTTTACAAGTCACGCAAACTTTTCAGAAGAAGCCTTTATGCCTCCATCATCAACAACGTGAAGGAAACAGAACAATTCTACGAATTCGTCAACAGTGATGACCCGGCAGTTGAACGTGCCATCAAGGTTCTGGAAGAAGGAAAAGCTTTTCCGGAAGCCCCACAGAAAACTGTAACCTCCCAATAATATAGAGACTTATTGGAAAAACTATGGCATTTGATGATGCCGTAGTTTTTCCAAAATTAATTATGCTTATGGATAAAAAAGAATTAAGGGCATCAATGACCCGAAATAAGAAAGAAACTTCCCGGGCGGCCATACTCGACCTTTCCGGCCCGATTTTGAGACGTTTGGCTGTACATCCGCGATTCATCGCTGCACGAACGGTTTTACTCTACCATTCATTGCCGGACGAAGTGGATACACAAGACTTCGTACGTTATTGGAGCTTGCGCAAATGCATCCTGCTTCCCACCGTAAAAGGTAAAGAAATCGAGTTGCACCGTTATGCAGCTGAAGACCGGCTCGAAGAGGGGCCTTTCGGCATCCAAGAATCCACCGGCGAGGTCTTTACCGACTACGCCTCTATTGATTTAGCCATTATCCCGGGAGTGGCTTTTGATGCAAAAGGAAACCGCTTGGGACGCGGACAAGGCTTTTACGACCGTTTGCTGACGCGGTTGCAACATTACGATATATATAAAATAGGTGTTTGCTTCGATTTCCAACGGGTAGAACATGTTCCTACCGAACCCCATGACATCCCCATGGACGAGATTCTTTGAATCGTTGTCAACGGAACACAATATTCTGAATGACTTGCGCTCCCACATACTCATTCAGTTTGCGTACCAATGCTTCCCTACCCATCATTAGGTTAGCCCTGAGGGCCGGTGACTTGAGATGGACGTATAACACTTGATTTTTCACGAAAACATCCCCTGTATACCGGGCAATAGCCTGCCCCATCACTTCGGACCAAGCTGCCGCCATCCGGGTCTCATTCAACGGTGTCTCCAACCCTTCCTGCCGGAGATATTGCCGGATGATGTCGCCAATGCATTCCGCCTTGTTCCGTCTCATGCCTTGATTTCTCCGTTTTCCACATAAAAGAGCTTGTAGTCTTCGTCCGTCTTCTCCAAAATACGATCCAGATGGTCTCGATTGGTATCCGTCACGAAGATTTGCCCGAACTGTTCGCCGGAAACCAATTTGACAATCTGCTCCACGCGGTCGGCATCCAACTTGTCGAAAATATCGTCCAACAACAATAAAGGAGTAGTACGGCTTCCCGTACGGCGCAAGAAATCAAACTGCGCCAACTTCAAAGCAATCAAATAGGTTTTGTTCTGCCCCTGAGAACCCTCCCGCTTTATAGGGAACTCTCCCAAGGTCATCTCCAAATCATCCTTATGGACACCATGCAGGGAATACCCCATAATCCGGTCCTTGGCACGGTCGCGACGAATGACTTCCAACAAATCCCCACGTTGGCCATGAGAAATGTAACGCAGCCCCACATGTTCTTTTCCACGGGAAATCCGCGCATAGAAATCCTGAAAGACCGGAACGAATTCCTCCACGTAAGCCTTTCGCTTCTCGTATATCTTCTCCCCTTCCTGAGCCATCATTTCTTCCCATAGCCCTATAAGGGCTTCATCGGGTTCCTCCTCCTGTTTCAACAACACGTTCCTCTGTTGCAAAGCCCTGTTGTAACGCACTAATGCATCGAGATATTCATGGTCATATTGCACGATTACCATGTCCATAAAGCGTCGCCGCTCCTCACTCCCCCCCGAAATCAAATCGGCATCGGCCGGAGAAACGAGCACTACCGGCACCAATCCGATATGCTCCGACAATCTTTTATACTCTTTCTTATTACGCTTAAAACGCTTTTTCTGTTTGCGTTTCAAACCGCAATATACCTCTTCCGGCTCTCCCGACTCATGCTCATACTCTCCCTGCAACATGAAGAAGTCCTCACCGTGCCGGATATTTTGGGAATCTACGGAATGGGTTGCGCTCTTACAAAAGGAAAGAAAATACACAGCATCCAACAAATTGGTCTTTCCTTCACCATTATGTCCGATGAAACAATTTATCTTCGGAGAGAAGGCCAACTCGGCCTGCGCTATGTTCTTATAATTCAAGACAGAAATTTTTTTCAGTATCATCCGTAGGTTTTCCCGTTAAATCACCCTGCAAAATTAAGGTTTATCCCCCGAATCCTAAAAATAATAGGCTATAAATTTCATCAAACGGGAGAATTTCGCTACTTTTGCTCCGCTTTATTCCCGTACCATGCACTATGGGACGAAAAACAGGAAATAATAATAAAACCATCAAATAAAATGACGAACAAAAAGACACAGCATGATTCACTCAACGTGGAACAGACTTTGATTTCTTCCGAGGCTTTCATCGACAAATACAAGAAGCCTATTATGTACGTTTTCATCGCCATCGTCGTATTGGTAGGCGGATACTTCCTCTATCGGAGTTTCGTAAGCGAACCGCGCGAGGCCAAAGCCAATGAACTGATGTTCAAAGGGCAGCAATATTTTGCTTCGGACAATTACGAAAAGGCGTTGAACGGTGACGGACAAGGCTTTCCCGGTTTCTTGAAAATCGCCAACGACTACGGAAGCACGAAAGCCGGCAATCTGGCACAACTCTATGCCGGATTAAGTTATGCCAAATTGGGTAAATATCAGGAAGCTGTTACCCGTCTGGAAGATTTCAAAAATTGCGGCGATGCCATGGTGTCTCCTGCTGCCATCGGTGCATTGGGCAACTGCTATGCAGAATTGGACCAATTAGACAAAGCGACTTCCACTTTATTGGAAGCAGCCAAGAAGGCGGACAACAACAGCCTCAGCCCCCTCTATCTGATTCAGGCCGGTGAGATTTTCGAATCGCAAGGAAAGAAAGACAAGGCTTTGGAATGCTACAAAGAAATCAAGACCAAGTATGTGAACTCCATGCAGTATGCCGAAATCGACAAATACATCGAACGTGTAAGCGAATAAAGTCCTAAAGCAGAAAACGAACATGGCAACGAATTTACATAACTTGTCTGAATATGACCCCAAGTCCGTCCCCTCGGCCCAAGGCATGCGCTTCGGCATCGTGGTCAGCGAATGGAATCACCACATCACCGGCTCGTTGTTGGAAGGTGCGCAAACCACCTTGCTCAAACATGGAGTCAGTGAAGAAGATATTTTGGTCATGACCGTGCCGGGCAGTTTTGAATTGGTGTTCGGTGCCGCCCAAATGGCTAAAAGCGGCAAGGTGGATGCTGTGATAGCCATCGGTTGCGTGATTCGCGGCGACACTCCTCACTTCGATTACATCTGCGAGGGAGCAACCCAAGGATTAGCAGAATTGAACACGAATGGCGATGTACCCGTCATCTACGGACTGCTCACTTGCAACAACTTGCAACAAGCACAAGACCGTGCAGGAGGCATTTTGGGAAACAAAGGCGATGAATGTGCCGTAACAGCCATTAAAATGGTGGACTACAAAAGACGCATCAAGGGCTAAAAAGCCATAACTTATATGAACGGCGGCCGTAATCTCTTAGGATTACCGCCGTTCATATTTACGAGCACCATTATGAAACAAAGGATACTTCTTGTTGAAAATCAAGTCAAGTCCTTGGCTACACATCCCGACTCAAATAATCAGGGTCTGTAGCCATATATACGAAAATGTTGGTGTCGATAAGCACCCTCATACTTTACAACAAGAATGTAGGGTCGTTCACAATCAGACTACCTTTCAGTCTCATAGCCGCCTCCCACGTCTTATTTACTCTCTTCGGAGGATTTTTCCCGTCCGCTTCCAAGATTTCTTCCACCTTACTTTTTTTCTTCGTCGGTTCCATTGCTTTTTCAGTATTTTCTTCCATAGTTACTTTCCTTCCATGGTTACTACTATGGCAAAGATACAAAAAATATAAAAACAGAGAACAGTTACCCTGTTTTTTCGTTCGTTTCAGTTCTGCGCCAAACGATTTTTCATTCTCCTGAGAATGATTTTCCGTTCTGTGGCAAACGATTTTCCGGTTGACGGAAGCCTTTTAAGCAGACAACGACAACATACAAACTCCCCTCCCCTACGTACAAGTATTTAAATGGGAAAAGGGTTCACATCCTTCATACACACTGTAAACCAATCTGTTGCGGTGAAACCTCTTCGACAAGTGCCCTCACCTAACGTTCACGTCACGCAATATGTGCATGTTTATAATCCTTGAAACACAAACTGTTAAGGTGAAGGGGCATTATACTGTGCAAAAAATATTAAACCGGGATGGGCAGGATTCCCCGAAGGTCGTCCACGATAGCCACGTGGGGATAAGTTTTCAATTCCTCACACGTGGTCATGCCATGCAATACACCCGCAAAATCCGTACCGGCGGCCTGTGCCGTTGCGGCATCCACTACGCTATCCCCTACATACAGCACCTCAGATTTCCCGCCACCGGAAGCACGTCCGATGGCCAACAACAATCCTTCTGGGTCCGGCTTGGCCGCTGTCACATCCTCTCCGCCCACGATGAAATCCACAAGACCGTCATGTCCCGTTTTTTCAAACAAGTCGAGGATGCGGTAGCGGAATTTAGTGGACACAATACCCAACACGGCTCCTTGGCTTTTCAAAGTTTCCAAGACCTCTATCGTCTCCGGGAAAAAGAAAGTATTGGCAGTCATGTGGACATCGGCGGCCTTTACATATTCACGCTTGTAGTCCGCCAACGTCCCCGCCTCGGTAATTCCCGTCAGGATGGAAAAAGATTCCTCCAACGTCTTCCCGATGGTGCGCTTGATTTCCGTATCCGTCACTCCGGTGTGCCCGTGATTGCCGAGCACATGCCGGAAACAAGTCACAATGCCCCGTGAAGAATCGACCAAGGTATAGTCGAAATCAAAAATATAAGTAGTATAGCGTTTCATATCTTACGAAAAACAGTATTAAAACAGATTCAGTTTCTTTTGCCGGGCTTCCTCTATCGAGATGGTCTCTACACGCCGCGTTCCGGCACTTTCACGCAAACGTTCCTGCTCTTCGCGCAACTCGCGGAAAGCCTCTCCCTCCGTGTCGGGATTCAGGAAACGGGCAGCCGTCAGCGCGTTCTGCGAGGCATCCTTCATCCAAATGACTGGCCCGTCGTACACAGGAGCTATCTTCAATGCCGTATGCAAACGACTCGTCGTGGCCCCGCCGATCATGACCGGAATGGACAGCCCGGCCCGCTTCAATTCGCCCACCACATGCACCATCTCTTCCAGGCTCGGCGTAATCAGTCCGCTCAGGCCGATGATGTCGGGGTGCAGTTCCTTGGCTTTCGCCACAATCTCTTCTGCCGGTGTCATGACCCCCAAATCCACTATCTCATAGTTGTTGCAAGCCATGACCACCGATACGATATTCTTCCCGATGTCATGCACATCTCCCTTCACCGTAGCCACCAAGACCAATCCCGCACGTGCTGCCCCCTCTTTTTTCTCGGCCTCGATACGGGGTTGCAGGATGCCCACGGCTTTCTTCATCGTACGGGCTGTCTTCACGACCTGCGGCAAGAACATCTTACCGGCCCCGAACAGCTCGCCCACGGTATTCATCCCCTTCATGAGCGGCCCTTCGATGATGTCTACGGCGTGCGGATAAGACTGTGCCGCCTCCTCCAAATCTTCCTGCAAATAGGAATCTATACCTTTCACCAAAGCATGCTGCAAACGTTCCTCCACACTGCCGCCACGCCAGGCATCTGTCACAGGCACCCCGCCGCCTCCCGCTCCAGACAGCCCGGCCTTCGCCGCTTCTGCCTCAGCTTTCAGCTTATCGGCCAACTCTATCAACCGCTCCGCCGCGTCAGGCCGACGGTTGAGCACCACGTCTTCTATGACCGTCAGGATGTCGGACGGAATATCGCCATACATCACCGACGTGGCGGGATTGACGATGCCCATGTCCATCCCCTCACGGCAGGCATGGTAGAGGAACACGGCGTGCATCGCCTCGCGGATATAGTTGTTGCCCCGGAAAGAGAAAGAAAGGTTGCTCACCCCGCCACTTACATGTGCTCCGGGGAGGTTACGGCGAATCCATCCCGTAGCACGGATAAAGTCCACGGCATAGTTGTCATGTTCCTCCATTCCCGTGGCTATGGCCAACACGTTCGGGTCGAATATGATGTCATGGGGATTGAAACCGACCTCGTCCACCAACAAACGGTAAGCCCGTGCGCAGACTTCGATCTTGCGTTCATAAGTATCGGCCTGCCCCTTTTCATCAAAAGCCATCACGATGACGGCCGCCCCAAGGCGTTTCACCTCCCGGGCATGGGCCAAGAAAACTTCCTCTCCTTCTTTCAACGAGATGGAATTGACGATGCTCTTGCCCTGCACGCATTTCAGTCCGGCTGTAATCACGTCCCATTTGGAAGAATCTATCATGACGGGCACGCGGGAAATCTCCGGCTCGGAGGCCAACAGGTTCAGGAACGTCACCATCTCCTGCCGGGCATCGAGAAGCCCGTCGTCCATGTTGATGTCGATGACCAAGGCTCCATCCTCCACTTGCTTGCGGGCGATTTCCAAAGCCTCTTCGTAGTTTTTCTCTTTGACCAACCGCAGGAATTTGCGCGAACCGGCCACATTGCAACGTTCGCCCACATTGACGAACCGCACTTCAGGCGTCAGTTCAAACTGCTCCAAACCACTCCGGCACAAGGTTTCGGCTCTTCCGGCCGGCACATGCGGACGCCCTTGCGCCGCCAAAGCCGGAAAACGGGCGATATACTCGTCCGTCGTACCGCAACACCCCCCGATGATATTCACCCAACCTTTGTCCACAAAGAATTTCATTTCCTCTGCCATCTGGGTTGGGGTCTGGTCGTACTCTCCCATGCTGTTGGGCAGTCCCGCGTTCGGATAAACGGATATATAATAAGGTGAACGATGAGCCAAAACTTGCAGGAAAGGAATCAGGTCGTGCGCCCCGAAAGAACAGTTCAGCCCCAAGGAAAAAATATCGGCATGAGACACCGAAGCCAGAAAGGCCTCCATCGTCTGGCCGGAAAGCGTACGTCCGCTCTTGTCCGACACCGTAACCGACAACATGAGCGGCACTCTGCGTCCGGTGGTTTGCATGGACGCTTCCGCCGCATAAATAGCGGCCTTGGCATTCAGCGTGTCGAAAA
>ERZ773150.1980-NODE-1980-length-16504-cov-5.370661_pt1 | contig 16504 bp, 10 predicted proteins | sample MGYA00580845_ERZ773150 | MGnify/ENA primary metagenome ERZ773150 (study PRJEB29015, sample SAMEA2737848) | human gut metagenome | biome: human gut; feature: human-associated habitat; material: faeces | place: China | collected 2012 ...
GTTAAGCACGCCGCCAGCGTTCATCCTGAGCCAGGATCAAACTCTCATGTTAAAAGTTGATCTCAGTCAAGTTAAACTTGGCTAATTCGTTCATTCAGATAAATCTGAATTTACTGTTTTAAAGGTCTTCAATTTTCATTGAAGCGTTCTGATTGATTCTCAAAATCTTTCAAGGTTTCTCACTGTTCAGTTATCAATGTTCTTTGTTTGCTTTCTTGCGACAGCTTGATTATTTTATCAAATTGCTGTTCGTTTGTCAAGCATTTTTTTATTTTTTGAACTCTGTTTTAAGTTCTCTGTCTTGCGACAACTTGTTTATTCTATCAAAATGTTTTGCATTTGTCAAGAACTTTTTCACGACTCATTTCAATAATCATTTTCAAAATATATTCATAAAGCCATGTTTGTAAATCGTAACTCTCAGGCTCTACAACTCAATGTGTCCCGCGAGTCAGCTTTGACATAATATCATCCCGGCACACATATGTCAACGGATTTACTGCAATTAATTAAAGTAGTAAAACTATCTTAAAAAACATAAATTTTCTAAATTGTCTGTTTATTATATACAATTCTCGCAATTACTATCTGACAGCCTCTATCGCTTCCTTGATATTTGCCACACCGACAATCTCAATTCCACTAATATGCGACACTCCTGCAAGACACACTTTGGGAACAATACACTTTTTAAAGCCAAGCTTCTTTGCCTCAGCCACACGCTGCTCGGACATGGTAACTCCGCGTACCTCTCCGCTTAAGCCCACCTCTCCAAAGCATATGGTATCCTCACGCACTATAATATCCTTTTTGCTTGATGCGATTGCAAGCACTATCCCAAGGTCTATCGCCGGTTCGTTCATCCTTATACCGCCTGCTATATTCACATAAGCGTCACAGTCTGACAGCGACAGGTTGGCTCTTTTTTCAAGGACCGCCATTAGCAGGTTTACTTTATTATAATCTGTACCATTTGCTGTACGCCTTGGATTATTAAAAAAACTGTGACAGACAAGAGCCTGTATCTCGAGAAGTATCGGGCGGCTTCCCTCTATGGAACATGTGACAATTGATCCTGATGCTCCCTCTGGCTTACCGCTAAGCATATACTCAGACGGATTTTCTACCTCAACCAGTCCCTCCGCCTTCATTTCAAATACACCTATCTCATTGGTCGAACCAAATCTGTTCTTAACGCCTCTAAGTATCCTGTACGACTCATATCTGTCACCCTCAAAATAAAGCACAGTGTCAACCATATGCTCTAACGTCCTCGGTCCTGCAACCGCACCATCCTTTGTCACATGTCCTACTATAAAAACAGAAATACCCAGAGTCTTTGCAAGCTGCATAAGCACTCCGGTTGTCTCCCTGACCTGTGAGACACTGCCCGGTGCAGATGATATCTCTTCGTTATACATGGTCTGAATGGAATCTATCACAACAACCTCCGGTTTTTTTCGTTGAATCACGTCCTTTGCTATATCAAGACTTGTCTCACATAAAAGCTCCAGCGAATCCGTAAAATCGCCAAGTCTGTCGGCACGCATCTTTATCTGATGCAGGGATTCCTCACCTGACACATAAAGTAATGGCACCTTTTTTTGTGAAAGTTCCCTGCATACCTGAAGTAGAAGCGTGGATTTTCCTATACCCGGATCTCCTCCCACAAGCACAAGTGACCCCCTCACAATTCCTCCACCAAGTACTCTGTCAAACTCGGCTATACCTGTCACTATACGCTCCTCTTTCTCGCTTTTTACTGCCGAAAGAGGCAGAACCTGTGCCGCCTTTGATTCTTTTTTTACTTTTCCCGACGAACTTATCGACTTTTTATCTACGGTTTCCTCTACAAATGTATTCCATTCCTTACAGGCCGGGCACTGTCCCATCCATTTTGCCGATTCATAACCACATTCCTGGCAGAAAAATACAGAGGTCTTTCCTTTTGCCATATTGTTCTCCTTTATAAAATACAAAAAGCCCGGCTTTCACCGGGCTAAAAATATGCTCTATTTTCTTGATACTTTGATATCGACTGAATCAACACCCTCAAGCTCTACGCTTAAGCTGAGCTTGCCGCCGAGATTTGTCTTCATAGTACCTGCAACAGCTCCAGCTATATCAATTTCGTACTCTGTCTCCTCTTCAAGGCCAAGAGTAATCTGAGCATCCTCAGGTCCCTCCACAGTAAATGTCACTGTATCAGCAGTCTCCTCGAAATCCATAACCGCTGTTCCCGGAACAGACTCGTATACAAAGAGTCCGTTTCTTTCGAGCTTTGTAATCTCCTTAAAGGTCTTTACCTTGTAGATATCTCCATCCTTCTCAAAATTGTCAAGCTTTGCCTTTGCAGCCAATGTATAATCTCCGAAGCTGAGCTTGCCGTTTTCCTCAGTACGGATTAATTCACTTATTACAGCCATTTTTATCCTCCCGTAGCTATATTGATATATTAATTATAAATCCAATTCTACTCAACAGTCAATGAAATTTGTTTGTTTTTCGTAGAAATTATTACCTTATCACCTCGCTTGATTTTGCCGGTAATAATATCCTCTGACATACGGTCTTCAATCTCCTCCTGAAGTTTTCGTTTAAGAGGTCTTGCGCCATATTTTCTGTCATAGGCTTTGTCCACGATAAAGGATTTTGCACTGTCGCGCACTGTGAGCTCTATATCAAGCTGTTCTTTACAGCGTTTCTTAAGCTCCTTTACAAGAAGTGTCACTATATGCTTCATGTCATCCTTGTTGAGAGCTCTAAATACAATAGTCTCGTCGATTCGGTTCAAAAACTCAGGTTTAAATATACGGCGGACCTCCTCCATGACACTGTTCTTCATACGCTCGTGATCCTGCTTTTCATCATCACCAGCGCCAAAGCCAAGGCGCTTTGGTTCTATAATAGAAGAAGCTCCTGCATTTGATGTCATGATGATTATTGTATTCTTGAAATCAACCGTGCGCCCCTGTGAATCAGTGATTCTACCATCATCAAGCACCTGTAAAAGTATATTGAACACATCAGGATGTGCTTTTTCTATCTCATCAAACAGTATAACAGAAAAAGGATTGCGTCTGACCTTCTCTGAGAGCTGTCCGCCCTCCTCATGGCCCACATATCCAGGTGGTGAACCAATCATCTTTGAAACACTATGCTTTTCCATGTACTCTGACATGTCAACACGTATCATGGCATCTTCCTTGCCAAAGACAGCCTCAGCAAGCGCCTTTGACACCTCCGTCTTACCTACTCCTGTCGGTCCCAAAAACAGGAATGAGCCAATCGGCTTCTTAGGATCCTTTAAACCAACGCGGCCTCGTCTGACTGCCTTTGCGACAGCAGAAACAGCCTCCTGTTGTCCTATTACACGCTTGTGAAGTATCTGTTCAAGCTTTGCAAGTCGTCCTGCCTCTGACTCTGTAAGCTTATTTACAGGTATTTTGGTCCATCCCGATACTACATCCGCTATCTCATTTTCGCCGACTACAGGCTGGTTTTTGGCTCCTGTGCGGTGATTCTTCCTGATAAGCTTCTGCTGTTTATTTTCAAGTACTTCCTTTTCTGACATAAGCGCGCCGGCAGCTGCGATATCTCCCTTCGACAAAGCATCTTCCACCCGGTCCTGCTTATCTGTTATCTCTTTTTTCAGAGCAAGCAGCTCGTCAGATGATGTCAGATTCTTAAGCCTTATCCTGGCTGCCGCTTCATCCATCAGGTCTATCGCCTTATCAGGTAAAAATCTGTCGTTTATATATCGTGCAGAAAGGTTTACTGCTGCTTTCACACCCTCATCTGTGATGATGACACCATGATGCTTTTCATAGAGTCCCTTTAATCCTGTGAGTATCTCTATTGTCTCATCCACACCAGGCTCCTCAACCATCACCGGCTGGAAACGGCGCTCAAGCGCAGCATCTTTTTCCACGTATTTGCGGTACTCTTCTATGGTTGTGGCGCCGATTACCTGTACCTCGCCTCTGGCAAGCGCAGGCTTTAATATGTTAGATGCATCTAACGAGCCTTCTGCTCCTCCTGCACCTATTATAGTGTGAAGCTCATCAATGAAAAGCAGTACATTTTTGGCATTTGAAACCTCGCTTATCACCTTCTTGATTCGCTCCTCAAACTCACCACGATACTTTGATTTGGCTACAAGCCCGGACATATCTAGAGAAACCAGTCTCTTTCCCAAAAGAATATCCGGAACATTGCCACTGACTATATCCTGTGCAAGTCCTTCTACTATAGCGGTCTTGCCCACTCCCGGCTCTCCAATCAGACATGGATTGTTTTTGCCACGGCGGCAAAGTATCTGGATAACGCGCTCCATCTCCTTTTTTCTGCCTATAACAGGGTCAAGAAGCCCTGCCTCTGCCATATCTGTCAAATCTCTGGAATACTGATCTAATACAGGAGTCGCAGAATTGTATGATGTACTGTAGCTTTTCATCAGATCCCTGTATGCAGACGGATCCTCACCCATCGCACCAAGAATATCTATAAACATCTTCTGACTGTTAACACCCATGGTGTTTAAAAGTCTTGCAGCTGCACAGTCTCCCTGCAGTACTATAGCCATCAGCAAATGTTCTGTACCTATCTCATTGCACTCAAATCTATCGGCTTCCTCCGATGCACGTTCCAATACTCTCTGTGTCCTTGGTGAATAGCCATCTCTGTCCATCACTTCGATGTTATCCCCCGGTGAAATCAGGTCTTCAATCATCGAAATAAGCTTATCATATTCCACATTGCAGGCTGTTAGAACCTCAGCTGCCACACCGGTGCCCTCTTTTATAAGGCCAGCCAGTATGTGCTCTGTTCCAACATAGCTGTAATTCATTTTCTTTGATATACGTGCAGCCAAATCTATTGCTTTTTTAGCCTTACTTGTATATGGTTTCAAGTCATATCCTCCAGTCATATCCACTAATTTAAGTCGATGAAATGCAAATCATCATCTTCGCTGTCATCTTCATTGTCATCCTCTGCACTGCTGTCTATAGTCTTAGACGGCTTATTTCCCTCATTGACAAAACCATCAAGTGCCATTTGAACCTGATTCTTCAAGGTATCATCATCTGCAGCATTCTCCTGATTTGAAGCCTCTTTTGAATCAAAATCAGATTTTTCATTCTCAGCAGTTTTCTTTAAATCGGATGTGATTTCTACGGTTCTTCCGACATAGGATGCATTTGATATATTTTCATCCGTAGCCATCTTTTGCTCATCCGCAGCACCTTCCGCTGTTTCTTCTGCGGCTTCACCTGCCGACTCTTCTGCAGCTTCTCCTGCCACTTCATCCACCGACTCTTCTGCAACTTCTTCTGCCACTTCATCTAACGGCTCTTCTGTAACCTCTTCTTCCAGCTCATTTGCTATCTCGTCCGCAGTTTCATCAGTTGTTTCTTCCAAAGCTTCATTTGATACATCTTCTGCTGCATCATCTACATCATCATCGTCATCATGATAGTCCATTGCCTTATATTTTCTGTTTTTCACAGCTGATACAATAAGCAACAGTAACAGAATAACGATAACAAGAACCAGTATTGCAGCTAAAACAAGATATTTATTGGCAATTCCCGGGACAAGCTCTCTCTTTGTTGTATCGTTTTCCTCCTGTGCCACTGTAGGTGTACTGAGCTCGGTTCTCATATATGTGCCATCTACGCTATCATATGTATACCAGCCACTCTCACCATTGTCATTTATGGCATATACGAGGTAAAAATCCTTTGTTTGATCATCGGTTTTTTCGGCTTTGGTCTGGTAGCCTGTTGCCACACCCTTGCCCTCTATGGAGAGTGATACCTCATTATATCCCTCAGGCACATCATCCACCTTAGGCAGTAAAACCACTATAAAATGCGACTCTGAATTGATACGAACAAACTCATATGCTGCATTCTGTGCTGCATCATATACAAAAAGCCCATTGCCGCTTTCCGACTGTAAATACACAAGTGTGATATCACCAAAAGTGCCATGAAGGGTATTGTATTCAAGACCGTCAATCACTGTCTTTGAGTGCTCAAAGCCTTCAGGGACAACATCCTCCGGAATGTCATTGACCATAGTCCACTCTGTGCCATTTATATCGAACTTCTTCCAGTTATCCTGCTTATCTGCATTCTCCGGATCATCCTCGGTTCTTCTGGTAACAACTATATTGTATGTGCTTGTGCTGCCGTCCTCTGCTGTCACAACAACGCTTACCGTATTCTCTCCAACCTCAAGTGAATCATTGCCTGTGACAGATGTCACACTTGCCTTGGAATCAGCCGGATTTGCTGTAACTGCAAGGCTTGAACAGCTGTAATCTACTGTAGCTGTGTAATCCTTTGTCGCAGCAGAAAACTCAGGTGAAAGTGTACCTGCTGAGATAACAAGTGAGCCAAGAGATGCATTTGAAGATTTCTTTCCCTCTTTGTTTTCATTATCTTTATTTGAATTGCTGTCATTGCCGGTATTGTCCTTGTTATCTTTGTTGCTGTTTGAATCATTGTTTGATGAAGCACTTGTTACCGTCACCTTCGTGCTGGCACCGGTGATTACACCCCCGGCATCGTTGCCCTCTGCATCTCCTACAACTGTACAATATGCCTTTATAGTGCAGCTTCCTGCAGCCTTCGCCGTAAATGAAAATGACTGCGATGTGGGATATCCTGCGGCGTCACCAATATTGGCCACACCATCTCCTCCGTTACTCAGTACTCCCTCGTCAGAGCTTGAGATAACTACAGTACCAAAATATCCAGACGGCATGGAAACAGTCACCTTAACTGTTTTTCCAACAGCTATAGAGCTTGAGCTGACACTTAACCCAAGTCCCTGCGCATATACATGCTCGGCAGGTGTGAAAACAAGCATCACCGCCACAACAAGTGATAATATACATCCAAATAATTTCTTCATATTTTTCCTCACATTTCTAATTCTGCGATATCTTTGATTTGCCCAGTATGTGTCTGTTCATGATTATCATATCAAGGGCATTTCCACCATCACGCTTTCTGTTAGCATCAGCTGCCTCCAGATAAGCACCTGTGAGTGTTCCCTTTCCTAAAATATGTCTGTTGAGCTTAATCATATCAAGAGCATTTACAGCACCATCACCATTGATATCTCCATATATAACAATATCGTATGTCTTTTTCAGATTACCTGAAGCATCATAAACAGCCACTTTATTGCCTGTTGCAATCTTTCCGCTGTTTTCTGAGCCTGAGCTTGTCAGAAGCTTTACAGTACCTGATGCTGATACTGCTATATTCTTCACAAAATCAGCTGCACCGGTTCCAGGCTCAATGCCTGTAATATAAGTACCTATACTGTATTTACCTGATGTTATGTTTACATCAGTATTATTTTGGTTATTATTGTTCTGATTATTATTGCCACCTGCATTATTTGCAGATGCCGCCTGCCTGTTTATATTGATAGTGTATGTTCTTGTATCACCGCTTTGCGACTTGCATTTTACCTTAATTGTATTATTTCCGACAGTAAGCGAATAGCTTCCTGTGCCTGAAACACCACTGTTTCCTGAAACTGCATCTGCCGAAACAGTCACTGAGCTTATAGCATTTGAAACAACTGCTGAATAGCTTGTTGTCGTTCCATTGAAGGCCGGTGTGAGTGTTACACCGCTTATCGCAAGCGACTGCAGATAGTTATTGGTATCGCCAGCTTTATCGAAGCCCACTGCTGACGATGGCATATTGTTGTATACAGGTATTTTAAATACAAAAGCCTGATTCTTGTCTGAATATCCTTTAGCCAGACTCTGTCCCTCAGTAAGAGCCGCTGTGGCATTGCCCATGTACTGATGGAAATACAGCGAGCTTGTATTTACTACATTAAACTTCTCAAAATACAGTGTATTTTGACCCTTATTTATATAATTGCTGCCCACCTTTACAGCTCCGCCGCTTATGGACTTTACTCTTGTATTCCAGCCCTGCTTCTTGGCAAAAGACAGACCATTTTTATAAATCTTATCCTTCGTGTTTCCGGTTGCACTAAAATTAAAATAATTATAATATCCTTCGTATCCGGAATATGTACCCGAAATAAGAGGGCTCGTTCCCTTTTGCCCCTGCTCCTGCTTTATGCGCGATGCTATATGGTATGCACTTACTCCACTGCTCTTTGCCACATCCATGAATGTGCTTGCATAATTGATTTTCTCACCATTGTTGGAATAGGTCTTTGTTCCCTCCATAAATGTGCCTTTTACTATAGACTTGACACCTTCAAGTGCCTCATTTGGACTGTATGCAAGGCTTTGGAACTGAAAAATATTGGTCTCATCAAGAAAATTCCTTGGATCCATGAGATAAGCAATATAGGCACTGCTTGCTGACACCCATCCCGGTTCGTACTCAACCCACGTATTTGTTGACCAGTTATATGCTCCGGAAGCTGTGGATTTCTTGGCATTGTCTGCTGATTTGGATACCAGATTAAGTCCGTTTACACTCTCATTTTCAATCACCGTACCCCAATTCAAACCTGTATTTACAGCTTCAAATGTCCAGCTTGGATACTTATTGTGAAGTGCTGTGAGGTTTGGGATATAGCTGTCAGGAAAGCCTGCATTCTTCATAGCCGTGACAAAATCAGTATTGTCTCCGCTATTATTGTATGTCACCTTTATGTATGTACTGATAGTCCAGCCCGTAAATGCCTTGCCGTTTAAAGTACCCTTGACATTGTACCAGACCACACCGTTTACCCTGGTCTCTCCTATTATGTCAACCTGATGGTTCCAGTTGAGTGAGACAACCTTGGTAGTGCCGGATGTGCCTGCTGCATTGCGGACATACACATTGCCACCTGTAATCGTACCTGTAGCATATGCTCCCGATGCGGTTGCAAGGACAAGCTGTTCCTCATTATTCTGCTGTATGGCATCCGTATTGCCGGTGTCTGCCGAAGCATCCCCTGTCTGCGCATTGTCTGATGCAGCTGTGCCGGTACCTGCTGATACAAAATCAGACCTGATATAGCTGACACACTCCTCGTTATTTGCTGCCAGATTGTACTTTGCCTTGTACCACACCTTGCCGTCTGCACCTGTGGTCTGCTCAAGAATAGTAATATCCTTGCCGTTTGAAAGCTTGTGCTCCAGCTCATACTCTGTGCCCGGTCCGCTTCTCGCCGCTACCCAGTATCTCTCATCACACACAACCTTAGCCGCCTGATTTGCATAGACTGCCATGCTGCTGTATGGTGCCAGGTCACATGCGGCTAATGACAATGTAACGACAGAAACTGCCAGAAATTTATTTATCTTTATCATCAAATCCCATCTTTCTTATGTGCATTGTTTACATTAATCCATTATCCATTTAATTATAATAGAATATGGCCTTTGTATCAATGTATTCGGCAGAAATTTATTATTTTTTTATTAATAATATAAAAAACTCCCTTCAACGTGCAGCTCATGCTTACGTTTCAGGGAGTTGTCTGATTCATATTCTGCTTATTCTTACTGTCTTCTGTCGCTTTTTCTAGCTGAACAGGGATTTTATCTTATCCCATAAATCCATGAAAAAGTTACCAATCTTTTCCCAAAATCCCGGGTCATTTATCTTATCGCCAAGCTTTGATGCCCAATCCTGTGCCTGGTTGATGACTGAATCCCAGTCGATATTAGCATCCTTAAGCTTCATAAGAAGCGATGTCAGCTTTGCAATATCATCATCAGAAAGCTTCAGGTCGTAATCCTTTGCAGCCTCCTTTATCGCATCCTTTATCTGGCTCTCATCCTTGAGCCTTCCATCGGCAAGCTGCTTCTTTAGGTCAGCAATCATTGCCTCGATATCCTGCGAATCGCCGTCAATGCTCTTGTTGAGCTCTCCTGTTGTGACAAGCTCATCCATCGCTGCGTCTGTCACCTTGTCGTCAAGCTTCTTGCCTGTCATCTCCTCGTATGCCTTTAGTGTGCCTACAAGTGCTGCTGTTCCGGAAATAGGGAACGGTCCTGCGACTATGATTTTAGCATCAGCTATGCCTGCTGTGGCAAGCGCATTCTTGTACATTCCTACCGTACAGTAATTGATATTGTGCGTGGAAACACTAAGACCCGCACCCTTTTTATCCTCTGTAATGAGTACTGAGGAAAGTGACCTTGTGCCAATCTCGCTCTTGCTGATGTATGAATCGAGGTACTTGTGCTCCTCATCATTATTTACATAGACCACATCGTATTTGTCCAGATCAGTGAGCTCGATTCCCATAAATCCAAGCACTGTCGCTCTCTGATCCGGTGTGAGGTCTGCTCCAAGACTTAAGTACGGCTTATCATTATTGCTGATGGTCACCTTGTCGTTTGCCTCACTGCCAGCTGTCGTTGTGCTGTCTGCAGTACTGTCTGTGTTACTCTTATCAGCTGCGTCACTGCTGTCACTGCCTGATACATCAACGCTTGAAACTGTATCAGTCTGCGTAGCTGTCTCTGTTGCAAATACAGCCGGATTCATCGTAAACAGTGTCACCGCAGCAAGCACGCTACATACAATACTCTTTGATTTTTTCTTTATTAATCTAATCATTTTTCCTCCAATCTACTGCTCTATATCATACGAAATTGTAAAGTTGCTTCCGTCGAAGCTGACATCTGCCATGCTTCCGCATACCACAGGCATCATCGGCGACATATGACCTATATCCAGATCCATGATGATTGGCACATTAAACTCTCTAAGCAGTGATGAAAGCGCCTGTCTGTGGTCTATGCCAAACATTTCCTCTCCGAAGTGCGCCGGGCGTCCGATAAGAAAGCCCTTTACATTTGAAAACCATCCTGCATTTTTCATCTGCCACATAGCCCTTCTCATGCCCATCACATTAAGGTCACAAGCCTCAAGGAACCATATGATACCATCATCACTGTAGCGCTCATTAAATTCCCTTACATGGTCAAACGATGTGCCAAGCAGATTGATAAGACAATCCATGCAGCCACCAAGCAGCCTGCCTCTCATGGTAAGCCTACTTCCCTTTGCCACCGCAGGAATAGAGCTGATGCACGACTTTTCAGTCAGGTTGTAGCCCACAAACGGAGCATTCTCATCCTTTATCGATTCCTTCTCCCACATAGGGTAATTGGTAAATGAAAGCTTCCTGCCACAAAGCAGATTAAATGCATCGGTAAGTGACTCATGCCACACCTCCATGCCAAAGCTGCCCGCACACGGCCCGTAAATACCTGCTGTATCTGCAATAGTAGCCTCCAAAAATGTGAAATTCGTGTTGTCGGAATAGCCCATGTACCATTTCGGCTTTGACTGCTTCACGCGCTCAAAATCAATATAAGGCACTACCTCGCACATCAGCTCGCCACCACCACAGGATATAAGCACATCACTGTCAACAGAAGCATAGCTCTCGTTCAGCTCTTCTGCGCACTTCTTAGGTGTATTGCTGATACCTATGCCACTGTCGCACCTGCAGTTAGGTCCCTCTATCGTCTTATAACCCATGCTGTGAAACTTTTTAATGGCATTGTCAAAGGCACTCCTGTACGGCTCTGTTGTACAGCCCATCGAGGGCGCTACAAAGCCTATAGTCCCTCTATCCTTTAGAAATTCAGGGTATCTCATGTTTCTATCATCCTATCACTATTATTTACATATCTAAGCTTCTGTCTGAAGTAAAATATGTAGGATTTTATCATTTCTGTCAAGGTCATTTTACTGTCATAATTAAATGTCGTCGTGTACTGCACATGCTGTCTGTTGCACCAGTTGTATATATCATGCAGACTTATCGAATCAACATTCTTCATATTGTTCATAAACACCTTAACCTTTGAAAGCTCATCCTCACTGTCAATGTATAGATGAAAGATAGTATTCGGACATTCAATTATTATCTGCTGTTCTTCTATATTTTTCATCACTGTATCCTCTATTGAATAATGTATTCTGTGTGATTAAAAATATTATCGTCTGTCACACCGGGATGTGAGTAATAACAAAATATCGTAACTGTTCAGTACCTTCACAGTTAAAAAATATCACATAACCATAGTACTACACCGGCGTCACAAAATCCAGTCATTTTTGCCTGCCAATTCTTACTATTTTATTAAGAAAAACGGTAAATATTATACTCCCTCACAGTCAAATGCCGGAATGAAGCTGTCCTTTGCCACGTCACCCTCCTGTATAAATGCATTCGTGATTCCTATTTCGAGGGCATAGTCAACAAGCCTTTCATACTCTCTCCTTGTCACTGTGCGGTTTATCTCAGGATAATCCTTTAGTGCAATCGGCGTAAACTGGCTCATCATGCTTATATATACGTGATCATGATATGTATCATACAGGTACTTAAGTACAGCCTTTGCATCATTCACATGTCCCGGCAGTAGAAGCTGTCGCACAATAACTCCCTTTTGTATGAGTCCTGTCGCATCGTCAATCACGACATCCGGCTGCTGCCTGACCATCTCTGAAAGCGCCTGCTTTGCGACAGACGGATAATCTTTTGCCCTTGAATACCTTGCCGAAAGCGTACTGTCCATATATTTAAAATCCGGAAGATACACATCCACTATACCCTCAAGCAGCTTTAGCTCTGTCACATTTTCATATCCGCTCGTATTGTATATAATAGGAAGCTTCATGCCGCGGCTTTTTGCATCGTTTACCGCCCACACTATATCAGGGATATACTGCCCCGGTGTGACCAGATTGATATTATTTGCGCCTTTGTCAGCAAGTTCCATAAAGATATCACTCAGCCGCTCTTTACTGATTACCTTTCCCTCTTTTCCGTCAGAAATCTCCCTGTTCTGGCAGAACACGCAGTGCAGGCTGCAGCCTGAGAAAAAAACTGCCCCGCTTCCTCTTTTTCCTGATATGCATGGCTCCTCCCAATAATGAAGTGCTGCTCGCGCCACCTTTATTTCAGATGAAACGCCACATACACCTGTTTGTCCGGTTCTTCTGTTTATTCCACATTTTCTGGGACACAATAAGCAATTTTCGTATTTATTCATATTTTTCATTTTAACCCTTGCTAAAAATAATGTTTGATACTACAATCTATATGATTAAAGGGTCAAAAGGTATTGTATACCTTAGTGACCCGCACTACACCGAGAAAGTAGCAATTTGCTGCGGGGACGCAGGAAATTAGTGGATTTCGAGGTGTAGTCAGATTACGGGAATGCGTAGCATGTAGTAATCTGATTAATCATCATTTAAAATTATATCATAACTATTCTTACAGAAGAGAATAGTTAAAATACACAATAAGGAGATTACAATGAATCAGTCAAACTGTATCGTCGCCCAGTCAGGCGGCCCAACTGTTGCAATCAACGCAAGCCTTGCAGGAGTCATCGCAGGAGTAAAAAGCTCTGAGAAATACGATATCTGCTATGGCGCTGTAAACGGAATACTCGGCATTTTAAATGAGAATTATCTCAATCTGTCAGATATTTTTGCAGATGATGCTAATCTTGAAAAGCTTAAGACCACACCTGCCATGTATCTTGGCTCATGCCGCCACAAGCTCCCTGATTACAAGGATGATGATTCACCATATGTATACATCTTCCACCAGTTCGATAAGCTTTCTATAAAAGCTTTCTTTTACATCGGTGGAAATGATTCGATGGATACCGTATTAAAGTTATCCGATTATGCAAAAAAAATCAACAGTGATGTGAAAATTATAGGTATTCCAAAAACCATCGACAATGATCTGTGCATGACAGACCACACTCCTGGCTTTGGCTCTGCCGCCAAATATATCGCATCAAGCATGCTTGAGATAGCTCATGACACCTTTATCTATGCTGTTAAGAGTGTGACAATCGTTGAAATCATGGGACGTGACGCAGGATGGCTCACTGCCGCTTCCGCTCTCGCACGTAATGAGTACAATACAGCGCCTCAGTTCATCTATCTGCCTGAGGTGAATTTCGACAAGGACAAATTTGTTGCCGATATAAAAGAAGCCCTCGAGCACACTAACAATGTGATAGTTGCCGTATCCGAAGGAATACATGACGCAGACGGCTCATACATTACATCATCAAAGGCCGCATGTGACCAGTTCGGACACCAGCAGCTAAGCGGTGCCGGAAAGGCTCTTGAGTTCATCGTAAAGGAAAACATCGGTGTCAAGGTGCGCTCTGTAGAGGTAAATGTGCTCCAGCGCTGTGCCTCACACCTTGCATCATTAACCGATATCGAGGAATCTTTTGCTCAGGGTAAAAAGGGTGTCATGATTGCAGCGGAGGGTGTGACCGCATCAATGGTATGCTTGAAGCGCATCTCAAATGATCCTTATCAGGTGGAATACACATATTCTGCTATCAAGGATATCGCAAACGAGGCCAAGTCTGTGCCAAGAGAGTGGATCAATGATGCGGGCAATGATGTGAAGCCTGAGCTTATCGAATACTTAAAACCACTTATTCAGGGAGAAACCGCTGTAGCCTACAAGGATGGTCTGCCTGACTATATGGATGTGTCACATCTTCACAAATGTAACTGATTTTAGCTGCCGCCTACACCCCGGTGTGGGCAGCAACAGCATATCTCCAAGGAGGTCGATTTACATGAAGAAAAAAGTGCTTATAGCCTGCGCCGTTGTGCTTGGTGTGCTTTTGGCTGTTTATCTTGGCTTTGCCTTTTATTTTAGCAGCCACTATCTGTTCAACACAAAGATTAACTCTGTAAAATACGCAGGGAAAACTGCAAAAGAGGCATTAGAAAAAAATACAGCCCTAAGCCGCGACTATCTGCTCACAATCACTGATAGAAAAGGCAACAGCTTTTCACTTAAGGGACCTGATTTTTCCTATGAATATGTCTCAAACGGTGACGAGGAGCAAATCCTAAAAAGTCAGAATGCTTTTACATGGCCTGTCAGTCTTTTCAAAGCTCAAAACTATACTCTAAAGGGTTCGTCCAAATATGACGATGCCGCTTTGGCGGAAAAGCTCAAGGCTCTTGATATTTTCAGTGATGACTACATTGAAAATCCGGAGGATGCCCACATCGAGATAAAAGACGGCAAATACGATGTGATTGAAGAGAAAAAAGGCTGCAAGCCGATATATGACAGCATCCTTGCCGAAGTAAAGGATGCCCTGGACAATGAGCTTCCAAAGCTTAGCTTAAACGATGACTGTTATGAAGCTCCCGAAATCACAAAGGAAAGCGATACAATCAAAAATGAAAAAGAAGCCCTCGACAAATACACTGCTTCAACCGTCACTTACAAAATTGAAGGTGCCGACGAGAAGCTTGACTCAGCCAAAATCCTTGATATGCTAAGCATCTCAGATGACGGCAGCGTGAGCATAGATGATGCCAAGGTCACTAAATATGTCCAGCAGCTTGCTTCCAAGTACAATACCTTCGGCCGCAAACGCTCATTCAAGACATCGTCCGGTGACACTATTGAAATAGGTGGTGGAGACTACGGATGGGTAGTCAGCAAGAAAAATGAAAAGGCTGAACTTCTTTCTGATTTAGAGGGAGGCAAGCCCGTGGAAAGAGAGCCTGTTTACGAGCAGACAGCACTCCATCGCGGTGCTGACGACATAGGTAATACATACATAGAGATTGACTACACAAAGCAGCACATGTGGTATTACAAGGATGGTGCTCTCCAGATGGAGTCTGATTTCGTATCAGGTAACCTCGCCCGTCAGAATGGTTCCGTAGATGGTGTATACAAGATTGTTTACAAGCAGAGAAATGCTACTCTTGTCGGCGAGGGATACTCTTCTCCTGTCAGCTATTTCATGCCGTTTGCCTACAATATAGGTATCCATGATGCCAGCTGGCGTGATACCTTCGGAGGAACAATTTACAAAACCTCAGGCTCACACGGATGTATCAATGTGCCACCTGCTTTTGCAGAGCAGCTGTTCAACGCTGTGGATAAGGGCACTCCTGTTGTTGCCTACTACAGAGAGGCTGTCACTCTGACAAACAATGCTGCAAAGATGTCCAATGCATACTCGTATGTAGCTCCTGATGCAGCGCAGTAAATGTGGATTTCTTCATATTTCATAATACGTGAAGACGACCGGCGCACGGGGAATTTGCCCCCGGCAGAGGTGCTCCCGACGAGCTAACGCTACGCAGCTAAGGTACTGTACGAATTATGCTTTTTAGATTTTCTATGCTTGACGAAACCGTCGAAACGCGCCGTCCATGGCGCGGTTTCTCCTTGCCCCGGCGTCCATGCCGGGGCATTTCTGCGTTTCATGGGCATAATTCTACAGTATCTAAGCCGCTGCGCTAGTCGCTCTTTCGGGAGCGCATACATCCTCCCCCATTTCAGCCACAGCGTAAGGGACGTAAGCCGCCGGAGTGACTGCCCTGCAGCAGAGGCGCTCTTTCGTAAGCGCATAGCGAAGCTGCCTAGCTACTGTAGAATTATGCACACGATACACAAAAATGAGCTCCCACGGATGGGAGCTCAAGGAGAATCGCGCCATGGACGGCGCGTT
>ERZ773150.1990-NODE-1990-length-16452-cov-107.209002_pt1 | contig 16452 bp, 31 predicted proteins | sample MGYA00580845_ERZ773150 | MGnify/ENA primary metagenome ERZ773150 (study PRJEB29015, sample SAMEA2737848) | human gut metagenome | biome: human gut; feature: human-associated habitat; material: faeces | place: China | collected 2012 ...
ATTTTTAAAATGTTTCATGTGAAACATTTTGGAAGAAATTGGAAAATTATAATTAATTCTATTAATCAAAACACTTTTGATTAGTAATTGACAAATGGCTATACAATATGATATACTTATAGTATGAAAGGGGGTAAGAGAATGACTTACGATGAAGTAAAAAAAATTAAAATTCCTTTAGGTCAAGACGTGGCTATTTTTGAAGTAATAACAAATACTGGAAATAGTTATTTAGTAGCGTCAAAAAGTGTGGACGGTGCAAAGAAAAAAGTGGTAAGATATGAGGGGAAAAATTTGACATTCATTTCCGTCATAGAAAAAGAAAGGGGTATATTATGAGTATAATTAATCACTTAGATAATGCTAGTCGTTATGAGATAGAATGCCCGAAATGTGGTAGAAAAATTCGAGTTTATGAAGAATATCAAGTACCTGGTCTTAGGGGTGAAGCATTTTATATTGCCCTTACGAAGATTGCGATTGGGAAGATTATTGTGGAAGTATGACATTTGATTATACTTGTTATAAAGGAGAGTGATTTTAATGCCACGTTTGACAGACGCACAAAAAAGAGCAAGAGTGAGAGAACGAAATAAATTAGCTCGTTTAGTTAATGCTCGTATGAGAGAGATAGACAATTCAAAATATGCACTATCTCAATTAAAAGGTAAGCCGTGGGGTGCGAACGCATATGCTAAGAAAAGAATAAGTCAGATTTTTAGAGGAAAAGGATATTACGGAAAACGAAAAAGACACACTTTCCGCACTTCTGGGGGATGGGATTCTAAAGTAAATTCTGAAATTTCTGCTATGCGTGATTTTTTATCAATGTCAACCTCTTCCGTAAATGGAATTGAAACTAAATTTATGAAAGAAAAAAAGACCTTAGAAGAGCGTTATGATATTACTTTTGTGGATGAACAACACTACATGGATTTTAAAAAAATCATGGATGATAAAAACCTTGAAAAGTTAATGGATTCTAAACCTCGTGGGCGGTTATCCTCAAGAGGTTATAGTTATGATGAATTTAGACATATATACAATGATTTTAATAAGAAATCTGGCTGGAACGTAACTTTGGATGAGGTAGCGAAAGCATTTGGATATAAAAATTATATTGAAATGGATAACGCAAAGAAAAGGAAAACTCCAAAATTTAAAATAAAAAGAAAGTAGGTGTAAAATATGTACTTTTCTTACCCATATATAGGCGGTGATTATTATAAACAAGTTAATAAAGAAAAAATATATATGGGTAGTTTTAATTATCAGGTATATGAAAATATAGATTTATTTCCGTGGGGTAAGGTGAAAGAATCTGCAAAAGATTATTTACGAGATAAAATTTCACTGACAAAAAACACAAGGTTTGTATATAATCATATAATAACAGCCGATACGGAAACGTGTATAGTAGAGCAGGATAATCAAAAGTATGGTTTTATAACAGATATATCTATAACGATAGAGAAAATTGGTACATATTATTGCCACACCCCTAAAGAGTTTACGGTTTTTATTAATCGTTTTTTACATACTATATTAAACGAATATAGCGATGATGAAAAATGGAGATTAAAATTCATTATATATTTTCATAATTTTCAATATGATTATGTGTTTCTACGAAATTTTATTTTAGACATAGAGCAGTATAGTACAGTGAAATATTTGGATAAAAACAAGGCTCTAGCTGTAAAAAGTCATAGATATGTTAACTTAAAGATGGGTGATATTGACGGTTATCATTATGAAAAGAAAAGTGGTAGAAAAATTCATGTGAACAATCAGTTAATCGAATTTAGAGATAGTGTTATTTTAGTACAAAAGAAATTAGAAAAATTTGTTGATGATGAACAAATTGATACTGGGGGGTGGAAAGATTTATGGGATTATAATAAAATAAGAAGCCCCCACAGTGAACGTACATATAATGAAAAAATATACGCTAATGCGGACACAATTTTTTTATGTGAAGCATTAAGAAGTTTTATCACAAAACATAATAGAACATTAGCAAGTATTGAGTTAACAAGTACAGGCATTATTCGAACAGAAGTTAGAAAAAGAATGTGTGGGAAAAAAGATATAAAATCATACACAGGTATAAAGGATAAATGGACATTGGCAAATTGGAGAAATGATGGTTTCTTAAATATGAAATTATCATATTCACAAAATGCACTGGCGGTATTAGCCTTTCACGGTGGTTATACTCACGCTAATCCCTATATTATAGGTGAAATATTAGAAGATTTACATTCTTATGATTTCGGTTCTTCTTATCCTAGTGTTATGTTTTACGAAAAATTTCCTATGTCGAAATTTAGAAAAGTTTCCTGCAATGAATACACAATAGAAGATATAAAGAAATATCAAGATAAATATGCATTCTTAGGAGTAGTAGAATTTACTAATTTAAGGTTAAAAAAGACTAAAGTAATGGCTTCTATTTCATACAGTAAAGCTTTTAAAGTTATCGGCTGTAATATACATTCAGAGGATTATGATAACGGACGTGTTATGAAAGCGAAAAAATTAAGAATTGCATTTACAGAACAAGACTTATTGTTATGGTTAGAAAATTATAATTTTAAATCGTGCCGTATTTGTCATTTACAGATAGCAGAAAAAGAATATTTACCTAACAGTTTTAGGGATTATTTGCAAGAATTGTATTACAATAAATGCACGTTAAAAGGTGTTGATTCTGTTAACTATGCTATTTCTAAAACACACATTAATGCCATGTTTGGAATGTGTGCAATGATGGTATTAAGGGAAATTTATAAAGAAAATTTTTCTACTGGTGAATGGGAACATGAGTTGCAAACACAAGAGGATTATGAAAAATATTTTAATTCGTCGACAAAATTTTTACCTTACCAATGGGCTTTATGGATAACAGCATATGCACAACGAAATCTTTTTAGATTGGGTAGTTGTTTCGAATTATGGGTGTATTCGGATACTGATTCTGTAAAGGGGAAAAATCCAGATAAAAAGAAAATTGAAGCATATAACAATAGCATAAGAAGAAAGTCAGAATTAACAGGATATGGAACAGTAAAGACAGATAAAAAGACATTTACAATTGGACTAGCAGAGGATGAAACAGACGAGTTTCTCATATCGGAATTTGTGACTTTAGGAGCAAAAAAATATTGCTATAGGCAATCAGAACGTGAGAAAGACGGTACAATAAATTATGATGTTTTACATATGACACTAGCAGGTGTACCTAAGATAGCGGTCACACAATTAAAAGATAATATAACTAATTTTCAGAAAGGCATGGTTTTTTATAGTAAGTATTTCGAGATTGAAAATTATAAAGGTAGCAATAAATTATCTCCAAAATATTTCATAAATAGTGAAATAAAGCAAATTAAAGTATTAGAAGAAATGGTACAAGTTGGTTCTTTTATTGAATTAATACCATGCGATTATTTACTAGACCAAACAGCTCGGTTTGATATTGATGAGGACATTATAGAAAATGATGAATTATGGTAAGAAAGGAATATAAAAATGAAAGAAGATTTAACACCACGAACACAAGATTTACTAGATTTTATCATCAAATTTAAACAGACTAACGGCTACAGCCCAACGAACAAAGAAATGCGTCAAGGAATTAACACAAAATCACGTTCACATATTAATCAAATGTTGGATGATTTAGAGGATAAAAATTACATAAAAATCAAACATCGTCCACGCTCAACAAATATCATCAAAATTTGCAAATTTCCAGAGCTAGATATGGACTAAAATTTTTTAAAAATTTTTCGAAAAAGTATTGATTTTTTCAAAGAAAAATGCTATAATAAAGACAGTTAAAAGAGACAAGCAATTTAAAAGAAAAGGAGAGTAAAAGATGATTTACAAAGTAACTTATATCGAAATGAATGGTAGCACTGAAACAGCAATTTTTTCAACGAAAAAAAGCACACAGGCATTTCTTGACGGAAACGATATTCCTGTTGAGTCTATAGTAAAAAATACACAAAATGGTGAAACGGATGTAACTCACCTTTTTGATATTAAATATTTTTCAGACAGTGCGGAAACGGACATTGAAAACAGTGAAGAATATTTAGTAGAAAAAGAACAAGAATATCTGGACAAGCTGGATGAAGAAAGCCAGCTAGAGGAAAAAAACCAGCCAGAAGAATATTTTCTAGGTAGAGAATATTATCAGAATAAAGGATTTTTTGCTGAAAAAGAAGTGGAAAATCTTTTATGGAAAGTGTTGGAATTAATAAAGTGGTATCCAGAAAAGATTGATTATCAAAGAATGATTGACGAAATACTAAAGATGGATAAAAAATTGAATCTCGTTAACAGAAGTCCTTTCTCAGAAACGGATAAAAGAATTTTCAATACTGAAATTCTTTTATCTCGGTTAAAAGGGTTAGTCACATTTGAAATGTGGAAACAAGAACATCCACATTTTAATTAAGGGGGTATTAAAAATGATGAAACGTGAAGAAGCCTTACAGGCTGTAGAAAATGGATGTAATCACATCTTACAGACTACAAAGTCAGTTGAAAATGCATTACTGCTTTTTGACGATTTTGCAAACGCAATTCTCATGTGGGAAGTATGCGGAATGATTGACGGAATCACTCAACAGGAGTGTACAGATTTTGTACTTAATGCTAAAGAAATCTACCGTAGGTCTTTAGCAAAATGTTAAAAGGGGGTAGCAAATATGTATTTGACAGCTAAAAGTAAGTTAACTGGTGAATGGTTATACATCAACACACCAGTCCAAAATATTAATTTTAGTAGGCATTTTGTTGAAGTCAAAATGCTTTCGGGGGCTTGGGAATCAATTTCTAATCTGTATTATTCCGTTATGATAACAAACACCCCTATTAAGGTGGTGGGTGATGAATGAAAATAACAGCGTATTGTTACGATTCTAGCGGCAAAATGTATAAAAAAATCGACAAACAATCATTCTCAAAAATAGAAGATATTGGAAGCTGTATCATGGTAACTTTAGACCGATATAATACGGTCTTAATCGACAAAAAATATTTCATAAATTTTGTATTTTATGCTTGACTTTTTAGTCAAGTGTGATATAATATAATTGTAAACAAAAACAAGCAAAACAAGTACAGAAAGAGAGGTACAAAAATGAATCTTATTAAATCATTGGAGAAACAGTTACAGGAGAATAAAAATCTTGTATCGGAAACAGGGGAAGTATTTGGTGCGGAAAAGCTTCAGAAAGTTGCATTAAAGGAATATAACGCACTGGTAAAAGCGAAAGAAATTGACCCTATGGAAAAGAGCTTCAAAGAATTTTTCTTTGACAGCTACGAAAACTACCTTACGGTTGAAGAAGTAATTGCATTTATTAAACAGCCGTTTGAAGTAGAATTCGAACCAGCAGAAGCAACAGCAGAACCAGCAGAAACAGAAAATTAATTTTTAAAGAAAAGGAGTAAAAACTATGATGGAAATTATTAGAAAAAGCGATGAAGAAATGACAAAAAAAGACGTGTTCATGTTAACTAAGAATCAGAAAATTAGAACTGTAAAAAGCTTAGAAAATGGAGCAAAAATTTCCGTTGTACATTGGATAGAATTTTCAGATGTAAACAGCGGAACAGGAGAGAAAGTAGAAATTCTCTCTATGATGGACGAGAACGGTGAGTGTTTCGCAACAAACAGTAAGTCATTTAAAGAAATGTTCTTCGACATAGTTGACATTATGGACGGAGAAGAATTTACAATCGAGAAACTCGGTGGCAAAACAAAAGCTGGACGAGACTTCGTTACCTGTGGTCTTATCTAATTACATAACTTGTTAATCAATTTAAAAATCATGCATTATAGGGTGGTGTAATAACCACCCTATTTTTATATTTATTCTACAGGTAACCATTGTACCGATAACTTTGCGTTGTCTGCATATACATTATTGCATGATATTTTGACCAACATGTTATCATCCACATATAATTGTCTGTAGAAACTACCAGCATTCTCATTTCCTGTTTTCACAAATGTTGCACAATTAATCAATGAATCTCTAATATAATGATTATCTTTAATTAATGTTAACGTCAAATCTCCGCTGGTCAATGCGTCAACAAAATTTGGGATTTTAGAAATATCAACAGTCCCCTTATAACTACTCGTTCCTGTACCAACATATTTCATGATTAAATCGTGAGCACTATCATGTTTTGATATACTGTCTAAATATTCTAATAAACATGGATGAATGTTACTCATATGCTGTCTAAAATTTTTCATAAGATAACCCCCTTATTTTGATTTTACATATTTAATGGTGAAAATTGGATTCGATGAAGTAATATCATTGCAGGTGATGTTAATGTTATATCCAGTATCACCGATAGCTGTAAACAATTCGTAACCGTTACCATTAAAAATAGCCCCGTCGAGTAGATTAATCACATATTTTTTAGCTTCATTCGTTAAAATCATTTTAGCGTTACCTGCTAAAATTTCGTTAATAAAATCAGCTCCATATCCTGTATTTACTACCTCAGCCCATGATGTTACTGTACGATAAATTGTATCAATTTTTGCATAAATTTTATTGTACAATTTACAATATTCTTCGTAAAATCTGCCTAAGCCCTCGTCTGTCCAGTCACCAACGATAACTACTGCATATTTTTCGTAACCGTGACCATTGTCTTGATACCCGATTGTGAGGTTATTATTTTCCCACCACACAATTTTTACATTTAAAAAGGTGTGAGTTCCTGTCACGAACCTGATAAAATTAGCTCCGACACCATCAACAATTATTAACGCATATTTCGATGATTCATCATCGAGAAACGGATAATTTTCTACTGTATAAATATTATCCGTGGACTGTGGACCAAGAGCACCGATTCGAGCTAGAGAACGCTGTCCAATTTCACCCTCTAAAGTGTGCAGACGTTTTTCGAAATCTACACTAATTTCATTCAGTTTTTTGAGAGATTTCTCTGATTCTTCAAAATGTTGTGCTAATGCAGGAGAACTACATTTTAATAATTGAATTATATTATACATTATAACACCTCTTTTTACAACGGTTTTACAAGTCTACCAGCTTTTAACATATCCAGCATTTTGATATTTTGTTTTGCTGTTCCTGCATAGTTTTTGATATTGTTCACCTGTGCGATAAGTGAACGATAGTTATAATTAGATTTATAACCATTTTCTTTCAGACCTGCAATAATACTTGTTTGCTCTTTTGAACATTTTTTGAAATAACCAGCCTTGACTTTTTTCTTAGTACAGAACCAACTTTCGGGCTTACTTCCTGTCAGCCTGTTAACGTCAATACCGCCTGTCATAAATGAGATTCTCACACCACTAGCATACTGGTGGAAATCTGCAATTTCATGTGGGGGATAAGCCTTACTATATTTAGCAGTATTTCTTCCATACCGTGCTTCCCATACACACCAGCTTCGCTTATCCAGATTTTTAATAGTGTTCTTATATTTTCCATAATCGGCATACATATAGTAAAACAGCTTTTTACCTGTCCAGATTTCGTCCAGATAATCTACAGCTTCTTGCACTTCTTCTGCACTGTTTCCACACTCAATATCTAAACAATATCCGATGAAATTGCTACCTTTTACTTTGTTAACTTTATCAACTAAATAATTAATCTGTTTTTTAACGTTCCCTCTACGCAAAAATGTATACAGGAAATAAGGAATTTTCCTTTTTTCACATTCGTTGACAACTACAGGAAAATAGCTGTCTACGAATGTCTGTCCCTCAGTTGCTTTCGTGATTAAAAACGGACAACTTTTTTCCAGTTCTGTCCAGTTTTTAACTCTGTGATGGTGACTAATATCGAGATATAATTTACTCATAAAATACCCCCTCTTTACGGTGTTGTGGTTGGTGTGGTATTCGTTTTAATGTCAGTTAACAATGTTTTACAATCCAGTAAAGTATTGTTTAAAGTTTGCATGGTAACTACTAATGTTGTTAACTGGTCAATAGCTTTTGATAAAGTAGCATTATCTGCTCCCTGCATTGCAATAATACTATCATTTACTTTTTTCAGTGAAGTTTCATCCGCACCCTTTCCTGTGATATTAGCAATACTTTTAGTTCCGTCAAATGTCAAGGTTGTTAGTAAATTATATAAATGCTTTAAATTTACTGAACTATTGGCGGATAATTTATTGTAATTGTTATTCATACAGGATAATAATGATTTAAGATTAGTTGTGTCACTAAGTTCATGAGAACTAATTAATTCACTATATGAACGCTTATTGAAAAAAGTTGATAACTGTTTAAGTATATCACCATCATGGGTAGGTAAAATAACCCCATCTTCCACACCTACTATCTTAGTTTTGGACTGTGCTTTTAATGCGTCCAAAAGTGGCTGTAAAGTTTCGGATGTCAGATTTACATTATCAATGCTGAAATCTGATAACCAAGATGGGTCGAAATTTTTATCATAAATGCTGTACACCTGTAGTGTCACGTCATAGTCAGATAAAAAATAAACCTGTGAGGTTGGTGTAGGCTTGCCAACCAGTCGTGCATAATGACTTTTAATTTTAAAGTCATAATTTTTTTCTGTTGGGATACTGTCTAAACAGCACATAATTGTTGAATTGCTGGGATTCATAACCAGCATAACATTAGGACGTGTATCCCTAAAATTTAATGTGTTCACAATTCCAGCTTTACAATCAACTAAATGCTTTCGCCATGAACTTAATTCATTTGATAAAACACCCATGTTTTTCACCCCTTTTAATCAAAAGATTTAAATAATAAATAAAATGCTAAACATACCAAAACAATTATCAAAACACCTACTAAAATATTAGCCCCGATTTCTTTAAAAATGTTTAAAAATCCACTTCCTGCGTTGCTTAATCCATCCCCGATATTATCATTCATATCGGTTAGTGAATCCGTGTTAATATTAAATCGTTTAATTTTATAGATATGTTTATCATAATACCCTTTTAAGTTTGTTATCTTGAAACCGTTTGCACTTCTCGTACTTTCTGCGACTTTTCCATTCCCCAAATAAATGTTTACATGGGATAACCCTTTACGTCCGACACCATCATAAAAAATAACATCGCCTACCTGTAAATCGTTTTTATTTTTTACCTCTACCCCCTCACTAGAATTTAATAAACCAGTAAGAGAGGTTGTGTTGATTTTTACCCCCAGTTTTTGCAAAATATAGGAAACAAAACCACCACAATCGACTGTTATATCTGTATCGGATGTTTTGAAAGAATTTTTGTGAGAATAGTCGTATTTTACATGACCTTTTAACCCTTTGACCACACTATCAAGATTTGCTGTCAATGAACCAGCGTTTGCTCCTGTGATTCGTTTCGCACCAGCCCAATGTTGTTTATAATAATTACTGTTTAAATCCGATACTTTCGTACCGCCCGAAGAACTGTTATGAATGAATTTCCCATTGCCTGCATAAATACCAACATGACTTATTCCCGATTTATACGTTCCTTTGAAAAAAACTAAATCACCAGCCTGCAATTTTGACTTATCAACTGACATTCCTTTTGCGGAATTATATTGACCCTCAGCCGTTCGGGGTAGTGATACTCCGTTTTGCTTAAAAACATATTGCGTAAATGAAGAGCAATCACCAGTTCCACCAGCACTTGTGATAGAGGATGAACCGAACGAATATTTCACTTTTCCAATTAACGAACTTGCTGTTTGAAGAACACTCATTAGCCCACCCCCTCAAATGCTTTTGCAATGCATAAAATACCTAAGATTATTGCTAAAATTATGAAACCCGCTGTCAAGATTTTTGCTCCGATATTTTTCGCTGTATCGGTAACCGCACTACCTATTCCGCCCATGACCGAACCTGCACTATCTAACAACGATGAACTACCCTTATATTGCGATGTGTTATACTGTTCTAAATTGTTATCATTAATAATTTTTAAAACATTACTAACATAACCAGCATCAGAACAATATCCACCGTTTACGATTCCCTGCAAATATTCCGCTGTCGTTGTTGCGTTTTTGGTATGTGATGTGTACCTGTCTTTGCTTAAAAGTTTTCCATATGCGTCAAAACTTTCCGACACATTATTAAACTTCTGCCAACCGTTATATGAACCTGCCGTTCCTGTTCCTTTCATCCCGAACCAGTTGTTAGCTTGTTTCGCGATATTACTCTGTCCTAACGAACTTTCGTAAATCGCTTGACCTAACGTGACTGATTCGGGGACACCATATTTTTCTTTAACTCCATGTGCATAATTTTCCAGTTCAGATGTGATTGTAAAAGACATAATATCACCTACCTAGTCCATGCTGTTACTTTTCCGTCAAAATTAGAGCTAATAACATTATTAACTAATTTAGCTTTTGCTTTTCCTTTTCCTTTACCTTTATCTTTTCTTTTACCTTTTTTACGCAACCTTTTAACCTTTTTTCTCAACCTGCTAATCGTCTTGTTTTTTGCTTTTAAATCGTTGCTTGCTTTTGTTTTTTCTCTTGCTAACTGATGTTTAAGTACTACATTTTCATTTGATACTTTGTTATAGGCCTGCTGGTTCGTGTTAATAACATCTGTCAATGTTTTTGTGCTATCTGTTTGTGATTTTTTAATATCGTCTGTAGCTGTTCCGATTTTGTTCGTGATAGAATCAGTTGACGTGTCAATTTTTCCTAAAACGCTTTCAGTCGAATTGCTAATGTTATCATTTAATTCGTTGCCCAAATTTTTTATCTCAGCGGTGGTGTGGTCATTTACCTGTCCGATAATGACGTTTGCATTCGTTACGGCGTCTGGATAAGCACTATACCCAGACGGTGCTACCATTGTTTCATCGTCTGAATCATCACCTAAATTTGAGATAAAAATTAGGGCAACAGCACCTAATAAAATGATACCACCATAACCACCGAAACTTTTGTTGATTTTTTCTGGTATTTCTTTAATATTCATGCTGTTGCCACCCCCTTTTAATAACAACCGCTTGCGCTAGTCGGTTCGCCAAGATAAAATGTATTCTGTACGAAATCATCTGGCGAAAATTCACCATCGCTAATACCGTACTGTGCTTTTGTTTCGTCAATCTGGTTTAGCTGTTTCGTCAAAATATTGTATGACGCATTCGTCATATCCTTATAGATTAACACTGACTGAGGTGCTAAAGATTCGGCTGAACCAACCATTAGTCGTGGGTCGGGGATTACAGCGGTTTTTGTTTTTGCTTTTAATCCCATAAAATTCAAAAACTGTTGATAATTTCTTTTAATATCGAACAATTCTTTCACCCCCTCTTTATCTGCCCTGTAAGGTTTTTACTCCAGACGTGTAAGTACTGCCTAACTGACCGATAATTTTTACCGTACTACCCGAATGATTTAAAAATAAATAGATTGCGATTAGCGCAAATGTTCCTGTTAATAACATTCCAATCTTACCGCCCATACTTAAGCCCCCTTGCTTGTATCATTTAAAGTTAATGTTCCCTGTATAAAAGTTATAAATGCATCTGCATTTAAAATTATTACACTAAACATAGTTACTAATAAAAAATATTTTAATGCTTTGTTTCCAGAAGACATAGAAACAATTAAACATAAAACCATAAAACCGATGATAAATGACATATCATTATATAATTCCTGCATCAATGTGTGTTTCCACTCCCCCCGAAACCGTCTGTTCCGTCTTTGTCATACGGATTAGACTTTTTATTCTTCTTCCAGTCCTCATATTCTTTCTTGATTGAATCGGGAACATCGTCCCAGTTATCTTTATTTTCTTTATACCATTTTTCCCAAAATTTATCTATCGCTTTTCTGCCGCCATCGCCTGCACCACCGTAGCCAGAGCCGCTAGGATATTTTCCAAAATCTTTTGTATTCCAGATAGAATTTCTCTCCTCTGAATCGGCTACACTAGAAACTCCAAAAATGCTTTGCGCCATCTTCAACAGTTTGTTATCACCATAGAATACATCGAGAATCAGATAAAAACAAGATAGTGATAAAATTAGAAAAAATAAACTTTTTCCATCGTCCGAACCTGTGACAGTTTCCACAGTTTTTGACGTTGCTTTTCCTGTTTTTTCAACCACCTTTTTTGCAATTTCCCTCTTTTTCCCTGCCATATTGTCACCCCCTAAGAAGTGTATGACCTACCATACGGTGAGAGGTCAAAATTGTCGTATAAAGTCTTGGTATTTTTTGCTAAAGATTTTGAAACCTCTACTCTCTGAGTAGTCGGTTTTTCTACATTAGTTGTCGTGTCAGTCGATGTTGATTCGGTAGTGCCGTTTGATTGCGTATTTGCTGTAGAATTTTTTGCAGTATTCGAACTAGAAATTGAATTTCTAAGTCGCACAATCATAATCCACAGGAACAGTAAACCGATTAAAATTATCATGTTTTTATTCTTCATCATCGTCACCGCCTAAGTCATGAAAAAATTGTGTGAATTTTTTCGGAAGATTAATAAAAACGGACGCATTTTCAATGATGGAAATTCCCTCATTTGCAATGAAAAATGTTATAATCATTTCACGCAATCCTACATCGGGCATTAGGTGATTGCACGCAACCGCTACGGTGATAACGATAAAATACACAACCTTTTTCATGATTCCATCTGCACAAATTTTAGCGGATAAGCATTTCTGATGAATTGCTTTTAAAATACCGCTGATAAAATCGCAAACAACTAATACACAAAATGTCTGTAGTAACACATCCCAACCGCCTAAAAGATATGCGATTGCACCACCGAAAACTCCAATTAATAATTTCACTTGAACGAGCGTTTTCATATCAACAACCCCCTCTTATTTAATAACTGCCCCGAAGATAATGACTAAAATAAAAATCATTAAAATAGCCAAGAAAACCCTCTTTTTCTGTGGTGCTGAAATGTCAGCTTTTTCAGAAACAGATTCGGATTCCTGTAATGCTTCTTGGTCGTCTTTTTCTGGATTGGCAAGAAGTCCTGTTTCTGTCGTTGCCTGTAAATAACTCGGATATGCGTCACCGAAAGCAAAATCCATTGAATTAACTGCCATAATTTTTACCCCCTTACAAGGGGGGATAATCCCCCCGCATTTTTAATTAAACTAATCGAGCTAATGTCTCAGAAATAGTTCTGATTCTGCCTGCCTTGTTACTGTTAAAACGTAACTGGAACATAGTAAGTTTTGTGGTGTCGATATAATCACGAGTGCCGCCATAATTCGGAACTCCATTGTCGGAGAAGTCGAAAACGTAAACACCCTTTGGTAAACGGTGACCGAATGCAAGTTCGTTCTTGTGTCTCAGAAGATTAGCTGGAACAGAATAGTTTACATCCGCTGTGTTGAAAATAATGTCAATATTGGATGTGATGTCCTCATCAGAAAATGGATTTCCGTCCATATCTTCAATGAGAAATGCAAGTTTTCTGTAGATAGTTCCTGTCACAAGGTCGATAACATTCTGTCCGTTTCCTGTGAACGCTTCTGTTCGAGAAGTTACCAGCTTAATAACGGAAATATCTGGCATCGCTTCGGTGACGGCTGGAATGGAAAATGTTTCTGTAGTTGGCTGTACTGTAATAGCTTCTACTTCTACGCTCCATCCATCAGGAATTGTCAGCATATTATTTTCAGTTTCAAAATCAACTTTAATTTCGATGAGTGTTTCTGGTGACTGTGCTAAAATAATGCCGATTGGGTCACGGTCATTTAATGTCACAGGTAACTCAAAAACAGTGTGCATATGCAGGCTTGTACCTGCTTCACTTGCTGTGATTTTTGCAGGACAATAACAATAACCTGTTTCGTCCTCATGCTGTGGAAATACTGTGTGGCAATCCTGTCTAATAGAGGATAAAATTGCAAATGATTTGCCGTCAATAACATAAGGTGACCAGCCGTTATTGAGGTCAATGGATAAACGCCTAATCATCTGATAAGGTGTTAACTTATCAGTAGCAATTTCTGTCTCAGAAGAAGTTCCTTTTTTAACTTTCAGTTTTGCATCAACCTCAAGCCAAACCTTTGATAAAAGTCGTGCTTTCGGGATTTCAAAAGTTAATGTACTTCCACCCTGCTTTACTGATTTACGGGTTAACCCCTGTATATTCTGTCTTGTTGCCTGTGCGAATAATGCGTTTCTCTGCTGGACTGTTAATGTCTGTGCCATAATTTATTTACCACCTTTCTTTTTAGACCGCATCTGCAATATCTGACGCAATCGGAATGTTTACTTTACCTAACATTAATTTAATGAGGTAAATGAAAACCATTGTCATGAATACACTAATGAACTGACTAATCCACCAGTTAATACTAAATAATTTACTCATAATATAAAACCCCTTTCTTTTATTATCCTGCTGTGCGGATAATTTCACTCAATCCCTCTACTTCATATTTTGTAAATACTGTTTTCAGTAGGAGAGAAATTAACATAAGAATAAAATACAAGCCTACGATATTTTTTAAGCCTAAACCTAAAAATTTGCCGTCCAATTTTATCCCCCCTTTTCTTAAATTTAATCTATCCCAGTACTGCTAGTACTGGTTTTTCTGCACCCATTTTACAGAACCAAAAGTTATGTCCCTCTGGTATTTGGTTTAATTCATCGAAACCCGTGGTTTCAACCATTTTTTTCCTATCTTGCGGTAGATATAAATTGAATATAAAAAAGTATTTGCTATTTGCTGGAACAATTGACGGGATTCCGCTAGGTCTTTGCGTACAACTCCAAACCCCTATTCCTTTACTTCTTCCCATAATCATCAATCGGTGTAGACCCCGTGGGTATTTGTGTACTGTTCCTATGCTCATCAATTCGTCAATCCATAAAATTGTGTTCTGCCTTGCGTATATCCAATTAAAAAAATCGTCAAAACTTTCTTCTGTATGTTCTTCGAAAACGGGTGCATAGATTATCTTGTTATAATTACTTTGCGTAACTTCTTCAAATGTGCGACAGACTTCAAAATCTTTTCCCTCTTTTAATCCTCTCCACGGACTTAAATCGCTTTTTCTTCGTTCGTCAACTTCCAGTTTTGTATCTAATTTTACTACGTTTTTATAACCTCTGAGATACTCCTCTGCTAAATATGACTTTCCTGTTCCTGTCGCACCAGCCACTAAAACATGTGCGTCCGATTCGATATAAAATTTATTCCTGCTCAATCCAACCAACTACTTCCTTAATTATAACTAAAATTTCTTCTAGTTTTTCTTCGGTCAAATCCTCAATATCAAAGGGGATTACCGAAAACAGCATTGGTGCTAGAAATGGCGGCACGTTTTCCGTCATTTTGTTCCACAAGCTTTTCACTCTTTCGATTCTCGTCAAGGGTTTTTCCTGCGCTACCAGTGTGGACAGCTTTTCCTTTAAATCCATCTCTATTTTTCTCCTTTCTTACAGATATTGTCATTGCGGCTCGTGGAACTGTGAAACCTAAAACTGCAACCAGTAGCGATAATTCTGGTGCATTGTCCGTGATAGGTTTTGCTAAATCATATTTTTCTAAAACCTGTCCTAACGGCTCTGCAATTGCGTGCGCTTCTTGTTTTGTCATTTTCCACATTCCCATATCGGGACGTGTCGCAATAATTCCAGTTGTCGTTATCAATAATTTCTCGATTGGTTCGGTATCTATCGACTGCTTTTTTGTTCTGCGTTTTCGTGTGCGCTTCGGCTTGGCTTCTTCGATAGCACCGTCACTGGATACAGATAACTTGACAGGTTCTTTTTGTGTAATACCTGCCTTTTTTCGTTCTGCCATTTCTTTATCATATTTTTCCTGTTGTTTATCCAATTTTTCTTCATTCAGATTAGCCATGATAAGAAGCTTCTCTTTTTCGGCTTCTGTTCTGGTTCTGGCTCTTCTGGTGCTGGTTCTTCTGGTGCTGGTTCTTCGGGTTCTGGTGTCGGTGGAACTGGTACTCTGACTGGTTTTTCCACCTGTTCTGGTTTCGGTTCTGTTTTCGTGAATTTCTCCATTAATTTTTTCGCCCATTCTGGCATTTCCTCACTTTCTTTATTATTTTTACTGTTTTCACTAGATTTGGAAGTACTGTCAGAATGCATTTTTTCCTCAAGTTCGTCCAGTTCTTCCAGTTCTTCTTCTGTTAAATCATCATCGTTTTTCTGTAATAATGCTTTAAAACGCTTGATTTCCTTTTTTGTTAACATTTAGCAAAACTCCTTTCTTTTAGTTGGTTATAACCATAACAGGGGATACAGGAAACCAAAAGCAGTAAAGGGAAAAATAACCAACCAGTACATATATTTCATAGTGAGGAGAGATTTTACTGTACCCCCTGTTATTGCTACAACCCTCTTTATGTTTATAATTATATACTAAATTGGATTAAATTGGTAGGTATTACTGAACCCAATGTTTCACATGAAACATTTTAAAAAC
>ERZ773150.2012-NODE-2012-length-16336-cov-3.537621_pt1 | contig 16336 bp, 8 predicted proteins | sample MGYA00580845_ERZ773150 | MGnify/ENA primary metagenome ERZ773150 (study PRJEB29015, sample SAMEA2737848) | human gut metagenome | biome: human gut; feature: human-associated habitat; material: faeces | place: China | collected 2012 ...
CTGGCGAGTGGGATAAGTGGGGCGAGTTTGCTACGGATGTGAAAGCCGTTACGGGAATACATGATTTGTATTTCGTATGCCGGGGAAAGAAACCTCATGAGTTGTTTAATTTTGATTATTGGTATTTTAAATGAAATAAAAGGTATGAAAATAAGTAGATTGAAACATTGTATCGGGGGATTGGCTTTATGGCCAATGGCGTTGGCGGCACAGAATCCCATCGTGCAGACCATGTACACGGCAGACCCGGCACCGATGGTGCACGACGGTAAGTTGTTTTTGTACACCAGTCATGACGAAGACGCTTCCACATGGTTCGTGATGAATGACTGGAAGCTTTATACGACGACCGACATGGTGAACTGGACCGACCACGGAGCGGTATTGTCTTACGAGACATTCTCGTGGGCGAAAGGTGATGCTTGGGCCATGCAATGCGTGGAGCGCGGAGGCAAGTTCTATGCTTACGTGCCCGTGACGATGAAATCGGGGGGAGGTGCTATCGGAGTAGCCGTGGCAGACAGTCCTTATGGCCCGTTCCACGACCCGTTGGGAAAGCCGTTGGCGCAAAGCAAACGGGGAGACATCGACCCCACGGTCCTTGTGGATGACGACGGGCAGGCTTATCTCTATTGGGGAAATCCTTTTTGTTATTATGTGAAACTGAACGAAGACATGATTTCCTACAGTGGTGACATCGTCCGTGTCCCGATGGTGGAGGAGGCGTTTGGCAAACGTGAGGGCAACGTGGCCGAGCGTCCGACGCTCTATGAAGAAGGGCCTTGGTTGTACAAGCGCAAGGATTTGTATTATTTGCTGTGGGCGGGAGGCCCCATATCGGAGCACCTCGGTTATTCCATGAGCAAAAGCCCGACAGGCCCGTGGAAGTACGGTGGTGTGTTGATGCCTACCGAAGGACGGAGCTTTACCAACCATCCCGGTATGGTGGACTATAAGGGAAACACTTACCTGTTTTATCACAACGGGGCGTTGCCCGGTGGCGGAGGTTTTACCCGTTCGGTATGCGTGGAACAGGCGGAATTCAATAAAGACGGGTCGATTGTCCCGTTGAAAATGACCGCCGGGATAGAGAAAGGGTTGGAGACGCTGAATCCTTTCCGGAAGACGGAAGCGGAAACCATCGCTTTCTCCGAAGGGATGAAAGCTTCCCAGAATGAGAAAGTGGGCGTGTTTGTCAATGCCATGAAGGACGGGGCTTACATCAAGGTGAGGGACGTGGATTTCCGTGAAGGAGGCGCGTCCCGTATCACAGCTCGTGTGGGCACGGCGCACAACGGCGGCGTGACGATGGAAGTACGTGCCGACGGTCGTGAGGGACGGTTGTTGGCCACATTGAAGGTGCCTATGACCGGAGGAGACAACCGTTGGGCATTGGTTTCTTCCGAAATAGAACGGATAACCGGCGTGCATGACCTGTATTTTATTTGCAAGGGGAACAAACCCGGCAGGTTGATGTACTTCGATTATTGGATGTTTTCAAAATAATGGTTTAATATCTTCTTTATAATATGAAAATGAGAAGGATAATGAAAAAAAACAGCTTTTGGGGATGGTCGTTTGCTTGTGCGGTTGCGCTTTCATGGCATGCTCCGGTGTTTGCCGCATCTCCTGAAATGCGACTTACGGAGGTACAGCCCGCCACATTTAAGAATCCGGTGGTCTGGGCCGATGTGCCCGACCCGGATGTGATTCGTGTGGGGGATTATTTCTATATGGTCAGCACGACCATGCACCTGATGCCCGGGGCACCGGTCATGCGTTCCAAAGATTTGGTGAACTGGGAGACGGTCAGTTATCTTTTCGACAAGTTGCATGAGACTCCGAAATACGACATGGAGGAAGGTACGGTATACGGACGGGGACAATGGGCTACATCCATCCGTTATCATGACGGTAAGTTTTATGCCTTGTTCTCTCCCAACGATGTGCCGTACCGTTCTTTTATTTATACTACGGACGACCCGGCTAAGGGTTGGACTTTGCACAGCCGCATGAAGCATTTCCACGACTGTTCTTTGTTCTTCGATGATGACGGACGTGCCTATGCCTTTTATGGTACGGGGCAGGTTACTGAATTGGAACCGGATTTGTCCGGTGTGAAAGAAGGTGGTTTGAACATCACCTTGCCGGTGAGGGATGAGGAGGAAAAGGGACTGCTTGAAGGTAGCCGTATGTTGAAACATGACGGGAAATATTATCTCCTGATGATTTCCTGGCCCAATGGGGGGAAACGCCGGCAGTTGTGCTACCGGGCCGACAAGATTGACGGTCCGTACGAAAAGAAGGTCATCTTGTGCGATAATTTTGCGGGCTTCCCTTACGTAGGACAAGGGACGATTGTGGACGATGCCGAAGGAAACTGGTATGGTGTGATATTCCAAGACCGTGGCGGCGTGGGGCGTGTGCTGACATTGTCCCCTTGCCGTTGGATAGACGGCTGGCCTATGTTGGGCGATGAAAACGGTCGTGTGCCGGAAGTGATGGAAGTGCCGGTGAAAGGCGGACCGGTCATCCCCTTGGTCGTAAGCGATGAGTTCGATGGGGATAAGCTGAAGATGGAGTGGCAGTGGAACCATAACCCTGTGGATGAGGCTTGGACACTGAAGGAACACAAAGGATTCCTGCGTTTGAAAACCAATAAGATAGTACAGAATCTGTATGAAGCCCGTAACACGCTTACCCAACGGATGGAAGGACCGGAATGCAGCGGACGCATAGGCTTGGATGTCAAGGGGATGAAGGATGGTGACCGTGCCGGATTCGCCGCCTTTAACGGCCATTCCGGTATCCTGACCGTGGAGAAAGACGGGAAGGACTTGTTCTTGGTGATGACTGAGGAGGTTGTGTCATTGACCGACAAGGAGAAGAAAGTCACAGGGGTGGAACGGAAAGAATGCGCCCGTGTCAAGCTTCCTCGTACCAAGAATGTTTACCTGCGTATAGATGCGGATTTCCGTTTGAAACGGGATATAGCCGTGTTCTATTACAGTCTGGACGGTGAGGAATGGACGAAAATAGGTTCTGATTTCAAGATGCGTTTTGACTTCCGTAAGCTCTTCATGGGCACGAAGTTCGGCATATTCAATTATGCCACGAAGACGGGTGGAGGTTACGTGGATGTAGACTATTTCCGGTATGAAAAGGTTGAAAAGTGAAAATCGCGATTAAGCTCGGCAGAGGAAAGCTTGCTTGCCTCTGCCGAGCGGGAGCGATTTATACAAAAAGTACGTGGGATTGAAGAATAAAATGGCAGAAAGGGAAATTGAATGATGAAGAAGATTATATTAAGTGTATGTATGTTGTGCGCATCCGTGGGAGGATGGGCGCAAAAGGATGGGGGAAAACCCGATCCGGACTTTTACGTGTTCCTCTGTTTCGGACAGTCGAACATGGCGGGCAATGCCCGTGTCGAGAACCGGGATTTGCGAGACGTGGATGAGCGGTTCCGGATGATGGCGGCAGTGGATGATTCGGGGCGGAAACGTGAAAAAGGGAAATGGTACACGGCGGTGCCTCCGCTTTGCCGGCCGGGGGATGGACTTACTCCGGTGGATTACTTTGGTCGGACATTGGTGGCCACGCTTCCGGAGAATGTCAAGGTCGGTGTTATCAACGTGGCTATCGGAGGCTGTCATATCGATGGAGGATAGTATTGCAACGTATGTGGCCCACCGTGCTCCGGGTTGGATGAAAGGCATGTTGAAGGATTACGGCAATGACCCTTATGCCCGTTTGGTGGAGATGGCCCGTTTGGCCCAAAAGGATGGCGTGATAAAAGGTATCCTGGTTCATCAGGGCGAATCCAACACGGGCGACAAGGCATGGCCGAAAAAGGTGAAAACAGTCTATGAAAGCCTGTTGAAAGACCTTGGGCTAAAAGCCAAGGACGTGCCCCTCTTGGCGGGGGAAGTGGTCAATGCCGACCAAGGTGGCGTATGCGCTTCGATGAATAATATCATCCGTACTCTTCCGCAAGTCGTTCCGACAGCTGCTGTGGTATCTTCCGCCGGATGCACGTGCGCTACGGACTCGTTACATTTCGATGCGGCCGGTTACCGTGAGTTGGGACGGCGTTATGCTGAAAAAATGTTATACCTTTTAGGAAAGAACAGCCGTTAAAACTTGGAACTATATGCAAATGAACAAATTTTTAGGAACTTGCCTGCTCTGTGCTTGGGTATGGGGACAGCAGGCGAACGCGCAAGAGAGCATCAAGGTGGGCGACATGACCCGTAACATGATTACATACGCCCCCGAGGGATTGCCTTATAATCCGCCTTTGGTCATTTCGTTACATGGAATGAATCAGGATGCCAATTACCAAAAAGGACAGGCGAATTGGGAAGCCGTGGCCGATACGGCCAAGTTTGTGGTGGTTTACCCCAATGGCATCAATAAGGCTTGGGATATATCCGGAGATACGGATATAAAGTTTCTGGAGACGATTATCGACACGATGTACAACCGTTACCACATCAACCGTAACCGGGTATATCTCTCCGGTTTTTCCATGGGCGGTATGATGACGTACCATGCCATGGCGCGGATGAGTGATAAAATTGCGGCCTTCGGTCCGGTGAGCGGTATTCCGGTGGACTACCGTAATCCTTCAGGCAGACGTGCAGTGCCCATCATCCATACGCACGGCACAGCTGACAACGTCGTATACTACAACGGGGATGCCAACCATCCGGCCGGAGGGTATGGAAGTATACCGGAATATGTGAAGAAGTGGGCTGCGTTCGACGGTTGCGACATGAATCCCGAAGTCATCAAACCCTATCCTGCCGGTAAACCGGGGTCATCGGCTACATATACTCGGTATTCCGGAGGAAAGGACGGAGTGGAAGTCGTGCTCATTTCAATAGAGGGCAAAGGACATTGGCACTCCAATGATCCGGCCAGTGTCATGACGACGGAAGAAATCTGGAATTTTTGCAAGCGATATTCGTTGGGACCAGAGGAACCGGAACCTCCTGCTTTGGTGTCGGCTGAGCCGGAAAACCATTCTTTTGACTTGCCTTCGCAGGATTTGGCTTTTGTTTACACCTTCGATGAAGCGGTAGATGGTGGAGAAGCCAAGGCTATTCTTTCCGGCGAAGGCATGGAATATCCGCTTGTGTTGTCTGAGAGTGGTTTTAGCAAACGCTTGACATTCCGTTTGCCGGACGGGGTACAGTTGCCTGATGGGGATTATACGCTGAGAGTGGAACATTTGGAGAACGAAGCGGGAGGTGTCTTGCAGTCGTGCGTGTTCACTTATACGATAGGAGTGGTTGAGGTCGACGATGAACTTGCCATAGAGACGTTGCTTTCACCTGTTTGGAGAGAAGAGCAAGCGGTGGTGGGCGAAGGCATACCTACCGGTTGGAAGCGTGTGAACAGCCGTAAGGACGGCACGAAGGATGAGAAAGGATCGGGGGCCGCCAATACAGGCGGTGCCCGGCTGAAATACTTCCCTGAAGGAGGTGATTTCGATGCGGGGTTCTATTTGAGTGCCCGTGATTACGATGTATGTGACTTTTATTTTGGGAGTTACGATGGGTATCGTCTGCACTTGTTGCCCGGACAATACGTATTGTCATTCAATTCCGTATATTGGAGTGCGGGGTCGGAAGAAGGAAAGGCCACCTTTGATGTGCAAGTGACCGATGGGACAGGCAAGGGCGTGTGGTCGCAGGTCGGGCTGCTTTCTTCTGGATGTATGGACGAGGTCTCCACGGAAAAAGTAAAAGGTTCCAAAGCGCATGAATATGTGTTTTCCATAACATCCGAAGGTAATTATGAATTGCATTTTACGATGTCGCAGGGGTGGAATTCCATCATTCTCGGTGGGATAAGGATGACGACTCAGCCTTCTGTGGCCGACGTGTACAAAGGTGGCTTCCTGAGATTGATGAAAGAAGCGGCGCGGGGATACGAGGCAACGGCATCGGATTGTTATGCCGCTTCGGAAGATTTACGCACAGCTTTGAAAATCGTGTTGGAACAATATGAAGGTTTCGTTTCCACAGCTCCTTCGGAGTATGAAGAAGCGATGGAAGCGGTAGAGGCTGTATGGCTGCCTTTGGCTGACCGGAAAGAAAGCGTAGACGTGTATGTGAATGCTTTGGAAACGGCACAGGAAGCTTTATCCGGATGGGAGAAGGACGGGTTTGACTTGACAGCACAGGCTTATTTGGATTTGAAGGAGGCCGTGTGGGACTGCGCATTCGGGCAGGTGGACATGACAGACAACTTGCGGATGCGGGATGCGGCGGAAAGTTTGTCCGGCTATGTGCAGAAGTTGCGGGAGGAAGCCTTGACGGTGGACGGCGTGACGGTGTCGGGGCATCCTGTAAGTGTGGAGCATTATGATTTGAGTGGCCGTAGGATAAAGCCCGGTTGCCGGGGCGTGACGGTGGTGCGTGAACTTTACCGTGACGGCAGTGTCCGTGTGCAAAAAAGGTTGAATGTTTTTTCTTCTTTGTAAAGGCGAAGACTTTTTATTTGTATATCTTTGTAGGAGGTTAGGAAATATTGAAAAAATCGAGTACGATGAAAAAGAAGTTATTAGGAGCCTTGCTTTTGCTTTGTAGCTGCATGGCATGGGCGGGGGATTTGAAACTTTGGTATGGCAAGCCAGCCAAGGATTGGACGGAGGCTTTGCCCGTGGGCAATTCCAAATTGGGTGCCATGGTCTATGGCGGCACCGGGCGTGAGGAACTACAGTTGAATGAAGAGACATTCTGGGCCGGCGGTCCTTACGACAATAACAATCCGAATGCGTTGTACGTCCTGCCGGTAGTCCGGAATCTGATATTTCAGGGTAAGACACGCGAAGCCCAACGGTTGGTCGATGCCAATTTTTTTGCACGCAAGGATGGCATGAGCTATTTGACGATGGGAAGCCTTTTTCTGGATTTCCCGGGGCATGACAAGGCAACGGATTTTTATCGTGACTTGGATATCGGGAATGCTACGGCCACTACCCGCTATAAGGTGGACGGCGTGGCTTATGCCCGCATCGTGTTTGCCTCTTTCACGGATAGCGTGATTGTGGTGCGCCTGCAGGCCGACAAGGCCGGGGCTTTGGCTTTCACGGTGGGCTACGACGCTCCTTTAAAGCACGAAGTCAGTGCCGATGGAGACATGCTTTCCATCGCTTGTGAGGGCAAAGATCAGGAAGGTGTAAAAGCAGCCTTGCGTGCCGAGTGTCGCGTGAAAGTGGTGAGCGACGGCAAGACAACCGCCGACGGGAAAAAACTGGAGGTGGTCGGTGCAACGAAAGCTACGCTTTACCTGTCGGCGGCTACGAATTACGTGAACTACCACGATGTGAGCGGTGATGCGGCTGCCCGTGCCGACCGTTGCCTGCAACGTGCTGTCCAGATTCCTTATAAGAAAGCTTTGGAAAAACATGTGGCTTATTACCGGGAATTGTTCGGACGGGTGGAGTTGGATTTGGAGGAGACAGAGGCAGCGTCGCGTGAGACCCCTTTACGTATCCGCGATTTCAGTCAAGGTGGAGATCCGTCGTTGACTGCGCTTTTGTTCCAGTATGGCCGTTATTTGTTGATTTCCTCTTCCCAACCCGGCGGGCAACCTGCTAATTTGCAAGGCATTTGGAACCGCAGTACGAATGCTCCTTGGGACAGCAAATACACCATCAATATCAACACCGAGATGAACTATTGGTTGGCTGAGGTGGCCAACTTGAGCGAGATGCACCAACCCTTGTTCTCCATGTTGGAAGACTTGTCCGTGACGGGGGCGAAGACAGCTCGTGACATGTACAATTGCGGAGGATGGGTGGCCCATCACAATACCGACTTGTGGCGCATCAGCGGCGTGGTGGATTTTGCAGCGGCCGGCATGTGGCCGAGTGGAGGGGCATGGTTGGCCCAGCATCTGTGGCAGCACTACCTGTTCACTGCCGACAAAAAGTTCCTGAAAGCTTATTATCCGGTATTGAAAGGCACGGCCCGTTTCTTTTTGGATTTCCTGACCGAGCATCCTTCTTACAAATGGTGGGTGGTGGCTCCGTCGGTGTCGCCCGAGCACGGTCCGGTAACGGCAGGTTGTACGATGGACAACCAAATAGTGTTTGATGCCTTGTACAATACTTTGCAGGCTTCTGAGATTGTGGGCGATGATGCCGCTTTCCGCGATTCTTTGGCGCAGATGCTCGACCGGTTGCCGCCCATGCAAGTCGGACGGCACGGCCAGTTGCAGGAGTGGTTGCAAGACGTGGACGATCCTAAGGACGAGCACCGCCATATTTCCCACCTTTATGGCCTTTATCCGAGTAACCAGGTTTCCCCGTTTTCGCACCCCGGACTTTTCCAGGCTGCCCGTACTACGTTGGAGCAGCGTGGCGACAAGGCTACGGGGTGGAGCATCGGGTGGAAGATAAACTTCTGGGCGCGCATGTTGGATGGCAACCATGCTTATCGTTTGATCAGCAACATGCTTCAGTTACTGCCCAGTGATGCCGTGGCTCGGGAATACCCCGAAGGCCGTACGTATCCTAATATGTTCGATGCCCATCCACCTTTCCAGATTGACGGTAACTTCGGGGCAGCGGCCGGTATTGCAGAGATGCTGTTGCAAAGCCACGACGGGGCGGTGCATCTGTTGCCTGCCTTGCCCGATGTGTGGAAAGAAGGCCGTGTGAAAGGTTTGCGGGCACGCGGGGGGTACGAAGTGGACATGGAGTGGGCCGATGGCCGTTTGTCGTCTGCCACCGTGCGTTCCACCGTAGGGGGGACGTTGCGTTTGCGTTCTTACGTACCGTTGAAAGGCAAGGGCTTGAAGAAAGCTTCGGGCGTGTGTCCCAATGGCTTGTTGGCTCCAGCCTCAATCAAGGAACCTTTGTACTCGTCCGAACTGAAGGCACGTCCGTCGGTTTCCGTTCCCGAAGTGTATGAATATGATGTGCAAACCCAACCCGGGAAGACTTATAAATTCCGCATAGGGAATTTGTAGGTTTCCCCTAAAAAAATAATCACATAAGGATGAAACAGGTTGTATGGATATGTTGGTGTTGGCTTAGCTGTATCACGTTGGGGGTACAGGCCAAGAAGACGGATAACCGCGAGGTGGTGAATTTGAACCGTGAGTGGACTTATCAGCGTGGCGATTATCCGGGAGCCGAACAGGCAGATTATGACGATTCAGGATGGGAGCACGTCGGCTTGCCCCATTCGTTCAGCATTCCCTATTTCATGTGGAAGGACTTTTATACCGGTTACGGTTGGTATCGCAAGACAATAGTGTTGGACAAGGCTGACCTGAAGCGGGAAATCTTTTTGGAGTTCGACGGAGTGTTCCAAGTGGCAGAAGTATATATGAATGGCCGTTTGGCCGCGACGCATAAAGGGGGCTACACCGGTTTCAACGTCCGTCTCACGCCATACATGAGAAAGGGAGAGAACCAAATCGCCGTACGGGTGGACAACTCGTGGCGGGGCGACGTGGCTCCGCGTGGAGGTGAACATGTGTTTAGTGGAGGTATCTACCGTAACGTGCGTCTGGTGAAGAAGAACCCCGTGCACATCGATTGGTATGGCACGTTTGTGACCACGCCGACCTTGGCTGCGCATAAGGGACGTTCGTCCTCCGTCCGTGTACAAACCGACGTGCGCAACCTGACGGACCAAGTGGGAACGTATGAATTGCAGATACAGGTATTGGATGAAAACCGGCGTGTCGTGTCCGGACAAAGGGCTGTCCGGCGCGTGGAAGCGCAAAGTATGGCTCGGTTCGATTTGTCTACTGATGAAATAAAGGGCGTGGCCTTGTGGCATCCGTCGCATCCTCATTTGTATTCGGTGGTGTGCAGCCTGTACAAAGGGCGCAAGTTATTGGACAGCGAAGAAGTGGCGTTCGGCTTCCGGTGGTTCGAGTGGACAGCCGACAAAGGTTTTTTCCTTAACGGGGAACATTTCTTCTTCCGGGGGGCGAATGTCCACCAGGACCACGCTGGTTGGGGCGATGCCGTGACCGAAGAGGCCATGCGGCGAGACGTGCGGATGATGAAGGAAGCTGGCTTCGACATGATTCGTGGCAGCCACTATCCCCATGCTCCAGCTTTTGCAGAGGCATGTGACCGGGAGGGGATGCTCTTCTGGTCCGAAACCCCGTTTTGGGGTACGGCGGGGCCGAAAAAGGACGGAAGTTGGACCGCCAGTGCCTATCCCGTGAAGGAGAGTGACGTTGCGGGATTCGAGAGCAACGTGCTTGCGCAATTGGAAGAAATGATACGTATCCACCGTAACCATCCTTCCGTATTTGTGTGGAGCGTGAGCAACGAACCGTTCTTTACCGACGGGAAGACGATTCCGGCTGTGAAGGCTCTGTTGAAAAAGATGGTGGACACGGCGCACCGCCTCGACCCTACGCGCATGGCGGCCGTCGGAGGAGCACAACGCCCGTTAGGAGACGACCGTATAGACAAGATAGGCGATGTGGCCGGGTATAATGGCGACGGGGCCAACATCGCCGACTTCCAGCAGCCCGGCATTCCCAGTGTCGTGACGGAATACGGCAGTACGTTGGCCGAGCGTCCCGGCAAATACATGGCAGGATGGGGCGATTTGGCCCGTGACGAAGGTTGGAAAGGACGCGAATGGCGGAGCGGACAGGCTATTTGGTGCGGATTCGACCATGGCAGCATTTTCGGAGAGAGCATGGCGCGGTTGGGCATTGTGGACTATTTCCGCCTGCCCAAGCGTTCGTGGTATTGGTATCGTAACGAATACGGGCACCGGTTGCCTCCGTCGTGGCCGCAAGAAGGCGTGTCTGCGCGTCTACGTCTGGAAGCTTCGAAGACAGGAGGCATCTGGGCCGACGGTACGGACGATGTACAGTTGGTGGTCACGGTATTGGATAAGGAAGGCCGCGAGTTAAGCAATAGTCCGGATGTGACGCTTTCCGTCATTTCCGGTCCGGGAGAGTTCCCGACCGGGCGTTCCATCACGTTCTCGGCCGATAGCGACATACGGATTGCAGACGGTAAGGCAGCCATGGCACTGAGGTCTTATTATGCAGGCCGTACGGTGGTGGAGGCCTCTTCGTCCGGATTGGAATCCGCCCGGGTGCAGCTTGAATTTACGGGTGTGCCGGAATATGAGGAAGGCAAGTCGGTCCAAGTGCTTTCGCGCCCTTACGTGCGTTTCACTCCCGGCCGTGTGGAGTCCGTGCTTCAGGTTTACGGTCCGGACAGTCCCACCTTTGCCAGTAGCTCGTCTGAGGGCCATTCTCCCGGTTTTGCGGCAGATGGCGACCGGAAGACTTATTGGAAGCCTGCTGAAAGCGACGCGTCTCCTTATCTGACGCTCGATATGGAGCGGACATTGGAGGTGCATGCCGTGAAAGCCCAGTTTCCTCCGGAAACCCGTCAGGGTTTCAATGTAGAGTTCTCTGTGGACAACGTGGAATGGGTTCTGGTTTCGGATGGAGTTGTGGCAGAAGGGACATCATGGGAGAAGACGTTGGCGCATCCGCAAAAAGCCCGTTTCGTACGTTTCTCTTTCCCGTCGGAAGGGAACGGACAGCGGTCGGCCGTGGCCGAGATAGAAGTACATGGCAAAGTGGATGCCCGTTGAGTGGACGGGATATGCAGGGGCGTGCCGTAGGTGGAAATCTTTGGAAAGTAAATATTTATTCATTCCGGGTTTATTCGGCTGAGATTACGGATTTGTTTGGCGCAGATTGGAAAATCGTTCTCCTGAGAATGAAAAATCGTTCTCCTGAGAATGATTTTCGATTCTGCGGAACAATGTAAGTTGTTGAAATAGAATGTGTAATACTTGGGGTAATCAAGGCGTTACGAAAGGGTACATGTCATGGATATTTATCCCGGTGCGAATCGGTGTCTGGGAGTCGCATGGACGAAAGGGATGGCATTCCGGGAAAATAAGTAAGATGTGGACGGTTATGGTTGCGCCGGTTGGAGTAAATTCGTATATTTGTGCGTGTAAGAATGACACCCATCCGTGAGAGAGTGGGTGAGGTCGGATTAAAATTAGAAAATGATATAAGAGATATGAATGTATTGAAAACATTATGTTCGGCATCATTGCTGGTGGTGATGGCTTCGGCAGATGCCCGGATTCCGGTGAAAGTGGAGACTTTCCCGTTGAGTGACGTGAGACTGATGCAGAGTCCGTTCAAGCATGCGGAGGATTTGGATATCCGTTATCTGCTCGGGTTGGATCCCGACCGCCTGTTGGCACCTTATCTGAAAGGTGCGGGCTTGGAACCGAAAGCCGACAATTATACCAACTGGGAAAATACCGGTCTGGACGGCCATATCGGGGGGCATTACGTTTCGGCACTTGCCTATATGTATGCTGCCACCGGGAACGAAGAAATCAAACAACGGTTAGACTACATGTTGTCCGAATGGAAAAGGGCGCAGGACGCTGCCGGTGACGGATACCTTTGTGGTGCGCCGAACGGGCGCAAGATATGGGATGCCGTGTCTAAGGGGGACATACAGGCTTCTTCTTTCGGACTGAACGGAGGGTGGGTGCCTTTGTACAATATCCATAAGACGTATGCCGGTTTGCGTGACGCCTACGTGGTGGCAGGCTGTGCGCAAGCCAAGGACATGTTGGTGAAGTTGACCGATTGGATGATGAACCTGACGAAAGACCTGAGCGATGAACAAATACAAGATATGTTGCGTAGCGAACACGGGGGATTGAACGAAGTGTTTGCCGATGTGGCCGACCTGACGGGCAAGGGCAGCTATCTGCAACTGGCCCGCCGTTTCTCGCACCGTGCGATTCTCGACCCTTTGTTGAAGCAGGAAGACCAACTGACGGGCAAGCATGCCAATACCCAAATCCCGAAAGTCATCGGTTACAAGCGTATTGCGGACTTGGAAGGGGACGAAAGTTGGGACGATGCGGCACGTTTCTTCTGGAAGACGGTGGTGGATCAGCGCAGTATCTCCATAGGTGGCAACAGCGTGCGCGAGCATTTCCATCCCTCGGAAGACTTTTCCAGCATGCTGACGAGCGAACAGGGACCGGAGACCTGCAATACCTATAATATGCTGCGGTTGACCAAGATGTTGTACCAGACCAGTGCGGACGCACATTACATGGACTATTACGAACGGGCGTTGTACAATCACATTTTGTCTACCATCGATCCTGTGCAAGGAGGCTTCGTATATTTCACGCCGATGCGTTCGGGGCATTACCGGGTGTATTCCCAACCACAGACGAGCTTTTGGTGTTGCGTAGGTTCCGGAATGGAGAACCATGCGAAATACGGGGAGATGATTTATGCCCATGGCGGGGATGATTTGTATGTGAACCTGTTCATACCCTCGGTGTTGCAGTGGGGAAAGGTGCGTGTAGAGCAACGTACGTCTTTTCCTTATGAAGAAGCGACCACCCTTCGCCTGTCGTGTAGCAAGGCTAAGACGTTTACAGTGAAATTCCGTGTGCCGGAGTGGACGGACGCTTCCCGGATGGAGTTGACGGTGAACGGGACGGCCCAACCTGTTTCGGTTTCCGGCGGTTATGTGGCGGTCAGCCGTAAATGGACGGACGGGGACGAGGTGCGGTTGACTTTGCCGATGTCGCTCCGGGCTGTGGTTTTGCCTGACGGGTCGGACAACTATTCGTTCATGTATGGTCCGGTGGTCTTGGCTTCCCGTATGGGTAAACAGGAGCAGGTCGGATTGTTCGCCGATGACAGCCGGGGCGGCCATATCGCGGGCGGGCCGCAGTGGCCTTTGCAGGACATGCCGGTGATTGTGGGCGACAAGGACGAACTTCTGTCACATATCGAAAAGGTGGAAGGGAAACCATTGGAATTCAAGCTTCGCGGTGTGCGTCCCGAACGTTATGAAGGGATGGTGTTGGAACCGTTCAATCGCTTGTATGAATGCCGTTATATGGTGTACTGGCCGGTGATTTCTCCCGAAAAACTGAAAGCCCAACAGGAGGAACTGGCACGTGTGGAGCGTGAACGGAATGCTTTGGAGGCTGCGACGGCAGATAAGGTCATCTGTGGGGAACAGCAGCCGGAGAGCGACCATTTCATCCAGTCGGAGCAGTCGCGTACGGGAAGCCAGGGCAATCGCCATTGGCGTGCTGCGGACGGGGCAGGTTGGTTTTCGTACCGTATGAAAACGAATGGGCGCGAAGTGGCCCGTTTGCGGGTGACTTATGCGGCAGAAGGTAAAGACGTGGCTGCTACAGTCTCGGTGGACGGGCAGGCGGCAGGCATATTGGGACAGCCGGATGGCAAGGGTATGCAGACGGTTTTCCTTGATTTGCCGGAAGGTGTGTCCGGGAAAGACGTGTTGACCGTGCGGTTTGCCCCTTCCGGGAAAAGTTCGACACCGCGTGTCTATGAAATAAGATTGTTGGTGGCTGACGAGTAAAACAAGAGTGTCAGGGCTTGTCCTGCAAGTAAAATGCAAAACCGCTGGAGGAGGAACTCTTCCAGCGGTTTTTGATACATAGCCGGTTATTTTTCCAGCTGTTTGTGTTTCCATGATAACAATCTTCCTTCCTCAAACAATACCAACACCTAAGAACCAATCATTAACCTAATTTCCAATTATGAAAAACCATCCTGTGCAATCTTTACCTTGAGGCAAAACCACCTGAAAAACCAACATTAACCTAATCATTATATTATGAAACCTATTTTGCTTTGCCTTTATCCTTATAGTGCAAAGATAAGGTTATATTTCCTTTTTCATTTTTGAATAAGTAGCATATATTTTGTTTTATGAAACGTGATGGAATTTTTTTTGGTAAATGAAACATAGGAGAATAAATATGTTACATAGGCAAAAATGGGTTACATGCAGAATGCCGTATCTTTGCGTGTAAAGAACAAGATAGTATATATGAAGGTGATGAGAAGAAGAATAAGGATGTTGTGTATGGGAATCATGGCATGGGCGATGTCCTTTGCCGTGTATGCGAAAGCGAATACGTTACGTGTCTTTGGAGAACCCCGGAAAGGAAGTTTTCCTATATCCGAAGCTTATTTGGTATATGCCCCCGAAGACGGGAAGACTGTAGAGAAAGTGACTGGGCTATTGTCGGAAGACATCTTCAGGGTCACGGGGAAAAAAGTCGGCATGCGTACGGAGGTAGCCGGGGGGCATCCGGTGATTCTTGGTATACATGGGAAGGGTAACGGACTTATAAGCCGTATGGCGGAAGAGGGACGGTTGGATGTTTCATCGCTTGAAGGCGGATGCGAGCAATTCATTATCCGGCGGGTAGAAAATCCATTGCCCGGAGTGAAAGATGCTTTGGTTATCGTGGGCAGCGACCGTCGTGGGGTGGCTTACGGTGCCTTTACGCTCAGCGAGGCCATGGGCGTTTCACCTTTCTACTGGTGGGCCGACGTACCAGTGGAACGCCGTGCGCGTTTGTGGGTCAAGGCAGATTATGTTTCGGACAAACCGTCCGTCCGTTATCGCGGCATTTTCCTGAACGATGAGGGATGGGGGCTGAATCCTTGGGCGGCAAAGACATTCGAGAAAGAATTGGGCAATATCGGTCCGAAAACCTATGCGCGGGTGTGCGAACTTGTCTTGCGCTTGAAAGGGAACATGCTCGCCCCGGCCATGCATGGTTGTTCCGACCCTTTTTATTTTCATCCGGAGAACAAACGCGTGGCAGATGAATACGGCATCATGGTGACCACTTCGCATTGTGAGCCGCTTCTGTTCAACAACGCTTCCAATAAAGAGTGGGACACGAAGAAAGACGGGGCATGGGATTATACGCGAAACAAGGAGACCATTTTAGGAAAGTTGGACAAACGGGTATGTGAGGCTGCCCCTTATGAGAATGTATATACGTTGGCCATGCGCGGTTTGCACGATGCCGGGATGCAGGGTGATCTGACGGAAGAAGGCAAGGTGGCTTTGCTGCATGAGGCCATTACCGACCAACGTGGCATCCTGTCGAAGTACGTGAGGAAACCGTTAGAGGAGATTCCCCAGATATTCGTTCCTTATAAAGAAGCGTTGGAACTCTATGAGAAAGGGTTGGAAGTGCCGGAGGATGTGACATTGGTGTGGCCGGACGATAACTATGGTTACTTGAAGCGGCTCAGTAATCCTGAGGAGCAGAAGCGCACGGGCGGTTCCGGTGTGTATTACCACCTTTCTTATTTAGGTGGCCCTCATGATTACCTGTGGCTGTGTACCACGCCGCCGGTGTTGATGTATGAGGAATTGAAAAAAGCGTATGATACGGGAGCCGACCGGTATTGGCTGCTGAATGTGGGCGACATCAAACCGATGGAATTGGGCATCAAGACTTTTTTCGATTTGGCTTGG
>ERZ773150.2022-NODE-2022-length-16262-cov-13.772506_pt1 | contig 16262 bp, 10 predicted proteins | sample MGYA00580845_ERZ773150 | MGnify/ENA primary metagenome ERZ773150 (study PRJEB29015, sample SAMEA2737848) | human gut metagenome | biome: human gut; feature: human-associated habitat; material: faeces | place: China | collected 2012 ...
TAAATGACCTGATCCCGGTCGCTTTAGAAGATGAACCAGAACCGGAACCGGTTCCTGTCACAAAGAGCACAATCTCTTCCGTACTCGCAGAGAGCGGTGTGACCGAAGAACAGGCAGCTGTGATCGAACAGACCTATGAAAATGTATTTGGAGAAGAAGTCCCGGTCGCAGAACATTTAGTAGATCCGAAACTGGTGGAGGCAAATGCCAGACGCAAAGAAAAATTAGAGTTGGTACAGCAGGTTGAAAATTTGAAACAGCAGTTAGAAGAAACACGCACTCTTCCGGTAGAAGAATCTGACGGGGATGACGTCCCGGCAGTCAAGACCTACGACGTCATTCTGCGTGTCAAACCGGAAAAAGTCGACCAGATCCACTCCCAGGTCATCGACGGCAGGAAATGCCTTGTCATCCCGATGGACGAGGATGAACACGCTGCCGTCAACGGCGTGAACACGACGATCTGACAGTTACATAACAATCCCTTCTAAAAAAGGTGGACAGCTTCCAGAATTGATCCCAGGATCAAATTTCTGCCAGCTGCCCACCTTTTTTTCTGACGATCCGTCTGTCTGTACACTCACTATCCGGTCAAATCCCTTCCTTACGAAAGTCTCTCTCTGATATAATTTTCCATCTTTTCCCTCGGTACTCCAAGCGTCAGAGACAACTCACCATACAGTCCATTTTCGGCCGCTTTCATATAGCGTTCATCCACTGCAGTTGCTTTCTTTCCCTGTGCCAACCGCTCTTTTTTCCGCTGATACAAAGTCTTTACAATGCTCACCCATGCATGATAATCACAGGTACGGAGTGCCTCTTTGTATGTTTCCTCACGCTGTTTGTCATCCGGCACCCACAGAAGTTCAATCTGCGGTAATTCGTCAATCAGCCTCTCTGCCTCTTCTTTTGAAATCGTTCTGCGCATTATAATCTTTTCACTGTCCGTCGGAACATAAATAGTCCCATTCTTATCTCCGACCGGGGCTAAAACGTAATACAGCTTCTCTTTGTCTGCTCCCGACATATCAATATGGGTAATATCCCTGATCTGACAGACACCTTTCGCGCCACACACAACATATTCTCCGATTTCAAACATTCTTCTGATTCTCCTTTCTCCAGTTTCCATTTTAAACGATAACATACAGGTAATTCTCCACCCAGTATTTTTACTATATCATTATTTTCCCCAAAAAGTCAGCAAAATAAGCGTTTTCAAATTATTTTTGTGAAAACTGCAACACATCCGGCTATACCATATTAGACATATTTTACACAAAACGGGCGGCATAGAACTTTATGCCGCCCGTTCGTAATCCCTGATTTTCCCTCAATGCCGATACCAGAGGATTATCGCATCTCAGGTCATGTGTCCGTATGTTTCAGGTTTTCAATTATTTAACTTTTACTTTGAATGTTACTTTCTTACCATCTGCTGTCTTAGCTGTGATCTTTACAGTTCCTGCTTTCTTAGCTGTGATCTTACCGCTCTTGCTGATGGTTGCTACTTTCTTATTTGAAGTAGTCCATTTGATCTTCTGGTTTCCGGAAGTAACTTTCTTGCCCTTTGCATCTGTTACAGTTGCTTTTACAGTTGCTTTCTTACCTTCCTTTAAGGTATAGGTCTTACCTGTTACAACCTTCTTGCCTACTTTTAATACAACTTTCTTGGTTGCCTGTTTTACAGTTACCTTAACAGTTGCTTTCTTGCCATTTGCTGTCTTAACTGTGATGGTTGCTTTACCATTTCCTTTTGCAACGATCTTACCGTTCTTATCTACAGTTGCAACTTTCTTGTTAGAAGAAGACCATGTAACAGTCTTATCTGTTGTGTTTGTCGGATTTACTGTTGCTTTTACTGTCTTAGATGCACCGATAGAAGTTAAAGTTACTTTGCTTGCGCTCAGTTTTACAGAATCAGCTTTTACTGTTGAAACAGTTACTGCGATTGTTGCTGTCTTGCCGTTTGCTGTCTTAGCGGTAACATTTGCAGTTCCTTCTGCGATTGCATAAACCACACCATCAGATGTAACTTTTGCTACTGCTGTGTTGTCGGAAGACCATGTAACATTCTTATCTGCTGCATTTGCAGGAGCTACTGTTGCGCTGACCTGTCTGGATTCACCAACATTGATCTTTAATGCAGTTGTGTTTACAGTTACACCTGTTGCTGCTACTGCATTTACAGTTAATGTTCCATCTACTACTGATGTTACATCGTAGTTTTTCTGATCTTCTACAGTTGCACGGATCTTATATGTACCAACTGCTAAGTTCTTTGTTGACTGAACAGCTTTTCCATCTGTACCTAATACTGCATAAGTAACTTTTGCAGTATCTTTGCCAACTAAACCTTTTACGGTTCCGTCAAGTGCTGCTTCCTGACCCTGCTCGATCGTTACATCTTTTGCAGTTACGGAAAGAGGAGCTTTTGCAACATTTACATTTGCTTTTAATGTTACCTTTGTATCTGTTGTGTAGTTTGGATCAACAACTGAAACAGCTACCTCTTTGCTTGTATAGCTTCCAGCGTCTGCTACTGTGTTATCAACAAATGCAAAATCTAACGCTGCATCAATCTCTGTGTCATTGTAAATGATCTTAGCATCGCTTAACTTCTGACCATAAGTAGCATCCTCAACTTTAAGATTCTTGGAATTTAATCCGGTGATCTCTTTCTGAGCTACTTTGATATCACCGATCTCATAGCTTGTTGTCTCTTTTCCGGCTGTAACCTCTAAGTAGATTCTGTATGTACCAGCATCTAAGTTACCAAGGCTTTCGGAAATTGTTCTTCCACTCTTGAACAGGAAAGCTTCATCTTCATTTACGGATTTCTTTGTGATGTCTTTTGCTTCACCTAAAGACGGTTTATTTGCTACTGTAGTAACCTGTTTGTAATATACACGATAAGCGGAAACATCATCTGCAGTAACCTTTGCGATAGCCTTTACATCTGCTGTAGCACCATAAGTAGCTTCCGTTTTGCTTAAGCCTAAACCTGAAGTAGTAGTATCAACTGTAATCTTAGTAGCCTCAACCGTAACTTTGTTTGTTGATTTTACCAGTTTGCTGTATGCTTCAACCTGAGCATCTGTTGCATCCGGAAGGAAATCTTTTACAGATCCTTTTACATCTGCTGTGATCTCACAATAGTATGTACCTGGGATGTCAGCAAATGTACTTGTCGTATAAGTATCAGATGTTGCACTTTTAATTGCTACATACTTATTCGTTTTCTCATTCAGTTTATACCACTGATAAGAAACAGTATAATTAGCAGTTCCAAGTTTCTTTTCATTGTAAGATGCTTTCAGCGTAAGCGTATCTTTATCTTTAAATTTATCTGCTGTTAAATTTTCAGATTTATTTTCTGCCTTAACATCTGTTAATACAGGCTGTGTGATAGAAACGCCGCTTAAGGATACATATTTATATCCATTTGCATCTGCACCGCTTAATGTGTATACGTTTTTTGCGCTGTCTTTCAGAGAATATTTTACCTGATAATTTGCAAGTGTACCGATGTTTGGTGTATCATCAGAGATTGTCTGCCATGCGCCATCTACTTTTTTCTGAATTTCGATGTCAAATTCAGTATCATTTTTTCCAGCTAAGATTTCACTTAATTTTACTCCGGCAGCATAACTGCTCTCCAACTTACCAGTTACCGCAGAAGCATCACGATTGATCACTGCTCTGTTGATTACAACATCGTATGTCTTCTCAACTGTTTTCGTATCCCATTTTGTTTTTCCATCAACCGGTGTAAGACCAGCATCATCACTTAATGTGAAAACAATTGTCAAACCGTTTTTGATTGTCTGGGAATTTTCTGTATTGGTTTTCAAAGAAGCTACAGTTGAAGTCTTATCTACACCGCCAACAGAATCAATTGTTTCTGATGTATCTTTAATGCTGTAAGTACCAATTGTGGTCTTTTTATTTAATGCATCCACATAATCTTTGTAGTAATCTTCAAGATCTCCAGCTCCCTCATAAGTGATCTCAGGAAGTTTGGAATCAAATGAAATACTGTCTGCATTGATTCCCTCTTTTACAGCAACTTTGATCTCGCCAACTTTCTGGGTTCCGTCTGTTGTTGTTGCAGTAATTGTTACCTCTTTTCCAGCCTCTGTTTTAGAAACTGCTGTAATAACAGCTTCATTGTCACCAGTTGCTGTAACTTTTACTTTGCTGGAATCACTGGATGTCCATGTAACCTTTGCATTGGAAACAGTATCACTGCCTGATCCGGCAGCAACTTTTGCTGTCAATGCTTTCTTATTGGTGGTTGCCATCTCTACTGTAGCTGAAATAGCACCGTTTTCATCCTCAATGGAAACACCTGTAGCAAGCTGAACAACTTTAACAGATACTGTTTTTTCATATGTCTTATCTGTCTCTACTGCAGCAGTATCACTGTTATCAATGGTATATACACCGTCTGTTGCTGTGAATGTAAAGACAATCTCTTTTGTAGCTGTTGTAACTGCCTCATCTTTCACAGTCCACTTACCATATGCTTCATCTAACTTATTTGCTGTCTCAAGTGCTGCTGTTACTTCCGGAGCAGCTGTAGTATTTAAAGCAGCTCCATCTTTATTGCTAATGGTAGTAACTTCCGGCACATGAAGTCTGTTTGTTGCGATAGATGCTGCTTCGATAGTAAATGCATCAAGCGCTTTTTCTGCATAATATTCATTTTTCTCGCTTGCATGTGTGAACACTGCTTTTACTTTGTACGTCGTATCTTTCTCTGGTGCAAATACAAATGTACCATCTGCACTGGTTGCAATTGTCGTGTCAACTGCAGATTTTGTTGCAATCAACTCATAGCTTTTTACTGTAAGAGTACCATTAGTTAATTTATCCCCTTTGACAGTTGTTGTTACAGTAACTGTCGCACCTGCTTTTACTGTAGTTGCGCTTGTTTTTGTTTCTACAGTAACATCGGAAGAAGCATCCTTCTGTGCACTCTTTGTCACGTCTTCTGAATCTTCTGTTACCTCAACCTCTGCTGCTGTCTCAACCTCTTCTGTTGTTTCAACGTTTAAAGCTTCTGTTGCCGCATCCCCAGCTTCAACATTTGCTACCGGCTCTGCAAATGCTGTAACGCCGTTACCAGTTACCGCTAACGTTGCAGCCATCATTAAGGCTGTTACTTGTTTTGCCCTCATTTTTTTTCCTCACTTTCCATGTGTGTGTGTTCTTCATATGCACGTATTTTCACAGAAAATACATTATGTCTTTATGCATTTAAGACATAACCTTTCTACATATGAGTTTAGTAACATAATACAATATTATGTTTCCAAAACTTTCCTTATATTAAGGGCATCGTTATCTTTACTGTTAATTTCTTATTGTTTGTTATGAATGTTTTCAACTTATGAAATAATATCTTTGTCTGTTTTCCCTAAATTTATTTGAAATATTCATAAAAAATATGTAAAAAAGATACTTGCCAAATGCAACATAATATTGTATTTTGTTGCATCTATAATCCAAGATTATTGAGCTTTCTACGTTTTTCTTCTACAGTAGACGTTGTATAGATACGGGTCGTTTCAATGCTCGTATGCCCTAACAGATCTGCAAGCTCTGCAAGGTTTCCATAGCACTCCATATAGCTGATTGCGAAAAAATGCCGAAAACTATGGGGATGAACCTTTTCTTTTTTAATCCCAACCATATCCCCAAGATATGCGATCATTTTATAAACAGTGATACGGTTGATCGGATCTCCTCCTCTTCCCCGAAATATGATTCCATCATTTTCTTTTTCCTCTCTGCAAAATTTTTTTAATTCACGGATCAGAACATCCGGTAAATAAACGTCTCTGATTTTCCCTTTATTATAAACCTGCACTCTTCCGGTCTCTAATGTTTCAACTGTAATATATTGGAGCTCACTGACACGTATTCCGGTAAGTGCCAATGTCCTCATAATATAATAATATTTTTCCCTGCCACTGCGTTTTGCATAATTTAACAATTCCTGATACTCTTTCCGGCTAATGACATTTTCCACACTGCGTTTTTTCTGCACTTTTAATGTCTTTATAGATGCCTGCCCGCATTCTAAATATCTTAAATATCGATTTACCGCTATAACATAAAGATTGATCGTCGCAGGAGAAAGGTCCTCCTCCCGTAATTTTTCTCTGTAAAGCATCGTCCGATCTTTTGTAATTTCCTTTCCATTTAAATACCGGACAAATTTTTCCGCCTCCCTCAGATACACCTGCCTGGTCTGTTTCGAAAGTTCACTCTGCTTTAAATATTCTTCATACCCTTCAAACTGTTTCATATGACTACCTCCATTTTCCTAATAGTTTTTCCACAAAATATAAAATTATCATACAGAGGAAAATAACAAAAAAACTGCCGTTTCATGTTGGCTTCATGAAACGACAGTCCGTCATTATCTGCACAGTCTAAATGGGTAAAAAGACCACGCATTACCTGCTTGTCACAGGTGTTATATTAAATTAGGGAAAGGAATTAACAAAATGATTTTGTCGTAATTTTATTATCTCTGAACACGTCCGGAAGCATCTCCGCCAGCTAATTTCTTAACTTCGTCAACGCTTACCATGTTGAAGTCACCTTCTACGGAATGTTTCAGACAGCTTGCTGCTACTGCGAACTCGATGGTATCCTGTGGAGCATAATCATTTAAGCATGCGTAAATTAATCCGCCGCCGAAAGAATCACCGCCACCAACACGGTCAACGATGTGCATTAAATACTCTTTGGAGAAGTAGCTCTGTCCATCCTCGTAAAGCATTGCTGCCCAACGGTTATCATTTGCAGAGATAGATGTTCTTAATGTGATTGCAACTTTCTTGAATCCGAAACGGTCTGTTAATTTCTGTGCAACCTCTTTGTATCCTTCTTTATTTAACTCGCCTGCAGTTACCTCTGTACCTTCAGACTTGATACCGAATACGTCGTTTGCATCTTCCTCGTTGGAGATACATACGTCTACATATTTGCAAAGTTCACCCATAACCTGGCCTGCTTTTTCTTTGGACCATAATTTATTACGGTAGTTTAAGTCGCAGCTTACAGCGATTCCTTTTGCTTTTGCAGCTTTACATGCCTCTAAGCAGATTGCTGCCACATTATCGCCAAGTGCCGGTGTAATTCCGGTAAAGTGGAACCAGTCTGCACCGTCGAAAATTTTATCCCAGTCAAAATCAGCTGTTGTAGCTGTTGCAATGGAAGAACCTGCACGGTCATATACAACTTTGGATGGTCTCTGGCTTGCGCCCTTCTCTAAGAAGTAGATACCAACACGGTCACCACCGCGAACGATGTCAGATGTGTCAACACCATACTGTCTTAACGCATTCACTCCAGCCTGTCCGATCTCATGTGCCGGAAGCTTTGTAACAAAGCTTGCATCCATACCATAGTTTGCTAAGGAAACTGCAACGTTAGCCTCTCCTCCGCCGTATGTTGCGCCGTAGGATGTAGCCTGTACAAAACGATAATATCCTTCCGGTGCAAGACGAAGCATGATCTCACCAAATGTAACAACTTTCTTTGCCATGATTTTAATCCTCCTAAAAATAATGTTTCACATTGTGAAACGTCGTTTCAAAATTTATGTTTTTATTATAACACCGAAAAACAGAATGTCAAACATGTTTTTACTTTAATGCAATTTTTATAGGTTCTGTTATTTTTGTTCAAAAAAATTGTGAAATATTTGCAATTATCTCTTTTTTATTTTTGAAATATGTTATATAATACATATGTATTGGTTCATAATATAGAACTTAGTTTTGTAATATGAAACCATTGGATATGATAACACTGATTTATGTTTTTCAAAATGTTTTGTCGTAAATCAGGCATACATATATATCACACTATCTATTTTTAAGGAGGATTTTCCATGGACCGCAAATATGATGTCATCACATTAGGAGAGATTCTGCTTCGTCTTTCCACCCCGATCAACGGACGTCTTGCACAGGGCGATACTTTAATGAAACATTTAGGAGGTGCCGAGTTAAATATCGCTTCCGAGATCGGACAACTCGGCTTAAAGACAGCAATGATCTCTAAGATTCCTAACAATCTGCTCGCCGCATTCATCAAAAACCAGATGAACGCTTCCCGCGTCAGTGAAAATTACCTGATCTCCGACACTGCAGATGACAGCCGCATCGGTGTTTACTATTACGAATATGGTTCCTATCCGCGCAAACCGCGTGTCGTCTACGACAGGAAACATTCTTCCATCAATAACATAGACATCAAAGATGTGCCGGAAACCATGTTTTATAACACACGCCTGTTCCACACCAGCGGTATCACTTTAGGTCTTGGCGGCAAAGCACAGAAGTTTGCCATCGAGTGTATCCGCAAATTCAAAGAGCAGGGCACTTTGATCTCTTTTGATGTCAACTACCGTGCCAATCTCTGGACTGGTGAGGAGGCAAGAGCCTGCATCGAACAGATTCTTCCCTTTGTAGATATCTTTTTCTGTTCTGAAGATACCGCCCGCCTGACCTTTGGCAAAACAGGCTCGATCGAGGAAATCCAGAAGTCTTTCTGCGAGGAATATCCTATCTCTGTGGTTGCCTCCACAGAGCGCACGGTCATCACTCCAAAGAAACACAATTTTACTTCCATTATCTATTCTGCAAAAAATGATTCTTACTACCGCGAGGAACCATACAACAACATTGATGTGGTCGACCGTATCGGAAGCGGTGACGCCTATGTTTCCGGTGCTCTCTACGGCTACTTAAAACACAAGGACTGCAGAAAAGCATTAGAATATGGAAATGCCATGGCAGCGATCAAGCACAGTGTCATCGGAGATATGATCACGACCGACCTTGAGGAGATCGACAGTATTATTGCAGAACACAAAAATACGGGGTATCATTCGGAGATGAACCGATAGAATGCACGCTCTATGAACATTCTATTGTCGTGAATTAAAAAATCGGAATATCCATATCAGTTTTCCCTGGATATTCCGGTTTGTTATTTCATTACAAGATGTTGAAGTTTGTATGCACTATTTGGTGTCAACATCTTTACATTTTCTCACATCACTTCACGGATCACACGCTCCACATTTTTGTATGCGATCTTTTCGAGTGCATCCTCACTGAACCCTGTTTTCTGCAGTGCATCAAATAATTTTTTCATATCCGTGCAGTCAGCGATCTCAAATTTTCCCTCAATCCCATCAAAATCCGTCCCGATTCCGACACACTCAATCCCGCCAACATTGACCAGACGCTTTACATGTTCACACATTGTTTCGATCCGGCTCACTTTATCCACAGGATCTGTATTTAAAAACGGTGGATAAAAATTAAGCCCCGCCACACCACCATGTTCCGCTAATACCCGTATCATATCATCCGTCAGATTTCTCGTTGCAGGAGCAAGTTCCCTGCAGTTTGAGTGTGATGCCACAAACGGGCCCCTCACAAGTTCTGCCACATCATAAAAACCACCATCGGACAAATGGGACACATCCACAAGGATTCCACGCTCTGCCATATATGTAACAGCTTTCCTGCCAAACGGTGTCAGTCCAAGCTGCATCCGTTCTGCCTCTTTTGCATGCGGATGACCGAAACAGTTATCATCATTCCAGGTCAGCGTAATCAGCCGGACTCCCATCTGATAAAGCTTATCGATCCGTTCCATTTTTCCATCCACAATACATCCGTTTTCAACAGTCAGAAAGGCAGAAACTTTTCCCTGCCGCCAGTTGCACTGTAATCCTTCGTAGTTATAAGCCGGTGCAATAATGTCCGAACAGGTTTCCATGGTATTTTGGTATACTTCGTACATATCCTGCATCTGTTTCCGGATCTCTGCATCGGTATACCAGAGATTATTTTTTTCCGTATATGCCAGTCCCGGATCACTCCAGTTTTCTTCTCTTTTCTGCTGTAAAAACATGGCAAAAAACTGTGCCTTTGCGCCACACTGGTGCAGTCTTTTCGCATCCACCATCGTGTTTCTTAGTTCCCCTGCCGTCTTTTTTTGCTGTGCGGCTGCCTTCGCTAACGTATCGCAATGCATATCGATGTAATTCATGTCGGATATACCCTTTCTTTCTGATCTTTAAACCGTCGCATTTTTCTTTTCGCTGCGCGGTTCTTTTAATATCATTTTATTCCGCAGCACACAAAATAGCAACCCGACGTAAATCCCGTTGACTGCCGCTAAGATCACATTTGTGGAAAAAAAAGGAACTGCCACTGTATAAATTACGCCATATCCAAAATTTACCATAATATAAATTACCATCACACGCACGATCAACCCGATACTGCACGCCATCCCCAACAGAAAGCCCATCCGGTTGCCCTGTAGTAGAGACTGACGCAGCGCATGGATCAAAAACCACACAAATGCTGCAACGACAAGAACACCTGCTATGATCCCAAAATAACAAAATATATTTCCCAGCAGATATTCGCCGTCCGATCCTGTCCCCTGCATCAGAAATGTCCGGTTTCCAAACAGGCTGTATCGAGCAACCGCATCTTTTATCATTCTGTTCTGATATCCAAATTCACCTGTATGCGTAAGCCTGGCGAGCACATAGCCGCTTGGCAGGAACGTATACTTATAAAAAAAAGCCACACCAACCCCCAGAATACCAGCCACAAGCAATGCCAGCTCTACAAGGTATTTTTTCTTTTCGTTTCCAAATATTCCACGAAGCACAGATGCCACCAGCAGGAACAGACAGACCACGGCATTTTCCACAACCGCCCCATTACTCTTCGGCAGTGAAATGAGCCCTGCTGCTAATACCATAAACGGGATAATGATCCAGCCGGCTGATTTTAAAATTCCCCGAAATCCCTGTCCCCGGTACTGATAAATAATTCCCGCAAAGATCACTGGCAGCAGCACCTGTACACTATAACTTGCCAGCAGCGCTGTCTGATAGTTTCCAAGGATGCCACCCGACCACACCAGACACAGGCAGATCATATACAAAGCATATACTGCGCGGATATGCAAAAACAACCATGTGTAATCGAAGTACATGATCACAAAGATCATTGCAAAACTGACTGCATTGACCACAAGCAGCGAACCGACCTGCGCCGCCTGTACTCCGCCTTCATTGATTTTTGCGTCAATAGTCAACGATATCAGCATGGATGCCCCGGTCAGAAATACCGCCAGCACAAATAATTTCCACGGAAACGCCGGTCTGTGGATCCGGTTTAAGGCACAGCCGGTCTCCACCGGATCGCCCATCTGCCGCACGGCCTCTCTCTCCGCATCCTCTTTACTCATGCCCTCCGCCTGATACTCTTTTGCCTGTTCCTCGATGTGTCCCCGGATCTCTTCTGCCACAAGCGATCTTGCACGTTTATTCTGGATCTGCTCTTTCAGAGTTTCCATATATTCTGTGTATTCCATGAATATGTTTCCTTTCCCTTTTTTCGCATTTCGTTTGTTCTCGTATTTTTTATGTATTTTTTGAACATTTTCCTGCGTTGTTCCAAAATTTTATTGCCCCAATATTTTTATGCATCATTCCAACATCTTGCTGCCTCAATATCTTTCTGTGTTATTCCAATATTTTTATATAATCCAAATACAGTTTTCTCTGGTTTTCAGACACACGCCTCCGCTCCCCCGCAGGAGAGCACATTGGTGACTGCTGCGGCATAAGTGTTCCACTCTTCTTTTTTCTCTTTTAAAATGCGTCTGCCTTCTCTGGTAATGTGGTAATATTTGCGTGTTTTTCCGCTTGCATCATCCTCGTAGGCAGTGACCAGATTATTTGCCTCTAACGTATGTAAAAGTGGGTAAAGTGACCCTGCCTTTAACTCAAATACATTTTCCGATCTGCTGCGCAGTGTCTCGATCATCTCATAGCCGTACATGTCTTTTTCATCTAAAAGACGCAGGATCAGCATGGAAAGGCTGCCCTGGATCAGTGATTTATTTAACATATGAATCCTCCCTCGTTTTCCCGCTTTATTTTTGTTCGCTTTACTATATATAGACTGTCTATGCATATATATTATATAGATAGTCTATATATGTCAAGACATTCTTTGCTTTTTATTGTAGAGATTTCTCATGGATTTTTATAGAAATGGATGAATCTCTCATATATTTTAAGATTTTCACCCAAAATATTCCCTCTATCTGCCATTAAACCTGCCGATTGGGCGAAAAAACACATTTTTGAATATTAATCTCCCAAAGATTATGGAAATCACGGGCGAATTAAAGTCATTTTTTTATAATTCACCCATTTTTCAATATTATGTAAACTAACTTCAAAAAAAATCGGGCGAAACCAGACTCTGTTTTTCTGATTTCGCCCACAGCTTTCTAATATTATAAAATCATGTTCCACTCACAGCATATTCCAAGCCATTTCAGCCATTTTCCTATATAATATGCCGGATTTCCTCACAGATTTTTCTCGCAACCAGTGGATTATTCATAGTATATAAATGTATTCCATCGATATCACTCACAAGCAGATCTATGATCTGACTTAATGCGTAAGACATTCCTGCATCAAAAAGCGCTTCTTTATTATCCTCATATTTATGAATAATTTTCTGAAACCGTACCGGAAAAGAAGCTCCACACATCGTTACCATCCGTCTGATCTGAGCCGCATTGATCACCGGCATGATTCCCGGAATGACCGGAACATTTATCTCTGCATTCCTGTAATCATCAACAAACCGGAAAAATTTCAAATGACAGACTTTTCTTTTTCTTAGTATATATCTCGGAAATTTTCATATCTGTACTCCATTTCTATGCCTGTTCTGCCCTCAGTTTTTTCGCTGCCTCCACCATATTTCTAAGGCTCGCATCCGTTTCCGGTTTTACACCGCTGTGTGTCAGACGAAACGCCGGAATAAGTTGTCCATAGTTTAAAACTATAGACAACCTATTATAATCATTTATTTACAATTTCATTATTTTGAAACCAGGATCATCCTATTCCCGGTTCCATATATTTTTTTAACACATTCAGATAAGCCGTTCCTATCCTGCTCGTCATTCCCTTTCGATGCATAATGTAACCGATCCGCATCTCACTCTCGTCCGCTAACGGAACGGCGATAATATCCTTTCCATTTAACTTCTTATCGATCACACCACTGCATACCGTATATCCATTTAACCCGATCAGCAGATTAAACAGCGTTGCCCTGTCTCTCACACGGATATTTTTCTTTCTCTCCGAAGGTGAAAAAATCTCCTCGGAAAAGTAAAAAGAATTGTGTTCTCCCTCCATCCTGTCCCTTGTATTTATCCTCTAAAATCGCAGCCTGTTCTAACACCTGTCTGGCATATCCTAAAAAATCCTCACCTTCCCGTGACAGGACGATACCCTTGTTGGTTCTCTGAAAAATAACGATATTCATTTCTTTTTCAAGTTCGTGGATCGCGTTGGTAAGGCTGGGCTGGGAAATATATAATTTTTTTGCCGCGTTTGTGATCGTGCCGGTCTCAGCGACTGTTACCACATATTTTAACTGTTGAAGTGTCATGGCTGCTCCTGGTTTTTATTTATTTTATGCAAGACTTTCACGGATCATTTTTATATCATAATCCGGTGCTGCTTTCATTACAGCCTCATAAATCTTCCTGACTTCGTCAACCGGTTCTTCCAGTTCGTCTGCAATCGTTTGTAAATTCTTTCCACGACGCACCTTCTTCACTATGAGTGCAATTTCTTTCTCCTGCATTCCCTTTTGTATTCCTTTTTTCTCTCCAGACCTCTCCCCGGTCCGCAAGCCATCCTCATAAAATAAATCAATTAATACGCTGTTCTTTACTTTTTTGTTTTCTTTTGCCATTCAAAAATCCTTTCTCCTTGTTACATGAAATGGCTTTTGAATGCTTTTCTTTATTATATAAAACCTCCAAAGCTTGTTCAAGCCATTCCGCACATATTTTATTTGCTGTGATAAACGGTGATACACCACGACACGATTCTGTTTTGAATCGCATTGACTGATTTTAGATACTCTTTGACAGAGAAAAGGGACTGCAAAACCGTTCTCAGGTTTGCAGTCCCACTTAGGAAGAATTCGTAATTCAATTTTTTAGATACACAACATCTACAAGATGCATGGCATCTTACAGATGCATGGCATCTTACAGATGCCAGATATCCTCATTGTACTGTGCAATGGTACGGTCTGATGAGAAGAATCCTGCCTTGCTGATGTTGACAAGCATTTTCTTAGCCCATGCCATACGGTCTTCGTAATCTGCGTAGATACGTTCTTTGGTTGCAACGTACTCCTCGAAATCCGGGAGAGTCATGAACCAGTCTTTGTTTAACAGCTCGTTGTAAAGACGCTCTAAGTTCTCTGTACATCCAACTGCTTTCATCTGGTCGCTTACGATAAAGTCGATCGCACGTTTGATGTTTGCATCATTCTCGTAGTAGCTTCTGGAAACGTAATCTGCTTTCTCGTAGTGTTTGATAACTTCCTCAGAAGACTCACCGAAGATATAAATGTTATCATCGCCAACGAACTGATGCATCTCAACATTTGCTCCGTCCATGGTTCCGATTGCAACGGCACCGTTTAACATGAATTTCATGTTGGATGTTCCACTTGCCTCTTTGGAAGCTAAGGAGATCTGCTCATGGATATCTGCTGCCGGGATCAGTTTCTCAGCTAATGTTACGTTGTAGTTTTCTACCATTACTACTTTTAAGTATGGTGCGACTTCCGGATCATTTGCGATCAGTTCCTGTAAGCAGAGGATCAGATGAATGATGTCCTTTGCAATGATATATGCCGGAGCAGCTTTTGCACCAAAAATAACGGTGATCGGACGTGCCGGTTTCTTTCCTGCTTTGATCTCGAAATATTTGTGGATCACATAGAGAGCATTCATCTGCTGTCTCTTGTACTCGTGTAATCTCTTGATCTGGATATCGTAGATGGAGTTGTCATCTAACTCGATGCCCTGTGTTTTTGCAAGATAATTCTTTAATTCTGTCTTTCTTGTACCTTTTACTGCAAGAAGTTTCTTTAATACTTCCTCATCATTGACATATGCGCCGAGTTTCTCTAACTCTTCTGCATTTTTCTTAAATCCAGGTCCGATTAAGGATGTGATAAATTCGGTCATCTCCGGATCACAGTGTAATAACCAGCGGCGGAATGTGATACCGTTTGTCTTATTATTAAACTTCTCCGGATAAATCCTGTAGAAGTTATTTAACTCTGTATTCTTTAAAATCTCTGTATGCAGGTAAGCAACACCGTTGACACTGTATCCGTAATGAATATCCATATGTGCCATATGAACGCGTTTCTCATCATCAATGATTGCTACGGATCTGTCATCATATTTCTTTGTCACACGGCTGTTTAACTCATAAATAATCGGCAGTAACTGTGGAACAGCTTTCTCTAAGAAATGGATCGGCCATTTTTCAAGTGCTTCGGCTAAGATCGTGTGGTTTGTGTAAGCACAGGTCTTAGATACAATGTCGATCGCCTCATCCATTAAGATGCCGCGCTCCATCAACAGACGGATCATTTCCGGAATCACCATACTTGGGTGTGTATCGTTGATCTGGATCACTGCATACTCGTTTAATTTGTGAAGATCTCCGCCTCTTGCAAGTGTCTCATCAATGATCAGGCGCGCTGCATTGCTGACCATGAAGTACTGCTGGTATACACGAAGGATTCTTCCCTTATCATCGGAATCATCCGGATATAAGAATAATGTTAAATTCTTTGCAATATCCTCTTTGTCAAAATCGATGCCCTCACCAACTAAACTCTCATCTACTGTTTCAACATCGAACAGATGAAGTTTTGTGGTACGATTCTCATAACCGATCACATCGATATCATATAATCTGGACTGTAACGTAAAACCGCCAAACTGAATCGGATAAGTAACGTCTGTTTTTGTCAGCCAGCTTTCTTTTTCGATCCATGGATTTGGTGTCTCATTCTGCAGGTTATTTTTGAATACCTGTTTGAACAATCCGTAATGGTAATTTAAACCAACACCGTCACCGTTTAAGCCAAGGCTTGCGATGGAATCAAGGAAACATGCTGCAAGACGTCCAAGACCGCCGTTTCCTAAGGATGGCTCCGGCTCAACCTCCTCGATCTCTGCAAGGCTCTTGCCGTTATCTGCTAAAAGTTTTTTCACATCCTCATAGATGCCAAGGTTGATCAGGTTGTTGGATAATAATTTACCGATCAGGAACTCAGCGGAAA
>ERZ773150.2030-NODE-2030-length-16185-cov-4.084067_pt1 | contig 16185 bp, 6 predicted proteins | sample MGYA00580845_ERZ773150 | MGnify/ENA primary metagenome ERZ773150 (study PRJEB29015, sample SAMEA2737848) | human gut metagenome | biome: human gut; feature: human-associated habitat; material: faeces | place: China | collected 2012 ...
TACGGGTACAGAGGCTTTCGAGGTCTACGAGGGCGTAGACCGCACGCAGGGCGCCGGGTACAACGGCTATTTTGGCGACGACATCGACAACCTGTCCGGTCTCAAGATCGTGCGCGGCTCAGATGGCTGGAAAAATCATGCCATCCAAGAACCGGCCAACGGGAACAGTCCCCAGCCCATTCCTTCTGAGGGAGCCGTGAACCCCCAAACGTTCGCCACGGTATGTGCCGTCCAACCCTTGCAGCCGTAAACCGTGCGGACGGTCTTGGCACCGTGGCGGGCCAGATCGGCAATATAGGTAAACAGCGGGGCATTACACTCAGCCAAGTTGCCGACATTGGCTAGCCAATAGTTTTGTTCCGTATTGATATCCAAATGGTAATCGCTTGTCCAACACATGTTGCAAGCCAAGTTATCATTGAAGAAACCTTGCAGGGCAATGGGCAACGGCGAGTTTTCACGCGAAGAAGCAATGGTCAGGTAACGACCGTATTGGAAGAACAGGGCCTGCAAGCCGGCATCTTTGTTTCCTTCGCAAAGGGCCTTCCATCTGCGGTCCACCGGAACGGATTTTTTGGAATCGTCGGCCAATTTCAATGACACGCGGGCAAACAACGGCGCATAATCCGCCACATGCTCCTCCTTCATCGTCTCGAACGGACGGGCAATGGCTTCCCCTACAGTCTTCTCGCACAATGACGCATATTGCCCGTTCTTGTAATCGGTACGCACGTCGGCCACAATGGTCACGGCATCCGCATGCTTCACGCGCACCGTCTCTCCCGCAGCTTCCACCTCCCCGTTGTCTACCTTCACCACGACACGTCCTTGGAATTTCACACCTCCCGTCCCCAATTTAGGAAACAAAGCCTGCCCGTCGAACACCAACAGGTTCCCTTCCGTGCGCACCTGGGCCGCCGTAATCATCTTCATCCTCATATCAAAAGAAACGGACTGTTTCTTGTCCGCAGTAAAGTGCATCACTACGGCATCTTGGGGGTTGGAAGAAATATACTCACGTTTGTACTTCGTACCTCCTTTCTTAAAAGAAACCGTCGCCACCGCATTCGTCAAGTCCAACTCACGGCGATAGTCCTCCACGCCTCCCTCTTTTCCGGCATAATCAAACTTGATTTTCAAATCGCCAATCGGCAAATGGGTGCCGAAAGAATGCGGCGTTCCCACCAGTTCGCGGCCGGCAATCCCGTTCCCTTCTATCAGTTTGCCCGCAAAAAACAACTCCCTCAGACTGTCCAACCGTGCCCGCCCGAAAGGCTTCTCTTGGTTCGGGTCATATTCCCCGGCCCACATGCTGGACTCGTTCAGTGCCACCGTCTCTTCGTCTACACCACCAAAGACCATGGCTCCCACGCGGCCGTTACCGACGGGCAGGGACTTCATCCATTCATCCGCAGGAGCATCATACCATAAACTTGTTTCCTGGGCGGGCAACTGCAATACAGGCACACACGACAGGAAACCCAAAATAAATCTCAGTTTCTTTTTCATATCATCGGATTGTTTAGTATTCACAAAAATACGCACTTCCTCTTAACATAAGTCGCACCTGTATTTCTTATTTTAATAGAAATAGCTCCAAAAACATAGAATAAAGCATGATTTACAATGTTTGAAGCATTTATTTCAATCTTCATCACTTTTTGCCACGTCCTCCGGCATCCGTTTTCTCTCGCTCTTCCTACAGCCCTTGTTTGCCCACACAACAGGCTCCGATAGAAATAAAGCCACAAAATCTGCTATTTTTATCAGGTTTAATCCATATTTTTACTAATTTTGCAAAAAGTCTAATCACATATATCATGAAAAGGACCCTATTTTTATTATACACCCTTTGCTTGTTTTGCATAACACCTGCGTATTCGCAAGACCCGCAAGGGTATTCTTTCATGCACATCAACAGCGAGACCGGATTGTCGCAAAGCAATGTAAAAGCCATCATACAAGACAGCTATGGCTTTATATGGTTTGGAACTAAAAACGGCCTGAACCGTTACGACGGGCAGCGGGTCGTTCAATTCGACTGCAACGACTATGCCCGTCAGCGTAGCAACCAGAATATTTCAACCCTATTCGAAGACGACCGGCACATCCTATGGATAGGTACCGACGAAGGAGTCTTCCGGTACGATCCGGCGGCCGACGTATTTACGTTCCTGGATGCTCAAACCGATAAAGGGGAGACCATCACCACCTGGATTTCCACCATATTAAAAGATGAGAAAGGAAACATCTGGATATGTGCCCCAAGCCAAGGCGTGTTCCGTTACGACGAAAAGAAACTTTACCGCTACTCCGATTTTCCCAACGGGTCTTATCCCCATAATATCTGCATCTGCGACAATGGGGACATTTATGCCGTGTCATGGTATACCGGACTTCTTAAATATGATGCCCACAACCAGAACTTCGTCCAAATAAAAGAAGACGCAAAGGGACGCTCGTTGCTGAACATGGAAATCAACACGCTGAGCCAACAAGGAGATTTCTTGATTATGAGCATACAAAACGGCGACCTAAAAAAATACAACATCCGGAGAAATACTTTGGAAGACATTACATTGCAAAGCCTGCGACATACCTTCACACGGTTCGCCACCGTATATGGAGATGAGATTTATGCCGGCACGTACGACGGCTTATATGTCATCAATGAAAAGGCACGCTCCGTCAAGCACTTCAGCCAAGACCTGCTCAACCCTTCCGGCCTGACCGACAATATCGTGTATTCCGCCTACCGCGACCGCGAAGGAGGGTTGTGGATCGGTACGATGTACGGCGGAGTCAACTATTTGCCCAACAACACCTTCGCTTTCCGGAAGTATCTGCCCGGTTATCAGGAAAGTTCCCTGTCCAGCAAGAGAATCCGTGAACTGGCCGAAGACGGGCACGGGAACCTTTGGATCGGGACAGAAGACGCAGGCATTAATGTCATGTCACTCAGCGACCACAAAATTTGGCGTTATCCCCTCCCCCAGGCCAACTTCAACACCCACATAACGATCGTAGTCAGTGCTTACGGCGACAACATATATTGCAGTCTCTACAAAGACGGGTTGGTGGTCATCGATGACAAAGGCAAATCGACATTCTATAACTACAATGAACTTCACGTAGGCTCTGGCGGATGCAGCATTTACGCGCTTTATATGGACCGTGAAGGAACGCTCTGGGCCGGTTCTGACTTCGGTGTATTCTATGCTCCCAAAGGAACCTTTAAATTCATAGCCCTCCCGAAACTGAAAGACCAATGGGTGTTCGACATCTTGCAGGAAAAGAACGGAACGTTCTGGTTTGCCACGATGGGAAAAGGCGCATGGAAGTACAATCCCCAGGACAATACATTCAAACATTATACGAATAAGGACGGGACTTCCGACAAGACCCCATCCCAATCTATCAGTTCCAATTCCATCAGTTCGCTGATGCAGGACAGTAAAGGGAATGTCTGGTTATCCACCGACCGGGGTGGCCTTTGCCGTTACAATCCGAAGGAAGACAACTTCACAAGGTTTTCTGTGGAAGAAGGCATGCCGGACAACGTAGCCTACAAAGTATTGGAAGACGACTACGGGTATCTATGGTTCGGAACCAACAGGGGATTGGTCCGCTTTAAACCCGAAACGAAAGAAATCCGCGTCTTCACCGTACACGACGGCCTGTGCGGTAATCAATTCAATTATAAGTCAGCGGTAAAAGGCAGTGACGGCAATTTCTATTTCGGCAGTATAGAAGGCTTGATTTCCTTTAATCCTAATATCAAGGAACAGACAGCCCCCGTACCTCCCATTTACATCACGCGCTTCTCCATCTTCAATGAAGAAGTGACGGTGCACACGCCCGGTTCTCCTCTCAAACAGAGCATCATCGGGACGGATAAGATAGTATTGCCTTACAATCAGGCCAATATCAGCCTTGACATAGCTTTGCTGTCCTATTCGACTTCGCAGACCAATGAATACTTCTATAAACTGGAACCTGTCGACAAACAATGGATACGTACGAGAACAGAAAACAGTATATCCTACGCCAATCTGTCACCGGGCAAGTATATCCTGCACCTACGTGCCACCACGAACGGAGGCACACCGGAAAGCACCCAATATGCGACCCGTTCGCTGACCATAGTCATCTTACCGCCTTGGTATGCTTCCACATGGGCATACATCATTTATGCCTTATTGGGAATTTGTGCGTTCGGCGGTTGGTTCTACTGGTACCGGAAACACAAGAACGAACAATTCTCCGAACAACAGAAACTGTTTGAAATAGAAAAGGAGAAAGAACTCAATCAGAACAAGGTAGAGTTCTTCACGGAAATAGCACATGAAATCCGCACCCCGTTGACCCTAATCAACGGGCCGTTGGAAATCATACAGGAAATGCACATTCAGGACGAGAAACTGAACAAGAACCTGAATGTCATTGCCACCAATACCAAACGGTTGCTTAACTTGGCTTCGCAGTTGCTCGACTTCCAAAAGATGGGTGCCAATAAACTGACCTTGAATTACGAAGTCGTGAACATATCCGAATTACTGCAAGAGACAGTCAACCGTTTCGAGCCGACTTTCACCCATCAACATAAAGAGCTGAAAGTAGAGAATTTCGAAAACGACATCATCGCTTATATCGACAAAGAAGCCATCACCAAGATACTGAGCAACCTGCTTAATAACGCCTTGAAATACGGCAATGAGCATATTTCGGTCAATTTGAGCAAATATGATGGCAACTTCTCGGTCAGCGTATGCAGCGACGGAGCCAAAATACCCGAAGAGAAAGCAGAGCAGATATTCGAACCGTTCTTCCAAGGGGAAGAGAAAAAGAAAGAAAAACAAGGTGTCGGCATCGGCCTGGCCTTGGCACGCTCTTTGGCTTTGCTGCATAAGGGGACGCTCATGCTCGACACGCGTCAACCCGCCAATACCTTCGTATTGACCATTCCCCTCAATATGGAGGATATGATGGCCAACGGAAACAAACCGTTCAGCCAAGCCGACCTTCCGCTCAACGAAACCACTTCGGCCGACGAAAACACAAAGGGAAACGTCATCCTCATCGTCGAAGACGAAGACAGCATCCGCAATTTCATGAAAGAAAGGCTTTCGCCGCTCTTCATCGTGGAAACGGCATCTAATGGAAAGGACGCGCTCGACACCATACGGAAAGAACACATAGACCTCGTCATCAGCGATGTCATGATGCCGGAAATGAACGGTTATGAACTCTGTACCGCCATCAAGTCGGACATCAACCTATGCCATATCCCTATTATATTCCTTACGGCCAAGAATGATATAGACAGCAAAGTCAAGGGGCTGAAGGTCGGGGCTGAAGCCTACATTGAGAAACCGTTCTCATACGATTATTTAAAGGCACAGATCCTGTCCCTCCTCAATAACCGGCAGAAAGAACGCGAGGCATTCTCCAAACGGCCGTTCTTCCCCGTACAGAACATGCAAATGAGCAAAGAAGACGAAGTATTCATGAACAAGGTCATCGAAGTCATCAATGCCAACATGGAAGACGAAACGTTCAACGTAGAACGTATGGCTGAAGCATTGTGCCTGAGCCGTTCAAGCCTGCTACGTAAAATCAAGACATTGTTCAACATGTCTCCGATAGACTTCATCCGGCTGATTCGCCTTAAGAAAGCAGCCGAGCTTATTCAGGACGGGAAATACCGGGTAGGAGAAATCAGTTACATGGTAGGATTCGGTTCACATTCCTATTTCAGCAAACTTTTCTTCAAACAGTTCGGCATGACACCCAAAGATTTCGAGCAACAAATCGCGAGCACGCGCAGCAAAGTCCGGAACGTACAAGAAATAAATATAGAAGATTTAATTCAAAATAATAGGGCAAATTCATAAAAGAAAGTGGAATGCGTCAAACGTAGTATTTTATGAAGTACTACTTTTGGTCGGATTATTTTTCATCCTTTACATTTGCATGGTTAACTTAATAGTTACGATGCAATCGATGGAAAATAATCCGACTTTTTTATAAGTAGTCACTAAATAAAATATTCACTGATCTATTATGAGAACAAAAGAACTATTCGGCCTGTTGCTGTGGAGCACGTTCGGCTCGTTGCAAGCTTTCGCACAAGTAAGCTATCTGCATAGCGATACTCAGAATGCTGCCTGGACCGTAATGCCCGAAGAAGAAGTAGGAAAAGACATGTTGCGCCTTACGCAGAACGGCTACCAAAATCCCAAGGCCGTCAAAGCAGTCGTGCCGGGCACGGTTTTTACGTCATACGTGACTGCCGGCCAAGAAAAAGACCCTAATTTCGGAGACAACATACAGAAAGTCGACCGAAAGAAATACGACCGCAGCTTCTGGTACCGTACGGAATTTAAGATTCCATCCGATTTCGACAAAGAAATCATCTGGTTAAACTTCGACGGAATTAACCGCAAAGGTCAAATTTACCTGAATGGAAACCATTTAGGAAACTTAGACGGTTTCATGCACCGCGGACATTTCAACGTAACCCAATTAGTAGACCGCAACGGTTCCAACACATTGGCCGTACTGGTGGATATTCCCCGTACTCCTTTGGCCAATCAGGGAAGCCCCAATTACCTTTCCAGCGGCGGATGGGACTGGATGCCTTACGTTCCAGGACTTAATTCCGGTATCACCGACAAGGTTTGGTTGGAAAATACGGGCAAAAGCACGATTACCGACCCTTGGATGAGGTCGAAACTCGTCTCCCGTTCCCTCGCAGAGCTTACCCTTCAGGCCGAAGTCACCAATAATGGCGGCTCACAAAGCAAAACTACGGTAAAAGGTACCATCACTCCGGGTAACATCACCTTCAGTCAGGAAGTAGATTTGCAAGCCGGAGAGACCAAAACCGTCAAATTCGACAAGCGCTATTTCCCGCAAATGGTAGTGAACAACCCTAAACTTTGGTGGCCCAACGGTTACGGAGAACCTCATCTCTATACCTGCCGTTTGGAAGTGGTCAATGACGGTAAGACCTCGGAAACCGAGGAATTCCGTTTCGGTATCCGTCAATATTCATACGACAAGAAAGGCGGAGTCTTCCATCTTTACATCAATGGCGTACCTGTTTTCGTCAAAGGCTCTGACTGGGGAATGAGCGAATACATGTTGAGAAGCAACCCTGAACATATCCGCACTTGGGTAAAATTGAACAAGGAAATGAACTTCAACATGATTCGCAACTGGTTGGGTTCTGTGACCGAGAAACAATTCTATGAAAGCTGCGACGAACTCGGCATCATGATTTGGGACGATTTCTGGATTAACTCCAATCCGAACCTGCCCTACGACCTGAATGCCTTCAACAACAACATGATGGAGAAAATCAAACGTTTCCGCAACCACCCCTCCATCGCGGTATGGTGCGGTGACAACGAAGGCACGCCCGAACCGCCCCTTACGGGATGGATGGCGGAAAACATACGCACGTTCGACGGCGGAGACCGTCATTTCCAACCTTGTTCCAACAACGGTGGCCTGAGCGGCAGCGGCCCTTGGGACGCAAAAGACCAACGTTGGTACTTCACAGCTTATCCGGACTGCAAATCGGGTAGCGGCTTCACACGCGGATGGGGCTTCCGCACGGAAATCGGTACAGCTGCAGTACCCAACTATGAAAGCCTCGTGAAATTCATGCCCGAAAAAGACTTGTGGCCCATCAACGACATGTGGAACCTCCACTACTTCGGCCAGATGGCTTTCAATGCCGGGCCGGAGCGCCATACGGCGGTCATCGAGAACAGCTACGGCGGCGCGAAGGATGCAAAGGAATTCTGTACGAAATCGCAATGGGTGAGTTACGAAAGCAACAAAGCCCTCTATGAAGGTTGGCTCGACCACATGTGGAACGATGCCACAGGAGTCATGCTCTGGATGAGCGGCGCGTCTTATCCCAGCATGGTTTGGCAGACTTATGACTACTATTATGACCTGACGGGAGCCTATTTCGGCTGTAAACAGGCTTGCGAACCGGTGCATATCTACTGGAATCCCGTGACGGAGGAAGTAAAGGTAGCCAATACCACGACCAAAGACTATGAAGGGCTGACAGCCGAGGCAACCGTGTACAACATGGACGGTAAACCTGTGGCCCGTTACAGTGAAAAAGCTACCGTCAACTCGACTTCCAACGCCGTAGCCCAATGCTTCAAGCTCAAATTCAATACAGACCGCGACATTTTGTCACTGAATTGCCCGGCATACGCCTCTTCAACCAACCAAGGCGAACCGGCTTTCGTGACCGACGGCAAAGCCGACACCCGTTGGGCTGCCGTCCGTGCCGATAACGAATGGATTTATGTAGACCTCGGCAGCGAAAAGATGGTAGGCGGCGTACGGTTGAACTGGGAAGCCGCATACGGAAAGTCTTATAAGATACAAGTTTCCAACGATGCCAAAAGTTGGACAGAAGTCTACAAGACAGAAGAAGGGCGCGAAGGCATCAACGAGGTGTTCTTCCCTGAAGAAATCAAAGCCCGCTATGTACGTATGCTAGGCATAGAACTGGGTTGGTGGTTCGGTTACTCTTTGTGGAGCATGGACGTATTGAGCGGCACGAAACCTTCTGAAGGGCTGAGCGACGTGCATTTCCTCCGCCTGACCCTGAAAGACAAAGAAGGAAAGGTGGTTTCCGAGAACAATTACTGGAGAGGTAATGAACGTACCAATTTCAATGCCCTCAACCAACTTCCGGGCGTGAAACTGAACGTGTCATCGAAACTGACCCGCAAAAACGGAGAAGCCACAATACAAGCCACCATCGGACTGCCTAAATCAGCCGATGCCGTAGCTTTCGGCGTGCGCGTGCAAGCCGTCCGCACCTCCGACGGCGAACGCTTGCTCCCGGCCTTGATGAACGACAACTACTTCACCTTGGTTCCGGGAGAAAAGAAGAACATCCAAATCACTTTTGACGAGTCGCTCCTACAGGGAGGCTCTTACAAGCTTATCGTTGCACCATACAACCAAAACCTATAAACTTTATCCGGCCGGAGGAGGTGTTACCGCACGCCTCCCCCGACCGGATGTTTTTAAATGCTTTAAGACATGAAAATCAAAAACATTACACGTGACATGAGCTTCTGTGCCGTGTTAGCTTGTGCGAGTCTGCAAACGCCGGTTATGGCAAAAGTCACATTGCCCGCTTTCTTCACGAGCAACATGATCATCCAACAGAAAACCACCATGACTTTGTTCGGAAAAGCCAAGGCGAACAAGAAAGTAAGCGTGGAAACCAGTTGGAACAACCAACACTATGAAGCCCAAGCGGACGCAAAAGGCAACTGGCGTATCGAGATCGCAACTCCGGCAGCCGGAGGCCCTTACCGCATCACCCTGTCCGACGGTAAAAAGACCGTATTGGACAATGTTATGGCGGGCGAAGTCTGGTTCTGTTCCGGACAATCCAACATGGAAATGCCTTTAGCCGGATGGGGAAAAATCAAAAACTACGAACAAGAAATCGCAGCGGCCGATTACCCCGGCATCCGCCTCTTCCAAGTCAAGAAACACACCTCGGTGGCACCGCTCGACGCCTATCAGGTAGAATCCACCATGGGCGGTTGGAAAGAATGCTCACCGTCCACGGTTCCGGAGTTTTCTGCCGTGGCTTACCTTTATGCCCGCGAACTGCACCGAAAACTGAACGTACCGGTCGGGGTCATCGACTGCACTTGGGGAGGGACACCTGCCGAAGCATGGACCTCGTCCGAATCGCTCAAACAAGTCATGGGTTATCAAAAGAAAGTCGGACAACTGGAAGCATTGGGCTTCGACCGCGACAAGATCATGGCCGAATACGGAAAAGAACAGGCACAATGGAAAGCCGAACTCAGCAAAGTGGACAAAGGCTTCCAAAATGGAAAGGAGTGCTGGATTGGCAGTGACTTGGATGACAACGACTGGCAACAAATGGAACTCCCGGGATATTGGGAAGGCAAAGGACTCCCCAATTTCGACGGAGTGGTGTGGTTCCGCAAGCAAATCGACATTCCATCCGAATGGACAGGTAAAGACTTGCAACTGAATCCCGGCATCATCGACGATGAAGACATCATCTATTGGAACGGCGAGCAAATCGCCAACGGCGCAGGCTACAACGTACAGCGCCATTACACCGTACCGGGCCGTCTGGTCAAGGCAGGCAAGAACACATTGGCCATCAAAGTCAACGACAACGGCGGTGAAGGCGGCATAGCCGGAAAAGCAGAGGACATGAACCTCAAACTGTCGGACAAGGACATGCTCTCTCTGGCCGGGAACTGGAAATACCGCGTAGGCTGTTCCTTGGCCGACATGCCTCCCGCTCCGATTTATCCTGAGCATTCCTCTTTCCCTTCCGTACTTTTCAACGGAATGGTACATCCCTGTCTGGAATATCCCATCAAAGGCGTCATCTGGTATCAGGGTTGCAACAACGTGGGACGTGCAGAAGAATATGAAAGCCTCTTCCAAACGCTGATTACAGACTGGCGCAAGCAGTTCGGACAACCCGACATGCCATTCTATTTTGTGCAACTGGCCAACTACTTGGACCGCAAGTTGGTACAGGCAGACTCGCCATGGGCCGCCCTTCGTGAAGCACAATCCAAAGCGCAGCATCTGGCCCACACCGGAATGGCAGGCAATATCGACATCGGCGAGGCGCATGACATCCATCCCAAAAACAAACAAGAAGTGGCCCGCCGTTTAGCCGCCATCTCCTTGGCCGACACCTACGGGCAGAAGATACCCGCGCAAGCACCGGTTTACGACAACTACACGGTGGGAAGCGACGGCAAGGTCCGTATTTCGTTCACAATCCCCGCCATCGGCGAACGCTTTGAGCAGAACAAAGACATCAAGGGCTTCACCATTGCCGGCCCCGACCATGTGTTCTACCCCGCCGAGGCCTATACGGACGGCGACGATGTGGTGGTCTACTCGCACTATGTCAAAGTGCCGGTAGCCGTCCGCTACGGATGGGCCGATAATCCGGAGTGCACATTGCGCACACCCGGCAATTTCCCCGTGGCTCCTTTCCGTACCGATAATTGGTAAAAACAATTTTATTCAAAACATAAACCATTTGATCATTTATGAAAATCAAATCATTCTTATCACTATGCCTGCTCGCAACGGCATCTACCGTCGCGGCAGACGAGTTCATCAAAATCAACACCGACCAGATCGGCATGGTGTTGCGCGTCAAAGACAACGGCCGCCTCTACCAGTCGTACTTGGGCAAACGGTTGGCCAACGACAACGACTTGCAACACCTTCCGCAAGGCAACGAGGCATACCTCACCCACGGCATGGAAGATTACTTTGAACCGGCCATCGAAGTACACCACAACGATGCCAACCCGTCGCTGCTACTCAAGCACGTGTCGCACGAGCAAAAGAACATACAGCCGGGTGTGGACGAGACGGTCATCACGATGCAAGACGACAAGTATCCCGTCACAGTGAAGCTCCACTATGTGTCCTATGCCAAAGAAAACATCATCAAGACTTTTACTGAAATCAGCCATCAGGAGAAGAAGCCTATCCAACTGGAACGCTATGCTTCCGCCATGCTGCACTTCAGCCGCCCGGCCTATTACCTCACGGAGTTTTCCGGCGACTGGATTTATGAGGCCACGATGAGCACCACACCGCTGAACTTCGGCAAGAAAGTGCTCGACACGAAACTGGGCGCACGTGCCAACATGTTCACGCCTCCCATGTTCATCCTCTCGTTGGACAAGGAATCAAGCGAAACCGAAGGCGAAGTCATACTCGGCACGTTGGGCTGGACGGGTAACTTCCGTTTCACATTCGAGGTGGACAACAAGAAAGACCTTCGCGTCATCGCCGGCATCAACCCGTATTTCTCAGAGTACAATCTGCCGAAAGGCGAAACGTTCCGCACACCGGACTTTTATTTCACTTACAGCGACTGCGGACGCGGACAGGCCAGCCGCAATTTCCACGACTGGGCACGCAAATACCAACTTAAAGACGGACAAGAAGACCGCCTGACCCTGCTGAACAACTGGGAGGCCACTTACTTCGACTTCGACGAGGATAAGTTGGTGGAACTCATGGGCGATGCCGTGAAATTGGGCGTGGACATGTTCCTGCTCGACGACGGATGGTTCGGCAACAAATACGAACGCCACAGCGACACACAAGGCTTGGGTGACTGGGACGAAACGAAACACAAGCTCCCCCACGGCATCCAGAAGTTGGTGGACGAAGCTGCCAAACGCAACATCAAGTTCGGCATCTGGATTGAACCGGAAATGGTCAGCCCCAAGAGCGAACTTTACGAGAAGCATAAGGATTGGGTGATTCACTTGCCCAACCGCGACGAATATTACTTCCGCAACCAGATGGTGCTCGACCTGAGCAACCCCGAGGTGCAGGACTTCGTTTTCGGCGTAGTAGACGGCCTGATGACCAAATATCCGGGCATCGCTTATTTCAAGTGGGACTGCAACAGCCCGATTACCAACATCTACTCTCCGTATCTGAAAGACAAGCAGACTCATCTCTACGTAGACTACGTGCGCGGCCTGTACAAGGTGCTCGACCGCATCAAGGCCAAGTATCCGAAGTTGCCGATGATGCTTTGCTCGGGTGGTAGCGGCCGTATCGACTACGAGGCTCTGAAGTATTTCACGGAGTTCTGGGCCAGCGACAACACCGACCCCATCCAACGCCTGTTCATCCAATACGGCTATTCGTTCTTCTATCCGGCCAAGTCCATGAGCGCCCACGTCACCACATGGAACAAGAACGCGAGCATCAAGTTCCGCACGGACGTGGCCATGATGGGCAAGCTCGGCTTCGACATCAAGCTCAGCGACATGAGCGGTGACGACCTTACCTACTGTCAAGGTGCCGTGAAGAACTACAAACGCCTGCGTCCGGCCATCATGGAAGGCGACCTCTACCGTCTCGTGTCTCCCTACGAAGGCCTGCGTACCCATGCGGCCAACCAATTCGTATGCAAGGACAAGGACAAAGCCGTGGTCTTTGCCTTCGATGTGTATCCGGGTTATGGCGAGAAGCTCCTCCCGGTACGCCTGCAAGGCTTGGATGCCAACAAGCAGTACCGCGTGAAGGAAATCAACCTGATGCCGGGCCAGGGCTCTTCGCTTGAAGGTAATGACCGCGTATTCTCCGGTGATTACCTGATGAAAGTCGGGCTGAACCTTTTCACCGGCAACAAGCTTTACAGCCGCGTGGTGGAAATCACAGCCGAATAAACATTCAATCAAAAAGAAATGGAAATCAGAAATTATATCATAGGGGTAGCCGCTGCGACATGCAGCGCGCTACCTTTTTCGCATTGTTTCGCATGGGAAGGCAACGTGCTGGTATCCACTCCGCACACATCCATGCTTCTCCATGCCGGTGAAGGCCAAGACCTACGCTTCGCCTACTTCGGCGACCGCATCGAAGAGAGCCAGATGCACCAGATTCACGACGCATGGGACGGGCTGAACCGCACGGCATACCCTACTTTCGGCCAACCGCCCCACCAGATTTTTGCTTTGCAAGCCGTACATGCCGACGGGAACTGGACCACGGACTTGACCGTGGAAAACGTGGAGACCTCGACCCTCGACAACGCCAAACTCACGGCCATCACGCTGAAGGACAAGGTTTATCCTTTCCAAGTGAAGCTCTACTACAAAGCTTACAACGACATCGACATGATTGAGACGTGGAGCGAGATTTCACACACTGAAAAGAAAACCGTGGTGCTGAAACGCTTCGACTCCGGACATTTCCTGATACGCCGCGGCGACGTATGGGTTTCGCACCTCCATGGCTCATGGGCTGCCGAAACTCATGTCACGACCGAACCGCTCACACCGGGCATCAAGATGATAGAGAATGTGGACGGGGCGCGCAACGGCCATCTGGACCACCCTGAGGTCATGTTCTCGCTCGACGGGAAACCGCGCGAGAACGAAGGACGCGTCATCGGCGCCGCCCTTTGTTGGAGCGGAAATTACGCCATCCGCATGGTGACGGACAATAATTTCGTACACCGTGTCTTTGCGGGCATCGACAGCGAAAGCTCGGAATACAAACTGGCTCCGGAAGAGGTATTCACCACCCCGAAGCTCGCCCTCACTTACTCCGGCGAGGGGCTGAGCGGTGCCAGCCGTAACTTCCACCGTTGGGCACGCCACGCCGGTATGCTGCACCACGGTAATCAGGTACGCCCTGTGCTGCTCAACAGTTGGGAAGGCGTGTACCTTGATGTCAACGAACCGGCCATGGCCGAAATGATGAAGGACATTGCCACGTTGGGCGGCGAACTGTTCGTCATGGACGACGGGTGGTTCGGCGACAAGTACCGCCGCGTGCAGGACAACTCTTCGCTCGGTGATTGGGTGGTAGACCAAAAGAAACTGCCCCACGGTATCGAAGGGCTCATCCGGGAGGCCGACAAGAACGGCATCAAGTTCGGCATCTGGATAGAGCCGGAAGCCGTGAACAGCAAGAGCGAACTGTTCGAGAAACATCCTGATTGGGCCTTGCAAGTCAAGGAACGCCCCTTGCAATACGGGCGTGGCGGCACACAGATGCTTCTCGATGTGTGCAACCCCAAGGTGCAAGATTTCATGTTCGGCATCGTAGACAACCTTTTGAGCCGGCATCCTCAAATTGCTTACATCAAATGGGATGCCAACGTGGAACTGAAGAACTATGGTTCCACCTACCTGCCCAAGGACAAACAGTCGCACATATACATTGAATACCATCGCGGCTTGAACAAAGTGCTCGAACGCATCCGCGCCAAGTATCCCGACGTGCTGATTCAAGCCTGCGGAGGAGGCGGAGGACGCGCCAGTTACGGTGTCATGCCCTACTTCGACGAGTTCTGGGTGAGCGACAACACCGATGCCTTACAACGTATTTACATGCAGTGGGGCACCTCGTATTTCTACCCCTCCAACGCCATGGCACAGCACATCAGTGCCTCGCCCAACCACCAGACAGGACGTATCGTGCCCATCAAGTTCCGTTGCGACGTGGCCATGAGCGGACGCTTAGGATTGGAGTTGCAGCCTTCCAAAATGACCAAAGAGGAATACCGGCAGGCATCGCAAGCCGTGAAGGACTACAAGTCAGTGCGCGAAGTCATCCAGTTGGGCAACCTCTACCGTCTGGTATCGCCTTACGACGACAAAGGTATCGCCTCACTGATGTACACTGACGATGCGAAAAACAAGGCGGTGTTCTTCGCCTATAAAATGGAACATTTCATGAACCAGGTTGTACCCCGCGTCTGCCTGCGCGGCCTCGACCCGGCCAAGAACTACCGCGTACGCGAGTTGAATGTCAAGACCGGCGGACAGCCCTGTTTCTTGAACGCCAAAGTATTCTCCGGCGCCTTGTTGATGAACACCGGCATCGAAATGCCTTTGGGAAGCGACTACGCCAGCTGCGTGTTGGAACTCATTGCTGAGTAGAACCCGCGATCTTTTTCGGATAGGAAACGCATTGAATCTGGAGTTTGTACCTTTTCTTAGAGTACAAACTCCTTTTTTATTGGCATAAATAGAAGAAGAGAGGAAAAATAACGGTATATTTGTAACATGAAGTTATGAGAAAGGTCTAAGATATTGAAAATGAGCATGCATTATCCGCTCATTATGGTAATAGGTTACGATTTAGTTAGTTATCTACTGCATCATCCTTCTGCACGTTGCGTAACCTTCAAAGAACTCTTCAAGTGCAAAAGTACAAATAAAACGGGAGATTAAGACAAAATCTCCCTGATTTTTTCACCTTATTTTTGCGGGCTTTTCCGTAAAAGCGGTTTTGTCCGTCGGTACACCATCGCCCAAAAGGATTTTGGACGACCGTATGCCGACTACCGCATAAGCGGAGAAAAGGGCTTTGCGTCACGCCTGAACGAGCGATTATCGTTTCAGACTTATGACGCGAGGCCCATTTCTTTTTGCGCTTATGCCAAGGAGGTGCTTTTACGGATTTTCAGAGGACTTTTTCTTTTTTGCTGTTCCTTTGAGCCGTAAGCGGAAAGCCGTGCATGACCGCTTGCCCATGAATGGCACAAGCCGTCACCCACAGCAGGCAAACCGGGAAGAATGATTTTATCCGCCCGATCTGACAAGTCTGGCCGAACATATAAAATCATAC
>ERZ773150.2044-NODE-2044-length-16079-cov-30.267536_pt1 | contig 16079 bp, 13 predicted proteins | sample MGYA00580845_ERZ773150 | MGnify/ENA primary metagenome ERZ773150 (study PRJEB29015, sample SAMEA2737848) | human gut metagenome | biome: human gut; feature: human-associated habitat; material: faeces | place: China | collected 2012 ...
ACCTGCTGCTGGTGGACGATATCCAGTTCATCGCCGGCAAGGAATCCACCCAGGAAGAATTCTTCCACACCTTCAACTCGCTGCACGACGCCCACAAGCAGATCGTTATCGCCTCCGACCGCCCCGCCAAGGAGATCAAGAGCCTAGAGGAACGCCTGCGCACCCGCTTTGAGTGGGGCCTGACCGCCGACGTGCAGCCGCCGGATTTTGAGACCCGCGTGGCCATCGTCAAGCGCAAGGCAGAGCTGCTGCACCTGGACCTGCCCGAGGATGTGGCCGAGTTCATTGCCAACCACCTGAAGAACAACATCCGCCAGCTGGAAGGCGCCGTGAAGAAGCTGAACGCCTACTACATGCTGGAAGGCATCCAGCCGGTCATCAGCGTGGCACAGAACGCCATCAAGGATATCCTCAACGAGACCCAGCCGGTGCCCGTGACCATCGAGAAGATCATCGGTGAGGTGTCCCGCACCTTCAACGTCTCCCCCGCCGACATCCGCGGAACCAAGCGCAACGCCAACGTTGCCTCCGCCCGCCGCGTGGCCATCTACATCCTGCGCGAAGTCACCGGCATGAGCATGGAGGAGATCGGCCGCGAGTTCTCGGGCCGCGACCACTCCACCATCGTCTACTCGCTGAAGACTATGGAGCGGGACATGAAGAACGACCAGCACCTGCGCGAGACCGTGAGCGACATCATCAAAAACGTGAAGGCCTGAGCACAGCCCTCGAAAAAAGTCATACCTATTCGAGGGTCAAACCCCAAAATATGGGGAAAAAACGGAACAAAATGCGGAAAAAAGGCCCACATCTTGTGGTAAAAACGCAAACCTTTCCACACTTTCCACAGACTTTTCAACATTCAACCCCTGTTTTTCACAAGGGGCGTTGAAAGCCGGGCCGCTTTCCTCTTTTCCACAATTCCTTCACAGTGCATTCACAACCCCGTGGAAACCAAAACCCCCGCATCCCGACAAGGCTTTTCCGGGTTTTCCACAAGTTCCCCACCCCCTACTACGGTTACTACAACAAGTTCAATATAGAAACACCGGTCAGCAGACAGTTTTCCATTGTAAAGCCGTCTGCTGTTCCGGGGAAAACAAAGGAGAGAATTCAGCTTGAACATCGTATGCGATAAAGTTCTTCTGAGCGCCGCCATCGACGGCGTATCCAAAGCCGTCACCATGCGTTCTGCCATCCCCGTGCTGGAAGGCATCCTGCTGAAAGCCGAGGGCTTCCAGCTCACCCTCACCGGCTACGACCTGGAAATGGGCATCGTGACCACCATCGAGGCCAATGTCAAGGAGGCCGGTGAGATCGTGCTGAACGCAAAGCTGCTCAGCAGCATGATCAGCCGAATGCCCGCCGGTCAGGTCACCATCACCTCCGCCGAGAACGGCAAGACCACCATTCAGGGCGGCGTGGCCCAGTTCGAGATCCAGTCCATGCCGGCCACCGATTTCCCCGAGCTGCCCAACACCGGTGCCGAGGAGACCCTGACCATCAAGACCGGCGTGCTGAAGGACATGATCGACCGCACCCTGTACGCCGTCAGCCAGGACGAGAAAAAACCGGCGCACACCGGTGAATTGTTCGAGATCCTGCCCGACAAGCTCACCGTCGTGGCGCTGGACGGCTACCGCCTGGCCATCGTGGAACGGCCGGTGACTGCTGTGAAGGATATCCGCATCATCGTGCCCAGCAAGACCATGACCGAAGTGGCCCACCTGCTGCCCAACGACGACGAGGAGCCGGTGCACATCAGCGCGAACCGTCGCTATGTGGTGTTCATGACCGCGGGCTACACCATCATGAGCCGCCTGATCGAGGGCGAGTTCCTCAACTACCGCAACGTCATCCCGGACGGCAGCCGCACCCGGGTGACCATCGACACCAAGGACTTCATTGAGACCATTGAGCGCGCTTCTCTGATTATTACAGAGCGTTTAAAGAACCCCCTCCGCATCTCCTTTACAGAGGGTAGAGTCGTGGTGCGCTGCCAGACCAACCTCGGCCGCGTGGTGGACGAGTTCAACGCCGACTGCGAGGGCGACGAGGTGGAGATCGGCTTCAACAACCGCTATCTGCTGGATGCTCTGCGCAACGCCCGCACTGAGAAGGTCCGTCTGGAGATCAGCGGCCCCCTGAGCCCGGTCAAGGTGCTGCCGGCCGAGGGCAATGACTTTTTGTATCTGGTGCTGCCGGTGCGCTTCAAGAACGACTAAGGGGACGATTTTATGCAGAAAATTCTCATCCATACGGAATTTATCAAGCTGGATGCCCTGCTGAAATATGCAGGCCTGTGCGAGACCGGCGGCGAAGCCAAAGAGCTGGTGCAGGGCGGTGCTGTGAAGCTGAACGGCGAAGTGTGCACCATGCGGGGCAAAAAGTGCGTGCCCGGCGACGTGATCGAGCTGGACGGCCAGAGCGTGGAAGTCGGGCAGGGCAAATAATGCGTCTGCTCTCACTGGAAGTCACGAATTACCGCAACATTTCAAAGGCACAGCTGGAGCCCGGCCGGGAGCTGACCGTCATCTGCGGCAACAACGGCCAGGGCAAGACGAACCTGTTGGAAGCCATCTGGCTGCTGACCGGCGGCAAGAGCTTCCGGGGCGGCAAGGACGCTGAGCTTGTGCGCCGCGGGGAAACATTTGCGGTGCTGGACGCCGTCACCCTGCGGGCCTGGCAGGAAGACCAGGAGCGGGACGACCCCAGCCATGTGCGCATCACGGTGGGCACGCCGGATTCCCAGCGGCCGGGGCGCTACGCCTCGGTGAACGGCACCCCGCCCAAGCGCGCGGCGGGCCTGGCGGGCAGCTTCCCCGCTGTGGTGTTCGACCCGGGCCACCTGAGCCTTGTGAAGGGCGCGCCGGAGGGCCGCCGCAAATTTCTGGACGCGGCCCTGTGCCAGCTGTACCCCGGCTACCTTGCCACTTACCGGCGGTATGTGCGGGTGCTGCAGCAGAAAAATGCGCTGCTGCGCCATTCTGCAAACGGAGTCGAGCGCCCCTATGCCGAAAAATGCGCCATGCTGGAAGTGCTGAATGCGGAGCTTGCCGCCCAGGGCGAGGCCATCCAGAAGCGGCGGCGGGAATATCTGGCCCTGCTGGGGCCGCTGGCCTGCGCCAATTATCAGGAGCTTTCTCACGGGGCGGAGCGCATGGGCATCCGCTACGCCGCCCAGTTTGAGCCGGGCGGCCTGGCCGAATGCCTGAAGCAGCACCAGAGCGAAGAACTGCGGGCCGGGCAGAGCCTGTGCGGCATCCACCGGGAGGACATCGAACTGCTGCTGGATGACCACCCTGCCAAGGTGTTTGCCAGCCAGGGACAGCAGCGCAGCGTGGTGCTGTCCTTGAAAATGGCGGAAGCCGCTGCCGCTGCCCGCATCACCGGCGAACACCCGGTGCTTTTGCTGGACGACGTGCTCAGCGAGCTGGACGAGAGCCGCAAGCAGTATCTGCTCACCCGCATGAAGGAAAAGCAGACCTTCGTCACCAGCTGCGACGACACCGCCTTCCTCAAGACGGACGGCGAGGTCTACCGCATGGACGGCGGCGTACTGAGTAAAGCATGAAAAAATGATGCAAAAGTACATGTGCTCCATGTGCATATACCACATTTTATGCATGAGCTGCCGAAATGAGGAAAATACTGTATGTATATTCATCTGGGCCGGGATTACGTCATCAATGACCGCGACATCATCGGCATCTTCAACCTCGAGACCACCACCATCACCCCCCGCGGACGGGAGTTCCTCAACTATGCCCAGAAGAACGGGGCCGTGGTGAGCCTGTCCGACGAGCTGCCCCAGAGCTATGTTCTGGCGGATGGGGCCGTGGTGGATACCGTGTACCTCTCCGAGCTGTCTCCTGCCGCCATGCGCCGCAGGGCAGAAAAGATGATCGAATAAATAAACACAGCCAACAGGCAAGGCGAAAACGCCCTGCTTTTACGATAGATCGAGCAAACATACGAATAACGAACAAAAGGGAGAAAGGAAATGGCAGAAGAAATCATTACCAGCACAAATGCCGAAACCGCTACCGACCACGAGTATAACGCCAGCGAAATTCAGGTCCTGAAGGGTCTGGAAGCTGTCCGCAAGCGCCCCGGCATGTATATCGGCTCCACCGGCGAGCGCGGCCTGCACCATCTGGTCTACGAGATCGTGGACAACGCCATCGACGAAGCACTGGCCGGCTACTGCGACCACATCGAGGTCAAGATCCTCAAGGACAACATCATCCAGGTCACCGATAACGGCCGCGGCATCCCCGTGGACATTCAGGCCGATACCGGCCTGCCCGCCGTCACCGTCGTCTACACCATCCTGCACGCCGGCGGCAAGTTCGGCGGCGAGAACTCCGGCTACAAGGTGGCCGGCGGCCTGCACGGCGTGGGCGCATCCGTCGTCAACGCCTGTTCCGAGTGGCTCACCGTCAATGTGCGCCGCGACGGCCACGAGTACGAGCAGACCTTCCGCCGCGGCGACCCGGACGGCCCGCTCAAGTGCATCGGCACGGTGGCGGACGGCGTCACCGGCACCCGCGTCACCTTCAAGCCGGACCCGGAGATGTTCCGCGACACCACCGTCTACGACTTCGACACGCTGGAAAAGCGCCTGCGGGAGGAAAGCTTCCTGAACGCCGGCGTCAAGATCACCCTCACCGACGAGCGCGAGATGTACACCCCCGTGCTGGAGGACGGCAAGGAGGGCGACCCCTGCTACCGCAGCGAGGTCATGTGCTATGAGGGCGGCATCAAGAGCTTCGTCACCTATCTGGGCGAGAAGCGCAAGCTGGACGTGCTGCACCCCAACGTCATCTACCTCAAGGGCCAGACCGACCGCGGCATGGCCGAAATTGCCCTGCAGTACAACTCCAGCTACAACGAGCTGCTGCTGAGCTTCGCCAACAACGTCAACACCCCGGACGGCGGCACCCATGAGGAAGGCTTTAAAGCCAGCCTGACCCGCGTGTTCAACGATTACGGTCGCAGCCACGGCCTGCTGAAGGACAAGGACGAGAACCTTTCCGGTGCCGATGTGCGCGAGGGTCTCATCTGCGTCATCTCGGTCAAGCTGCAGGAGGCCGAGTTCGAGGGCCAGACCAAGGCAAAGCTGGGCAATACCGAGATCCGCACCCTTGTTTCCAACATGGTCTACTCCAAGCTGATGGAGTTCTTTGAGGAGAACCCCGGTGTGGCAAAGGCCATCTTTGAAAAGGCCACCCAGGCCGCCCGTGCCCGCGCCGCCGCCAAAAAGGCCCGCGAGCTGGTGCGCCGCAAGAGCGCGCTGGAAACCAGCCGTATGCCCGGCAAACTGGCCGACTGCCGCGAGAAAGACCCCACCAAGACTGAAATTTTCATCGTCGAGGGCGATTCTGCAGGCGGTTCCGCCAAGATGGGCCGTGACTCGGCTATCCAGGCCATCCTGCCGCTGTGGGGCAAGATGCTGAACGTGGAGAAGGCCCGTGCCGATAAAATTTACGGCAACGACAAGCTGATGCCCGTGGTGCTGGCTCTGGGCTGCGGCATTGGTGATGAATTCGATATCTCCAAGCTGCGCTACGACAAAGTGTTCATCATGGCCGATGCCGATGTCGATGGTTCGCACATCTGCACCCTGATGCTCACCTTCTTCTTCCGCTATATGCGCCCGCTCATCGAGCAGGGCCATGTGTATGTTGCCCAGCCGCCGCTGTTCAAGGTGCAGAAGGGCAACACCATCAAGTACGCCTACAACGACGCCGAAATGGCCGTGCTCTCGCAGGAGATGCCGGGCGCGAAGGTGAACCGCTATAAGGGCCTCGGTGAGATGAACCCCGAACAGCTGTGGGAGACCACCATGAACCCGGACAACCGCGTCATCGTGCAGATCACCATCGACGATGCCGAGAAGGCCGACGAAGCCTTTACCATCCTGATGGGCGATCAGGTGGAGCCCCGCCGCCGCTTTATCGAGACCAACGCCCAGTACGCAAAGCTGGACGTGTAATTGGAGGAAACAATGGAAGAAGATTATGTGATGATACCGGGCAGCGGAACCAAAAAGATCATCCGCGATGTCAAAAAGGAGATCGAGACCGCATTCCTGGACTATTCCATGTCGGTCATCGTGTCCCGCGCCCTGCCCGATGTGCGCGACGGCCTGAAGCCCGTCCACCGCCGCATTCTGTACACCATGCACGAGCGCGGCAACGACCCCAGCCATCCCTACCGCAAGTCCGCTGACACCGTCGGTGCGGTGCTGGGCTCTTATCACCCCCACGGCGACGCATCCGTTTACGATGCCATGGTCCGTCTGGCACAGGATTTCTCCCTGCGCTACCCGCTGGTGGATGGTCAGGGTAACTTCGGTTCGGTCGATGGTGACCCCCCGGCTGCTTACCGTTACACCGAGGCCCGCATGAGCCGCATGGCCGTGGAAATGCTGACCGACATTGAGAAGGACACCATCGACTGGGACCCGAACTTTGATGAGACCAAGAAGGAACCCAGCGTGCTGCCCTGCCGCTTCCCGAACCTGCTGGTCAACGGCAGTCAGGGCATCGCCGTTGGTATGGCCACCAACATCCCGCCGCACAATCTGAGCGAGGTCATTGACGGCTGCGTGGCCTATATCGACAATCCGGATATCGACCTGCCCGGCCTGATGGAATACATCAAAGGCCCGGACTTCCCCACTGCCGGCATCATCATGGGCCGCAGCGGCATCCGCGCCGCCTACGCCACCGGCCGCGGCAAGATCACCCTGCGGGGCCGTGCCACCATCGAGGAGACCAAGAACGGCCGCACCCAGATCGTCATTACGGAAATCCCGTATATGGTCAACAAGGCCCGCCTGATCGAGAATATGGCGGAGCTCGTCAAGGAAAAGCGCATCGAGGGCATCACCGGCCTGAACGATGAGACCAACCGCAAGGGCATGCGCATCGTGGTGGATGTGCGCAAGGACGCCAACGCACAGGTCATCCTGAACCAGCTGTATCAGTACACCCAGCTGCAGGACACCGTGGGCGTCATCATGCTGGCCATCGACCACAAGGTGCCCAAGGTGCTCACCCTGAAGCAGATGCTGCAGAAGTACGTGGAGTTTCAGGACGAGGTGGTGCGCCGCCGCACCCAGTACGACCTGAAAAAGGCCAAGGAGCGCGCCCACATTCTGGAAGGTCTGAAGAAGGCTACCGATATCGTGGACGAACTCATTGCCACCATCCGCGCCTGCAAGGGCGGCATGGCCGAGGCCAAGGCTGCCATCATGGAGCAGTTCGGCTTCGACGACCCGCAGGCAGACGCCATCGTGAAATTGCAGTTGGGCCGTCTGGCCGGTCTGGAAATTCTCAAGATCGAGGAAGAACTGAACGGCCTACACGCCAAGATCGAAAACTGGGAAGCCATTCTGGCCGACGACGCCCGGGTGCTGGCCATCGTCAAGGACGAACTGCTGGAGATGAAGAAGCGCTTCGGCGACGAGCGCCGCACCGAGATCCAGTCCGTCACCGGCGAGGTGGACATCGAGGACCTCATTGCTGAGGAGCAGTGCGTCTACACCCTGACCGAGGCCGGTTATATCAAGCGCCAGCTCAAGGCTACCTATCAGGCACAGCGCCGCGGCGGACGCGGCATTTCCGGCATGACCCGCAAGGAAGAAGACATTGTGCAGGAGATGTTCGTCGGTTCCACCCATGATTATGTGCTGTTCGTCACCGATAAGGGCCGCCTGTTCCGCATCAAGGGCTACACCATTGCCGAGGGCAGCCGCACCAGCAAGGGCATGAACATCGTCAACCTGCTGCAGCTGGCGGAGGGCGAAAAGGTGACCAACATGATCTGCCAGAGCAAGGACGCCGAGAAGGAAGGCTTTGTGACCATGGTCACGAAACAGGGCCTCATTAAGCGCACCCCGCTGGAGCAGTACGCCAACATCCGCAAGACCGGTCTGATCGGCATTGCCCTGAACGAGGGCGATGCGCTGGCATGGACCCGCCTGACCTCCGGCCACGATATGCTCATCGTTGCCACCCGCAACGGTCAGGCCATCCGCTTCAACGAAGCAGACGCCCGCCCCATGGGCCGCAGCGGCCACGGCGTGCGCGCCATCAAGCTGGCCGAAGGCGATGAAGTGGTGGGCGTGTGCATCTGCCGCGAGGGCGGCACGGTGCTGACCGTGACCGAGAACGGCAAGGGCCGCCGCTCCGACATCGACACCTACCGCATCACCGCCCGCGGCGGCAAGGGCATCCGCAACTACGATGCCGCCAAGGACAAGGTGGCCGCCGTTAAGATCGTGGACGATGTGGACGACGTGCTGCTGAGCAGCCAGGAAGGCATCATCATCCGTCTGCATGCCAATGAGATCCCGCTGCAGAGCCGTTACGGCTCCGGCGTGCGCGTGATGCGTCTGGGCGAGAACGACAAGGTGATGGTGCTGGCCCGTACTGACCACGACGACGAAGCCCAGACCGAGCAGATCGACGCCTCCGAAGCCGAAGCCGAGCCCACTGCCGAGCAGCTGGCCGAGATGGAAGCCGCCGATGCCGCGGCAGAAGCCGAAGCGCCTGAGGCGGAAGCCGAAGCGCCTGAGGCGGAAGAAAAGACAGAAGAATAATTTTTCTGCCGGTTAAATCATGAGAAAATCCCCCGTATATTGTTTTGATACGATATGCGGGGGATTTTTTGCGATAAAATAGAGCTTTGGCTTTTCAGAAGCGCGAAAAGCCGCTATAATAGAACCAGCCTTTGCGGAATAAACATGAACACAGAAAGTGGTTTGAGGAAGTATGACAGCAGAAAAGAAGCCCCTGAAAAATCCCGAGATCAGCGTCATTGTGCCTGTCTATAAAGTAGAAAAATATCTGAACGAGTGCATTGACTCCATTCTGGCCCAGACCTTCACGGATTTTGAGCTGATCCTGGTGGACGACGGTTCGCCGGACAACTGTCCGGCGATGTGCGATGCGGCGGCGCAGCGGGATGAGCGCGTGCGGGTCATTCATCAGAAGAACAAGGGCCTGAGCGGGGCCCGCAATGCCGGGCTGGACATTGCCCGGGGAAACTGGATCGGCTTTGTGGACTCGGACGATGCGGTCGTGCCGACGTTCTATGAAAAAATGCATCGGGCAGCAGTGCAGTCCGGAGCCGAAATGGCGGTGTGCGATATCCTTGGCATTGACGAAAATGGGAAAAAATGTCCGTTTCAGTATGATCTGCTGAAAAATGAGGTGATCGACCGTGAGGAAGCAATCCGCCGGATGAAACTCACCCCTTATGTGCATGTGACAACAAAGCTCTACCGCAAAGAAGTGTTTGAGGACCTGCGCTTTCCGGTTGGGAAAAACTATGAGGATGCGTATCTCGCACCGGAGATTTTTGAACGGGTCACAAAGGTGGCAGGAGTACGAGAAAGGCTTTACCACTACCGGATCAATTCTGGAGGAATCATGAAGAGCAAAGCGTCGCCGCGGAATCTTTGTGAGGTGGAGGCAAATTACGCAATGTTTCGGTGTGCGGAAAAGCATGGAAAAACGGATGTGCTCTATTTCGAATACCGGATGATGAAGCGTATCTTCCGGCACGACCTGCGGCAGTTGTCTGCAGAGGAACGAAACGATCCGCTGGTCGGTCAGATGGAAGAATTGCTTGCAAAGGCATGGGAATCCGTCCGGAAACATGGAGCCGCGACACTGGAAAACAGATTCCATACGCTGTGCTATTTCATTTCACCGCAGCTGTATTTTGACCTCAAATATGGAAAATCGTGAGGAAAAGCGTATGAGCGACAAAATCGGAACACCGGAGATCAGCGTCATCGTTCCGGTGTACAAGGTGGAACGGTTTCTGCCGGAGTGCATCGACTCGATCCTTGCCCAGACCTTTGCGGACTTTGAACTCATCCTTGTGGATGACGGCTCCCCGGACAACTGCCCTGCCCTGTGCGACGGGGCGGCAGAGCGGGACGACCGGGTGCGGGTCGTCCACAAGCCCAACGGCGGCGTCAGCACTGCCCGTAACGCCGGACTGGACATTGCCCGGGGAAACTGGATCGGCTTTGTGGACGCGGACGATGTCATTGACCGCACCTATTACGAAAAGCTGCACCGCGCAGCAACACAGGCCGGGGCCGAGATCGCGGCAGCCGGGATCCTGGGCATTGAGGCCGATGGAACGCCCTGCCGCCATCAGGAATATCTGCTTCGGAACGAGGTACTTTCCCAGCAGGAAGCCATCCACCGGATGCGCCTGACGCCGTTGCTCCAGATGGCGACCAAGCTGCAGCGCCGGGACCTGTTTGAGGGCATCCGCTTCCCGGTGGGAAAAAACTATGAGGATGCCGCCGTCACGCCGGCTCTTTTTGAGAAGATGACCTTCGTGGCCTGTGTGGCGGAACCGCTTTATCACTACCGCATGAACCCTGAGGGCATCATGCGGGGCAAAGTCAGCCTGAAGAATCTCTATGAGGTGGATGTCAACTACGGGCTTTTTCAGTGTCTGCTGAAGCACGGCAAGACCGATGTGCTGTTTGTGCAGTACGCGATGATGCGCAGGGTGCTGAACGATACCCGGCGCAGGCTCCCCCGGAAGGACCGGAACAGCCTTCCGGTGCGGCAGGCGGCAGACTGCGTGAAAAAGGCCGCACAGCAGATGAAGCAATGCGGCGCGGTCACGCCCAGAGCAGTCCTTGAGGGGGCGCTGTTTTTGATGAACCCGCAATTCTACTTTGACTTCAAGTACGGAAAAAACCGGAAAAAAGCCGAATAAGCAGGAAAGGAAAATCAACGTGAATGCAGAGCACATCCCCGAGATCAGCGTCATCGTGCCGGTGTACAATGTAGAAAAATATTTGCCGGAGTGTATCGAATCTATTCTAGCTCAGACCTTTACAGATTTTGAGCTCATCCTTGTGGATGACGGCTCCCCGGACGGCTGCCCTGCCCTGTGCGATGCCGCAGCCAAAAGGGACAGCCGCGTGCGGGTGATCCATAAGCAAAACGGCGGTGTAAGCACAGCCCGCAATGCAGGTCTGGATACAGCAAAAGGAAACTGGATCGCTTTTGTGGACTCAGATGACAGAGTATTGCCGCAGTTTTTGGAAAAGTTGTATGCAGCTGCAGTGGATGCAAATGCAGAAATTGCTACGTGCGGAACATGCGGCATGGATCAGAACGGAAAACTCTATCACAAAGAAGATGGTGGATGCGTTACGGATTCAATCGTCTATAATGAGCTGTTGTCCTGCCGAGAAGTGATGAATCGCTGTATCTTTTCAGCTTATCAGGTGGTCTGGAATAAAATTTATCGAAAAGAAATTTTTTCGGATTGCCGATTCCCGGTTGGAATGGCTTTTGAAGATACATGGATCCTGCCGCATATCTATACAAAAAGTAAAAGATTTGCATGCATTGAAGAGCCGCTTTATTGCTACCGCAATTTGCCGGGCAGTGCAATGAACCGGAAAATTACCATGAAGACGCTTGACCGTGTAGAAGCATGTTACGAGATGTTTCGCGTGATGGAACAGTACAAGGCCGATACACTGTGCAGTGCATATCGCACAATTGTTACCAGCCTTTCGGATATCTGGCTGCATCTGACACCACAGGAACGCCGCAGCCCCCGGATGAAGGAGTGCATCGGGTACAAACGGGAAGCATGGAAAAAACTAAAACAGGCACGCGGCATCACGCCTCGGTCATTGTGGGATATGCTGAGGTACACAATTAACTCCCGGAAATACCTTGCTGCACGCCGCAAACGATTGGCAGAACAAAAATAAGTGCGGAACTGCGCAGGTTTGTCTGGACTTCCCTGCAAGAATATGCTACAATAACAAAACGATCACAATACCCGTGGGGGAGTAGCAGGCGCTTTTGCAGGGCGCAGCAAGTCAACATAATGACCGTTGGTTCCGGTCTGGCTTGCTTTCATTTGCGAGACTCATGTGTTTTTGGCGCAGTTTCTGCACCCGTACACATGGAGTCGATGAGAAAAAATTGACCCGGTCCGGACGTGCACGCGCCTGGACCGGGTTTTGTATTGCCCGAGATCTCTGGTCAATTTCAGGAGGCAGACAATATGGAATGGAGTTTTGTATTTTTCCTCAACAGCGCCCTGCTGGGCGTGGGCCTTGCCATGGATGCATTTTCGGTGTCCATGGCCAACGGCCTGCACGACCCGCACATGGGCAAAGACACCATGGTGAAAATTGCGGGCACCTTCGGCATCTTTCAGGCCGCCATGCCCATGATCGGCTGGGTGTGCGTGCACACCATCGTGGAGCTGTTTGCGTCCTTTGAGACGTTCATCCCGTGGATCGCGCTGGCACTGCTGGGCTACATCGGCGGCAAGATGCTGGCAGACGGCATCCGGGGCGAAGAAGCCGAAGAAGCCGCCGAGCTCAGCGCCGGGGCCCTGTTCATGCAGGGCGTGGCTACCAGCATCGATGCCCTTTCGGTGGGCTTCACCATCTCGGAGTACGGCTGGCTGATGGCACTGGTGGCATCCCTCATCATTGCTGCCGTCACCTTCTTCATCTGCATGGCGGGCCTGCGCATCGGCAAAAAGTTCGGCACCCAGCTTTCCGGCAAGGCGTCCATTCTGGGCGGCGTCATCCTCATCGGCATCGGGCTGGAAATCTTTATTTCCGGGGTACTGTGATAGAGTCGATTTGGTAACTTCCCGCGCAGAGTGTAGTCGCGTGTTGGAAATTTAATCCCTTTTGCAAAATGCATCGCCGCCGGGTATGTACTCTTTTGCGCGCACAAAAGAGTACCAGAAAAGCGCCCGCTACTTTCGAAGCGCGGGAGGCACGAATCAAGGGCTGCTCGCCCTTGATAATCCCAAAGCAGAAAGGCTCCATACAAAAAATCCAAGTCGCTTCGCTAGAGGATTTTTTGTGTTCCGCCGATTTCGAGTCGCTGACGCGACGAACTGTAAGGGCGACCGTGGATGCTGGCTGCTAACGTAAATGCTCCCGCAGGGAACCAGCGACAGTAGATGCCGTTTGCCGTAATGCCCCTTCCGTGAAAAAGCAAACAAGCCAGCCCCGCAGGGCTGGCTTGTTTGCAATAGAAAAATAAGGATTCCTCTGTTATTGGCAGAGCGAAGCGGAGACAATTTTAAATCGGTTCTTACAAAATAATTGTTCCACGCGGAACAATTTATTTTGCCGTCTCCGGTTCAAAGTAGTCGGCATATTCCTCGGTCAGCCTGCTGCCCAGCCGCCGGATGCCGCCGTAAAGGTGCCGCTCCACCAGCGGCTCAAAGGCGGCCAGGTCGCACCGCTCGATGGCGTTCAGCAGGTTCTGATGGTCGGCGATCACCTCGTCCAGCCCGCCGCTGGTCATGGTGTCCAGCATCCGGAAGCGGCTGTAGTCGGCGTGGGCATTCTGCAATGTGCTCCACAGGTACATCTTGTCCATGGCGGCAAACCATGTTTCGTGCAGGATGCGGTCTGCCTCGTACAGACGGTTGAAGTCCGGGGCGTCGGCGCGGGCAAGGGCAGTGTAGGCGTCCACCCGTCTGCGGATCAGCGCCCGCTGTTCCGGGGTGCACCGGGGGGTAAAGTCCCGCAGGATGCGGCCCTCCACGGCGGTGCGCTCGTAGATCAGCTCGTCCACGATGCGCCGGTTCAGCCGGGTGACGGTGGTGCCCTTGTAGGGCACGATGCGCACCAGACCGTTTTCCTGCAATTTTTGCAGCACCACCCGGATCAGGCTGCGCGGCGCGCCGAACCGGGTGCACAGCGGGTTCTCGCTCAGCGAGGAACCGGGCCGGAGGGTCAGGTCGATGATCTCCCGCTCCAGCACGGCGTAAATTTCAGCGTCGGTCTTGTATTGTTCCATACCTCTCACCTATTGGAATGATGCATTTGCCCTTCGGGCAAACATGAGGCACCCTTCGGGCATGATGTTTCCGCTTGCGCGGAAATGATGCAGCCGCCTGCGGCGGCCATGATGCGCTCGGGGCGGGCCCCTCGCAATTTTTCATGTGCCCGCAGGCACACATCATTTTGCCGCAAAGCGGCAATCATCATTTGTCCGAAGGACAACATCATGTTTGCGCAGCAAATACATCATTTATAAAAACTTCGTCCACACTTCCCCTTCGGGCAAACATGAGGCACCCTTCGGGCATGATGTTTCCGCTTGCGCGGAAATGATGCAGCCGCCTGCGGCGGCCATGATGCGCTCGGGGCGGGCCCCTCGCAATTTTTCATGTGCCCGCAGGCACACATCATTTTGCCGCAAAGCGGCAATCATCATTTGTCCGAAGGACAACATCATGTTTGCGCAGCAAATACATCATTTATAAAAACTTCGTCCACACTTCCCCTTCCGGCAGCGGCAGGGTGAAGGCCATGGGCTCCCCGCTTTCCGGGTGCCGGAACTGCAGGCCGCAGCTCTGCAGGGCAATATTTCCCTTCACCCGGCTGCCGTACTTGCCGTCCCCGGCCAGCGGATGCTTCCGGGAGGCAAACTGCACTCTTATCTGATGGGTGCGGCCGGTGTGCAGCGTGATCTCAGTCAGGCTGTTCTCCCCTGCTGTCTGCACGATGCGGTATTCCAGCACCGCTTCCCGCACGCCTTTGCGCGGGCGGCTCACCGGGAACACCCGGCCCTTGCGGCTGTCCTTGAACAGGTAGTCCCGCAGGGTGCCGCCTTCCGGCAGATGTTCGTCCGGTCCGCCTGCGATGACGGCCCGGTACTGCTTGACGAACTGCGGCGCTTCTGCCCTGCCCTCGGCCCGGCCGTCCTGCACGGCGTAGGCGTTCTGGCTTTGGGTGACCTGGCGGCTCAGTTCTGCGGCCGCCTTTGGCATTTTGGCAAACACCATCAGGCCGGACACGCCGGTGTCCAGCCGATGCACCACGCCCACAAAGGCGTCCGGGGCGTTCCAGTGTTGCCGCAGGGCGGCGGGTACGCCTTCCTCGCTGGAAAGCCCGACAGGCTTGTCCACCACCACAAGGGCCGCATCCTCGTACAGGATGTTCACAGTTTGCCCTCGGCGAGGAGGGCCTTCAGCTTCAGGATGCCCGCGATGGTCTTGCCGTCCTTGATCTCACCGCTCATGACCATCTCGTAAGCCTTTTCCAGTGGCACGCGGTCGGGGGTCAGAAACTCGTCGTCGTCCAGATGCATGTGGGTCTCGTGCAGGCCGGTGGCCACCCAGGTGTAGATGACCTCGGTGTCGTAGCCCACGGTGGGGAAAAACTCGCCCAGCGAGGTGTACTTGTCGGCGGTCAGGCCGCACTCCTCCTCCAGCTCGCGCTTGGCGGCCTCAAAGGGGTCCTCACCCTTTTCCAGCTTGCCGGCGGGCAGCTCCCACAGCTCCTGCTGCATGGCGTAGCGGAACTGCCGCACCATGCAGATGGTGCCATCCGCAAAATACGGCACGATGCACGCGCCGCCGTGGTGATGCACCACCTCGCGTGTGGCAGTCTTGCCGTTTTCCAGCAGGGCGGTGTCCTTGGTCAGAGTGATGACCCGGCCCTCAAAGAGCACCTCGCTGGTGAGCGTTTTTTCGTAATGTGTGGTCTTCTCCATTTTATTACCCTCTTTGCCCGGCACAGCGCCGGTTTTCTATGGCTTCAGTTTACGGCAAAGAGCGGTTTGTTGTCAATAATAAGATGGAGAGAAAATACGATTTAGAATGCCCTCCGTTTCACTCTGGGCATATCATATTCAGTGGAAATATTATTTTTTATATTTGCGTTTGTCGCGCTCTGCGGAGCGCGACAAACGCATTTTTCACGGGGAGGGGCTGTAATGGCAAACAGCATCTGCTGACGCTGCAGCGAAAGCCGCTTCTGGCTTATTTTGGCAAGGCAGTCAAAGCAAACCTGCTCAAAACCCGAAAATCCGCGCCAGCGCTCACTTTAACACGCTAAAGACGTACAAAAGCGCTAAAAAATTTTTTTATTTTTTGGTGCGTTTGTTGGGCGGTTTGCGTTTACTTTGCGGGCAGAATTTGCTATTATAGTATACAAGCAATAGTGCCTTTTATGGGGTTCTCCGGTCCCAGCGGGCATATTGCCCCGCGCAAAAGGTACCAAATTCTGAATAATGGAGGAAGAAAAA
>ERZ773150.2051-NODE-2051-length-16030-cov-12.305728_pt1 | contig 16030 bp, 14 predicted proteins | sample MGYA00580845_ERZ773150 | MGnify/ENA primary metagenome ERZ773150 (study PRJEB29015, sample SAMEA2737848) | human gut metagenome | biome: human gut; feature: human-associated habitat; material: faeces | place: China | collected 2012 ...
GTAAAATCAGTGATAAAACCAAAACTGAGCAAGGCAAATACAGCGGAAAATATGCGTTATCCGAGTTGCTGATATGCGGTCACTGCGGAACTCCATACAGACGCAGGATATGGTCAAGAAACGGTAAAATGCAGGTGGTCTGGCGTTGCATAAGCAGATTGGAACACGGCAAAAAGTATTGTCCCGATTCGCCTACGATCAAGGAAGAACAGCTCCATAAGGCGATAATCAGGGCAATAAATAATTACTATTCCTGCCGTGATGATATTGTGAGGATTTTGAAAGCAAATATCGGCTCGGTACTTGAATGTCAGGGTCAGGAGGATATTTTAGCTGCCAAAAAAAGGCTTAGGGAAATCGACCAAGCAAGAAATGATTTAGTCGGATTGATAGCTTCGGGCGGCTGCGATGAGGACAAGCTTGACAGTGAGTTTGCAAAGCTTTATGCGGAAGAACAGCAGTTGAGCGAACGGCTTGCAATGCTGAAATCACAGAATCAAACTTCCGCTGAAACTCAGGAAAAACTTGATAAGATCATGGATATGATAGAGCATGAAAAGTTTGAGATGGAAACCTTTGATAATGTGCTGATACGCAAATTAATCGAGTGCATAAAAGTACTGAGCAAGACCGAAATATTGGTGATTTTCAAGGGCGGATACGAGGTCAGAACGGAAATTGAATAACGATTAAATTTACGGCTTGCGGAGAAATCTGCAAGCTGTTTTTGGCGAAAGCGAGGTGAGATAAAATGTCAAAGAATTTTGATGGAATAAAAACTCAGCGGTTCGGAGTGGAAATAGAGTGTACAGGCTTAACAAGATCGGCAGCGGCAAAGGCGGTCGCAAAGGTTATTGGCGGTTCACCGGAGCATTTCGGCGGCAGTTACGACAGATACGATGTTTACGATAGTAAAAATAGGCGCTGGAAAATTATGTCCGACGCAAGTATCCGATGTACGAATAAGAACGGAGATCCGGCTTCTAAACTTCACTCTGTCGAACTTGTAACTCCGATTCTAGAATATGGAGATATGGCAACGCTTCAGGAAGTGGTGCGTTCCATTCGGCGAAGCGGAGGTATTTGCAACGAGTCAACTGGAATCCATATTCACATTGATTTTGAACCTTACAATGCGCAAAAACTTCGTAATTTGGTGAACATTTTTGCAAGCAAAGAAGATATGCTCTATCAGGCTTTACAGGTAGATTCGGGACGTGAACGGCATTATTGCAAAAAAGTGGACAAGCGTTTTCTTGAGGAAATAAACCGTAGAAAGCCGACGGATTTGCAAACGATAAAAAGGCTGTGGTATGGCGATAATTCTGACTATCACTCACATTACGACTCTTCTAGGTATCGATGCCTAAACTTACATCCTGTGTTTACCGACAACAATATCGAGGTGAGAGCCTTCAATAGTTGTCTGAACGCAGGAGTGCTGAGAGCATATATTTCACTGGTTTTGGCGGTCAGCAATCAGGCTCTGAATCAGAAATCTGCAAGTCCTCGTGTGACTCAGAGTGAGAATCCTCGCTATACGTTCAGAACGTGGCTTATACGAATTGGTCTGAATGGGCAGGAGTTTAAAAACTGCAGAAAGCATCTGCTTTCTCATCTTGAGGGAAATATAGCGTGGCTTCATCAAGAGGACGCCATTGCGCAACGAGAACGGTTAAAACAAGAGCGAATCGCCGTCCGTGAACAGCGTGTCGAGCCTGTAAGCGATGTTCGGGAAGAAATCGAAAATGTACCCGATGAAATTTCAGAGCCGTCAGAAAGCGAATGTGGCGATTTTGAAGAGTACGAGGAAGATGAAGAATTGGGCATGGAAATGTCTATGTGATCGGAGGTAGAAAATGAGTAAAAAACAGCTATATATTGCATATGGAAGCAATATAAATTTGGAGCAAATGGCATACAGATGTCCTCATTCAAAGGTTGTAGGAACGGCGGAAATCAAGGATTATGAGTTGGAGTTCAGGGGCGTTGCGACTATCGTTCCAAATAAGGGTGCAAGAGTTCCTGTTCTAATCTGGGAGCTTGACGAAAGAGATTTGCCCACTCTTAACAAATACGAAGGCTACCCCAGTTTCTACAGGCAGGAAAAAATGGCCTTTGAAATGGACGGAAAAACCTACGAAGGTATGGCATATCTGATGAATCGAGGGACAATTTCTCCACCGAGTCAGCAGTATTACAACACGATTTTGCAGGGATACAGAGAAAACGGTTTGGACGAGAGTTACCTAATTACAGCTCTGGAAAATTCACTATTTATTGAACATTCAGTAAATGATGAATTTGACGAGGAATTTGAAGATTACGACCTTGACGACGATATGCAGATGAAATTTTAGAAGGTTCAGCGTTATGAGATACAAAGGTTTTTATGTGAAAATATCTCCCGACAGCGATCTACTTCGGGAGGATAAGGACGGTAATGATGTTCGCTGTAACGGGTTTACAGTTGAAGTCTTTGCAGATAAGTCCGAAAAGCTTGAAATTGATGTTTTTTCGGCTGCGGTGAATTTTGAACTGCTGGAAAACAGTATATCTGAGGTTGAACAGTTTGCTAAGGATTATGTGGATTGTGAGGAGAAGGAATACCGCAGAATGATTGATGAGTTCAATGAATATTGACTGGGAGGAATAATTTTTAATCGGAATGGTCATAATTTATCTCGTTTTAGATATGCATCCATTTGGTATCAGCAAGACAAACGTGGCCGTTTCTAATGTACGTTAGAAGCGGTTATTTTTTATGTCTGTAACTTCCCTCTCTGTAAATTTGACCACCCCAAAATCTCACCAAACTACGCACTTTACTGCCAAAACTACTCCCCTGTTGCACGGTTTTTGTCTGAAATCATGCGAAAATCTTGCAATTTGGCGAAAATGGGGTCTGCATGAGGGCATAAGGCACGCGAAATATCGGCGGTATGTCAATTGAAATCTCTCCGCGCGCGGGATATAATAGAAGTATAAGGCGGGGCGCACGGCTCTGCCATACTATATTTCTATTAAAAAGGAGAGATCATTTGAAGACAGACATTAACAAACTTAAAGAAAGCTTTGACTTTTTACAATATCTGCAAGAACGCTACGGGTTCAAGACGGCGGCTGAGGGCGGCGCGCAGGTGATACGCCCTTGCCCGATATGCGGGTGCGAGGACGGCTCTTGCAAATACTTCACCGATTCGCGATATTTCATATGCCACAACTGCGGGACGAGCGGGGACGTGCTGGCTTTTTTGCAGAAGGCGGATAGGCTCAGCGAGCGGCAGGCGGAGGAGCGTTTCAGAAAGCTGTGCGCGGACGACATCGCGATAACCGCCCTCTCGGACATAGAGAGCACGCAGACCGAGTGGCTGTGGTACCCCTACATACCGCGCGGCAAGATAACCCTGCTGACGGCTGACCCCGGCACTGGCAAGACCTTTTTCTGTCTGTACTTAGCGGCGGCGGTGTCCTGCGGGCGGCCTTTTTACGGAAGCGGTATGCCCTACACTGAGCCGCAGAGGGTGCTGTATCAGACGGCGGAGGACGGCATTGCGGACACCATAAAGCCGCGTTTAGAGCCAATGCAGCCGAATTTCGGCAACATAATGGTGATAAGCGAAGACCAGTCGCAGCTTTCGCTTTCGGACGAGCGTATAGAGCGGATAATGCGGCGTTACAGACCCGCGCTGATGATATTTGACCCATTGCAGGCGTATTTGGGGGCGGACGTAGATATGCACCGCGCGAACGAGGTGCGCCCCGTGCTATCGCACATATCGCATTTGGCGGAGAAGTACAGGTGCGCGGTGGTTTTCATCATGCACAACAGCAAAATGTCGCAAAATCAGGCGCTTTACCGCGCGCTGGGGTCTATCGACATACCCGCAGTGGCGCGAAGCATGCTCGTGATGGGCAAGAACCCAGAGAACCCCTCGCAGAAGGTGCTTTGCCACGAAAAAAGTTCGCTTGCGCGGCATGGGCAGAGCATTTTGTTTGAGGTAGCGCCCGAGCGCGGCGGCATACTGTTTCAGGGGTTCACACATCTCACGGCGGACGATGTGCTCAGCGGGCGGCGTGAAACGCGCGAGAAGCCGAGCGTGACGAAAGACGCGGCAAGAGAAGCGCTGTTAAAGCTATTCGGCGAGGGCGAGAGCGTGGAATTGAGCGCGGTGGAGGAGCTGGCTGAGGAGTTGGGGTGCAGTAAGCGCACGATGTACAATGTGAAAAATGAACTGGGGATACAGAATGTAACTACCGGATTTTCCACCGAAAAAAAGACCTACTGGCTTCTTCCCGAAGTCAGCAAGAAAGAATTTCTAGCCCGTGTTGAAGCCGCAGACAACTTTGCACATTCCTAAGCACAATTTTCTTATTTTGCAAAGATGGATAAAACCCCTGTATTTACTGGTACTTTTCAAGTTTGCACGGGTGAGTTTCGTGCAAAGATGTAACCAAAAACTTCCTCCATCTTTGCACGGCTGAGTATCGTGCAAAGATGTAAACACCCAGCAAAATCAAGGGTTTGCGCCATCAGTGCAAAATAACTTTATTGACTGTGCCCGTGCTTGCAAAGTGCGGCGAAATATGCTATAATATCCCTAAGCAAACACTATAAGGAGGTAAACGTATGGACAAACTTGACAGGTACAGAGGTTCGCTTATCGGCGGGGCGGCGGGCGATGCGCTGGGCTACGCCGTGGAGTTCATGACCGAGGGAGAGATTTTCAGCAGGTACGGCGCGCGCGGCATTACCGAATACGCTCTGCGGGGCGGCAATGCGCTCATATCTGACGACACGCAGATGACTATGTTCACGGCGGCGGCTATACTCGGGGCGGCGGCTCGCGGGGAGAGCATGGGCGATACCATCGCGCAGGAGTACAAAGGCTGGTACTTTACCCAAACTCAGCCATTCCCCATAGACCCGCGCACCTGCTTTGCAAATTATAGTTGGCTGATGAATATGCCCGAGATGTTCAGCCTGCGCGCCCCCGGCAACACCTGTCTGTGTGCGCTGAAAGACCTGAAAGGCACTCGCGCGCAGAATAACAGCAAAGGCTGCGGCGGAGTTATGCGCGTCGCCCCCATCGGGCTGTACCTAGACCCCGCCGAGCGCGGCATTGCTGAGATAGACCGTGCGGGCGCGGAAGCGGCGGCTGTTACGCACGGGCACGAGCTGGGGTACATTCCTGCGGCGGCGCTGGTACACATTATAACGCTTGTCGCGCACGACGATAGTATCACGCTATCGCAAGCCGTAGAGGACAGCATAAAAGCTATGGAACATATGTTCGCGAACGCTGAGCACATCGGGGATTTCAGCAAGATAATGCGGCGGGCTGTCGCGCTCTCACGCTCGGGCAACAGTGATTTGGCTAATATCCACGCGCTTGGCGAGGGCTGGGTGGCTGAGGAAACGCTCGCCATCGCCGTGTACTGCGCTCTGCGGTACGAAGCGGACTTCGGGCAGGCTATATGCGCGGCGGTCAACCACAAAGGTGACAGCGATTCCACAGGAGCGGTCTGCGGAAATATTTTAGGCGCGTATCTCGGTTACAGCGCTATCCCCGAGAAATTCAAGACGAATTTGGAGTTTCACGACGTTCTGCTAGACCTAGCGGACGATCTATACGCCGCGCGCACCGACGACGAAGTTTACCGCGCAAAATACATCGCTAAGACCTACAAGCCGTTTCAGCCGCGATAAGGCTAAGCAAAAGCGCCCTGACTTTTACATCGGGGCGCTTGTTTTTACGAGTATATTTTTTCCTTTGGCGGAACGTGCATAGTCTGCACAAATCCATCGCCCTCGCCGCGCGTGAGGTCTGTGCCGTAGGGCATATCCAGATATTTCACTATCGCAGGGTCGATGTTGCAGATGGTGTTCAGCGAAGCTATCTCGATATTGAAAGGGTCGGCGAGATATTCGCGCGATTCGGTGCCCGAAAGCATCAGCCAGCCGCTCGTATTCATCTGCGAAAGCTCGCTGTCGTCCATCAAAAAGCGCTTCATAAAGCCTACCCGCTCGCCCTCGCGCGAAATTTTGCGGCTTACGGCGCAGCTTACGCCCAGCTTTTTCAGCTTGCCGACGAGGTAGTTGGTTTCTCCCACAAGCAGCGGGCTGCCCGCGCCGCTTTCCATATCCTTGCAGACGTTCTCTCGCTTAGGGTCGTACACTGCGCTGATGTGCGGCATAAGGTCTATCAGCGCCGTCGCCCCGCGCGCCAGCTTGTAATCCATCTCCTGCTTGTATATAGGGAACAATTGGTAAAACACCACCGACTCCCCTTTCGGCAGCGGGCAGCGCAGAGCGGCGTCGGGCGTGTCTTGCAGGCTTATCAGCAGTATAGCCTCCTGCTCGGTGTTCGGCGCTATCGGGCTGCCGTCGGATACCAAATGCCCGTAACCGAGCCAAGTGTCGTTCTCCAGCGGCAGGCGGGCTATCCTGCGCATCTCCTTAATTATCCAGCTGTAGCGTATATCTCGGCTTCTCGGCTTCCAGTCGGGCGGCATATACATCACAAGTTCGGCGCGCTCAAGCTGCTCAGTCTTCAGCTCGGGCGGCGTTTTCATTCTGTGCGCGCCCATGCCGACGGTCACAAGCGTGTAAAAATCGCGCTCTGGCGTAGGGTACACCACCGCGATGCCGACCTTTATGCCGTTTGGCGAAGTTTCTGCTTTGTAAAAATCGGGCTTGCCGAAATATTTTTCTATGTGCGCTATCACGGCGTTCTTTTGCTCCTCGCTGTATAGCTGTGCATTTTCTACCTGCATATAGTAAAGCGTTTCGTAAAAATCTTTCGCTTCATCGTAATATTTAAGCCGCTGCGCCATGCTCTCGTCTTTCGAGCCGAAGATGCTATCCATAAATTCCATAGCTTGTATATTCCTGCCCTGCGAGTACAGCACGCGCGCGAAGATATACACCCAGTTCGGGTCGTCCTTACCGCGGTCGTAATGCCGCATCAGCAGCGCTTCGGCGGCGGTGAAAAAGCGCTCAGCCTTCTCATCGCCCATGCTGTTGAAAACCACCGCCAGCAGGCAGGAAAGCTCGTAATCTTCGCGGCAGTCGCCCGAGCAGATGAGCGCGTCGGCGGCTTCCTCGTACTCTTCTTTCGCGATGAGCGCGTTTACTTTCTCTATCAGCTTTTCCTTTTCTTTGCTATCCATCATCGTTCAGCCTCTCTTTCTTGTAAAAAATAGCCCGAAGCAGCGTTCGGGCATTTTCTATATCTAAATCATCAAGCTTTTACGATATTCCGAGGAACTCGAAGTAGTTTTTCTTCGGCATAGTCGTTATCTTCGACTGTTTCAGCGAGGACTCCGGCGTCAGGCGGAATTGTATCGCCAGCACGTCGTTCTCAGTTACCACCCAGCCTACGTCTGGTACTATGCCGCGCGTGCCGTTGCGGGTGATGGTCTTGCGTATGCCCTTTTGGTTGAGCGAGAAGAATTTTAGGTTTATGTCCTGTCCGTTCGGCACTACGTATATCTTCACGCAGCCCTTGTCGCTGTCCTTAACGTCAGAGATGTAAAAGCGGTATCTGCCGTCGGGCGAGATGGTGTTTTCCTCGTCAACTACCTCAGCCAAATGCCCCATCTCGTTCTTGTAGTAGGAGTACACAGAGGTATCTTTATCCAGATATGGGGTGAGCACCGTTTCAACGTCTGAGCCGCCGAAGAGCATATTGCAGACAACGTATGCAACTATTCCCAGTACATACAGCAGCAGATAGATAGTGCCCATTATAACTTTTACCGATTCGTTAGTGCCCGCCGCGAAGAACATCACTATCGCCACTATGAAAGGCGGGATTATCAGCACCCAGTTGCCGTTTCCGATATTGAAAAGCAAGAGGAAGAAAACTATCGGCAGCAGCAGCACGCTGATAAGCTTTGTCATAAACATCTCGCGGGTGTATATCATGAGCAGCATGAAAACTATCGAAGCGCCCGCGTATATCACGAGAAAAGGCGCCATTTTGTCCGGCACAAATTCCAGGTCGTACAAGAATGTGGCGTAGGTCAGCAGCGTGATAACTGCCGCGTAAGCCGCGGTAAAGACCGAAATGCAGCGCTTTACCCAAACATCGTTCATTATCTCTTTCATTCCACAATTCCTCCCAAATAGAGCTTTCGGCGGGTCAATTTATAATAACGTCTTCGCCGCCGCTCAGACCGCTAAGGATCTCGGTCTGTTTATCATCTTCTATGCCCACCTCTACGTCCTGCTCTATCTTCGAGCCTTCTATAAGCAGGTTGACATACGTTCTGTCTTTAGATTTTTTTACAGCCTTTGAGGGCACGATAACGGTGTCAAGCTTAGAGTAAACGTCGAAGCAGCACTGCACGCCCAGGTCGCTTATATCGGCGTCCTTATCCGGCTCTATGACGTAGGCGAAGACCTTTCCGCCGCCAACTGTGCTCTCTATAATGTCTATCACCTTGCCCTTTGCCGAAACTACTCCCTGCTCCAGCTCGACCTTAGTGCCGAAATTTACATTTTCAAGCGCGTTGTCGTAAACGTCGCATACCAAATACTGCTGCGAATGGTCTGATACTACGCCGAAAGACTGCCCCGCCGTCACCTTTGCCCCCTCGACGATGATATTCTCAGCGCCGCGCTGGTCGTCGATGTTGTTTTCAAAAGATGTCTTGCCGTCGCTTCGGAAAACTCCGTTGCAGGGCGCGTATACCTTGTAATTTTCGAGCGAATCTTCCAAATGCTGATATTCAAGCTGCTGAAGCTCAAGCTCTGTCTGCGCAAGCTGTATCTCGTTAGCCGAGCCGCCCTCGCTTTGCAGTGTGTTTACAGACTTCTGCGCCTGGTCTATATACAGCTGCTTTTCCGCCAGCTGGTCGTCCAGATCGTCCGAAACGAGTGTGCAGAGCAGGTCGCCCTTTTCCACGGGGTCGTTTTCCTCAACGCTCACCGACTCGATCATGCCGTCTATCTTGAACGAAACTTTTTCGTAATACGGGTAATCGAAGCGGCCGTCAACGTAGTATTTCTGCGAAATATCGCCTATCTCGGCTTTTTCGGTTTTATAATCTATCTTATCGGTCTGGTAGATGGGCACGACTATCTCCTGCTTATCGTCTTTAGACGCGCAGCCTACTGCCGAAAACGCCATCGCGACCGCAAGAAGCAGTGCGATCTTTTTCATAATTTGAACCTCTCTAACAAAGTCCTCAGCTTATATTATTATACCATTTTAAACGGCTCGGTGCAAGCAAAAAAAGATATATTGTAGACCTGCACAACAATATTTGACTTATTTTGTGCATTTGCGACAATCCAACAAATGAACTATTATTGAATTAGATAGCAAAAAGCCCTCGTCCGTCAGCGAGAAGCCGCCGCCGTGAAACTTCACAAGCCCGTGTTTTTCCAGCTGCCGCGCTTCGGCAAAAATGCTCTCAGCCGTATCCCTGCCGCCCCGCCGCGCAAGCTCGTCATTATCCACGCCGTCGCTCAGCCGCAGAGCGAGCATCAGGTACTCCTCAAAGCGGTCGATGTTCTCCTCTATGAGTACGTTTTTTTGTACATCTGCCGTCACGAAAGCCTGTATGTCCGCGGGGCAGGCGGTGCGCTTTTCGTGAAAGTCCGAGTGCGCCGAAGGGCCTATGCCTATGTACTTTTCCAGCTGCCAGTACTTCATGTTGTGCCGCGAGCGGCAGCCCTGCTTCGCGAAATTCGAGATCTCGTAATGCTCGAAGCCCTTGTCCGCCAACTGCGCACACATCGTGAGATACAGCTCGCTCATTAGGTCGTCGTCCGCCACCTGCCCGCGCACCGCTTCGCAGTCAAAAGCCGTGCCCTGCTCTATTTTCAGCATATACGCCGAGAGGTGAGTTATCGGCAGGTCGGTCAGCCGCTCAATGCTCGCCGTCAGCGAAGCTAAGTCCTGCCCCGCAAGCCCGAGCATAAGGTCGCAGGAGATGTTCTCAAACCCCGCCCGCTGAGCCGCATACACCGCAGCGTAAGCTTTGTCCGCGTCGTGCAAACGTCCCAAAAACCGCAGCTGGCTGTTATCCGCCGACTGCACCCCTACCGAAATGCGGTTTACCCCCGCCGCTCTGTACCCCGCAAGCTTTTCGTAAGTCAAACTGCTCGGGTTGCCCTCGAGCGTTATCTCGGGAGAATGTAAGTGTACGTTTTTTTGTACGCTGTCCAATATATCGTACACCTGCTCAGCCGTCAGCAGAGAGGGCGTGCCGCCGCCGAAATAGACTGTATCCGCAGCAATATCAAGCCCTTTGAGCGCCGCGACGTTTCGGCAGACGGCGTTTACATACAGCTCGGCAAGCTCCGCCGAATACGGCTTTGAGTAAAAATCGCAGTAGGGGCACTTGCATATGCAGAAAGGCACATGAATGTAAAGTCCTGTCATTTATCGTCGTCCTCAAAGGCGTTCTCTATCGCCGAAGCGGTCTTTTCGCTGTCTGATCTCAGCTTGCCCGCCGCCTTTGATAATCCAAATCTGGCAAAATATACGACGTAGGAGATCAGCAGCAGCAGAAATGCACTGCCCCAGTAGCGCGCCCACTCGCTCAGCGAAAGCTCGAAGTACACCGAGTGCCCCTCTATCCAGCGGCGAACGGCGGGGTGTATCGCCAAATAGCCGATGAAGCTGAGTATCACTGAGGAAAAGACGTATGAGGTAACGCCCAGCATAGCGCTTTTCAGGCTGAGCGAGGAGAATTTCACACCCGCCCATACTGCCCATGCCGCTGCGAGGAAGAGGGCTATCCCCTTTGAGATATTTGCGTATACTTCGCCCAAAAGCGGCAGTGCGACCGCTGAGCCAAGCGCAAACCCGATGAAATACTTCATTGCACGGTCGAGATCTTTCATTTTATTTCCTTTCTTTGCTATATCTATCAGTTGTCGTCCAGCTTTAGCACCGACATGAAAGCTTCCTGCGGCACTTCTACGCTGCCGAGCTGGCGCATACGCTTTTTGCCCTCTTTCTGCTTCTCCAGCAGCTTTTTCTTACGGGTGATGTCGCCGCCGTAGCACTTAGCGAGGACGTCTTTGCGCATGGCTTTTACAGTTTCGCGCGCGATGACCTTGCCGCCTATCGCCGCCTGTATCGGCACTTCAAACATCTGGCGGGGAATATTTTCTTTCAGCCGCTCGCATATCTTTCTGCCGCGCGTATATGCGCTGTCGGCGTGGACTATGAACGAGAGAGCGTCAACAATATCGCCGTTTAGCATGATGTCGAGCTTCACAAGCTTGCTGGGCTGGTAACCCATCATCTCGTAATCGAAGGAAGCGTAGCCCTTTGTGCGTGATTTCAGCGCGTCGAAGAAATCGTAGACTATCTCGTTCAGCGGCAGCTCGTAATGCAGGTCAACGCGGTTTTCGTCCAGATACTCCATATTCTTGAAATTGCCGCGGCGGTCTTGACAAAGCTCCATGATATTGCCTACAAATTCGGGCGGCGTGTAAATATCAGCCTTTACCATAGGCTCTTCCGCCGAAGCGATAACGGCGGGGTCGGGGTAATTCGAGGGGTTGTCTATCATAACGGTAGAGCCGTCGGTGAGGTGCACCTTATAGATAACGCTCGGCGCGGTAGTGATGAGGTCGAGGTTGTACTCGCGCTCTAAACGCTCTTGTATTATCTCCATATGCAGCAGACCGAGGAATCCGCAGCGGAAGCCGAAGCCCAGCGCGGCAGAAGTTTCAGGCTCGTAAGTAAGCGAGGCGTCGTTCAGCGCAAGCTTATCCAGTGCGTCGCGCAGGTCGGGATATTTCGCGCCGTCGGCAGGGTAAACGCCCGAATAAACCATCGGGTTGACCTTTTTGTAGCCCGGCAGCGGCTCGGCGCACGGCGAATCGGCAAGGGTAACGGTATCGCCCACGCGCGTATCGCCAATATACTTGATAGAAGCGGAGATGTAGCCTACCTCGCCCGCGTGCAGTTCGCCGATAGGCACAAGGTCGGTAGCGCCCATATAGCCCACCTCTACGGTCTGGAAAAGCGCGTCGGTAGCCATAAGCTTTATAGTATCGCCCGCGCGCAGAACGCCCTGCATAACGCGAACGCAGATGATAACGCCCTTGTACTGGTCGTAATAGCTGTCGAAGATAAGCGCCTGCAAAGGTTCGTCATCGCTGCCCTTCGGCGCGGGAATATCGGTGATAACGCGCTCGAGCACCTCTTTTATATTCACGCCCGTCTTAGCGGAAATGCGTGGTGCGTCGAGGGCGGGTATGCCTATAACGTTCTCTATCTCCTGGCAGACCCTTTCGGGGTCGGCAGAGGGCAGGTCTATCTTATTTACAACGGGCAGCACTTCGAGGTCGTGCTCGATAGCAAGGTAAGTATTGGCAAGAGTCTGCGCCTCTATACCCTGCGAAGCGTCCACGACGAGCACTGCGCCCTCGCAAGCGGCGAGCGAGCGGGACACCTCGTAATTAAAGTCAACATGGCCGGGGGTGTCTATCAGGTTAAAGATATAGTCCTCGCCGTCGTCAGCGTGGTATTTTAGGCGAACAGCGCGCGCCTTGATAGTAATGCCGCGTTCGCGCTCGATGTCCATATTATCGAGAAGCTGGTCTTCCATATCGCGCAGGGCGACTGTTTCGGTAAGTTCAAGAATTCTATCGGCAAGAGTAGATTTGCCGTGATCTATATGAGCGATAATGCAGAAATTGCGAATATTTTCTTTTTTGATTATCTCTGCCATAAAATATACCTCCGATGATGAATATACATTATTTATTATAGCATTATTACGGCGGTTTGTCCATACAGAAATTATGAATTTTTTAAAGCGGCGAAGAAATATTGCGAAAGGGCTTGACAAGAGGGGGTGAGATATGGTAAAATAGATATATTGTGAATATCACATCAAAAATGCGGGTATGGCGGAATTGGCAGACGCGATAGATTTAGGTTCTATTGGCAACACCGTGCAGGTTCAAGTCCTGTTACCCGCACTGCAAAAAGCGAAAGCAGACGTTTTTATCGGCGTCTGCTTTTTTGCGTTTGACTATTGATTTTTCGGTGAGATCATAGTATAATTAAAAAGCATGAACAATACGTCAATATACTGTTATATAGGGAGAATGATTATGCGTACAGCAAAAAGAATTATGATACTGTCGCTGACTGCGGCGATGGCGGCGGCTTTGGTTTCCTGCGGGGATAAGGGTAAGGCGGAAGCTGGGTCGGCGGTCGGCTCAAATGCGGTGGTCAGCGCGGATACAAGCTCCGAGGTTTCGGCTTGGGATATGCTTACCGATAAGGAAAAGATTTCTACAACGAGTTGGAGAAAAAGGGCCACACCATAAAAAAGGATACGGGCTATGTGTACATCGCCGCGGCGGGGTATTCGGACGAATGGGGAAATACGTTTGGCGACGAGGGCATTGTGATAAGCTACTATTTCGGCAACGACGAGGTAGTTCACGTTCCCGAGGAGATCGATGGGAAAAAGGTCGTGAATGTCGCAGGGCCGCCGATGTGGAAATTTGGCGACACAAATGACGATTACCATAATCTTGACTATATGTTCAATATTAGAGAGCTTTACTTTCCCGAAGATCTTCAAGAGATCAAGGGCGCATTTAATGTATGTGAAACTTTGGAAAAGATAGAGCTGCCGAAGTCGCAGACGGAGATAGGGTTCTTCTGTTTTAGGCTCTGCACCGGATTAAAGGAATTTACCTGCCCCGAGGGAGTAACGACCATCAACGAGTCCGCGTTCAGCGATTGCAAGAGCATGAAGTCGATCACGTTCAACGACGGGTTAAAAACAATTGGAACTGGCGCTTTCAGCGGCTGCGAAAGTTTAGAGAAGCTTGAATTTCCCGACTCGCTGGAGTCGATAGGGCCGCAGTCTTTTCAAATGTGCAAGGAGCTGAAAGAGGTAAATATCCCGCCGAAGGTGGACAACATACCGAAGAGAGCGTTTATGTACTGCGAGTCTTTGGAAACTTTAGAGCTTCCGGAGAGCGTTACGGCAATAGGCAGCAAAGCGTTCGCGCATTGCAGAGATCTAAAGGAGATATACATTCCCGAAACGGTCAGCGAGATAGCGGAGACCGCGTTTGAGGACTGCGACAGCCTGACGATAAAGGGAAAAGCGGGTTCGTATGCGGAAAAGTATGCGAAGATAAATGAGATAGGGTTTGCGGCTGAGGGGTGAGGGCTGAGCGGCTTACCCGATAATGCAGTAGGAGGGATTTTATGTTAAAACGAGTGTTTGCGATGGCTGTTTGCTCGGTGATGGTGTTTTCTTGCGGGTGCGGGTTGTCAAGTGGTACAAAGGATAAACTTTTTGGGGATTCAGATATAACAGATATAGTTGAGAATGCTGTAAAAACCGGAAATTTTGAACTGCTTGATGAGTATTTTGAAGCTGATAAAATCAGTCAGGACCTATTAAACGAATGCCTTAATGTAGCAGTATTTGCAGATGATCCATACGAAAGTATACTATACTTATTGGAAAAAGGTGCCGATTCAAATAATGATAATATAATTTGGGATTTAGCATATAATGCACGAGCTGAAGCAATGCGTGCTCTACTTACAAGCGATAATGTGGATCTTAACAAAAAAAATGAGGTTGGTCATGACGCATTATATATGGCTCTTGAGAATGAGGGTGGCGGTTCAGAATATGGAAATTATCAAGTTACTAAACTATTGATTGAAGCGGGTGCAGAACCTTATCCCGAGCTATTTGCCAATTATAAAGAGGATACAAAACAAGAACCATACGAGCAGCTATTAGCAAGCCCGTATTCTAGTAAATTTTTGTTAGAAAAATTATTGGAAGCAGGTAAAGAAAGCGGTTTATCTAAGGCTTGTGAATTAGCCATTTTAGGAAAAACAGATGATGCTCTTAAAGAATGCACTAAAAATCCAAACGATTACAATGAAGATGACGTTGTATTGCTAACAACATTTCTAGCTTATTGGGGTACGCCTGAACAATGTGAAACAGTGTGCAATATGTACGAAACACAAATATACAGCGGAATGCTGCAAAGAGTAGTTCAAACTAATAATGGTGAAATGCTGGACTATATTGTGAAAACAAATGATATAGATCTGACCGATCAATTTGAAGCGGGACTTTTGCAGAGAGCTGCAAATTTTGATAATTATGAAGCCTGTAAATATTTATGCGATAATAATGCTTATATGATAGTAAATGATGAAGGAGAAGCAAGTGGATTATATCAATTGAAATCCGCTGCTTTGTACGATGATTTAGAACTATTCAAATTACTGTATGATTACGCAAATAGCCGTGGTGCAAGAATAACTGAAAAATACTTAGCGGAATCTCTTGGAACTTCATTATCATGTGATAATAAAGATATTATAGATTTCCTTTTTGCAGAGGGATACACATTATCTGCAATTGATATTTCAAGATCTGATTTAGAAAGCGTTAAATATTTTGAAAAATGCGGAAAGATCTTTAACGGTATTGATTTGATAAATGCGGTCAAAGGAGAAAATATCGAAGTAATAAAATATCTTCTTGATAAAGATGTTGATGTAAATACTATCGGTGAATATGAAACTACGCCTCTTAAAACTGCTTTAAAGGGAAAGTATGATATTCTGAAATTACTTATAGACAATGGAGCAGATATTCCGGAGAACATATTGGAAAATGCCGTATATGCCAGCAAGAAAAATACTAAGCTTTTAATTGACAGCGGTGCAAAGACCGAGTTGAAATTTGATAAAATAAAAGCAGCAGATGGCAGTTACAAATCCGGAGATTATGACCTAAAAGATTACTGGGAATCATACGGCAGAGACGATTTAGCAGAACTTCTTTAATATTGTTTTAAGGCGGACAACTAATGTACGATATTATGTCAACGAGGGATAATTATGATTGGAATCACTTCCCCGGTCTGATATTCAGTACAGAATTTGTAGTAAATAGAGTTAAAAATCTAAGAGCAAGTTGAGATACTATAGGAATAAGGGGCTGTAAAAAAAGTCCCCAAGAAAAAAGGCTGCGATCTTGCCAAAAAGCA
>ERZ773150.2052-NODE-2052-length-16025-cov-22.515466_pt1 | contig 16025 bp, 10 predicted proteins | sample MGYA00580845_ERZ773150 | MGnify/ENA primary metagenome ERZ773150 (study PRJEB29015, sample SAMEA2737848) | human gut metagenome | biome: human gut; feature: human-associated habitat; material: faeces | place: China | collected 2012 ...
CCATGTGGGACGCCGCCGACCCCGCCACCCAGCGGGAGAGCGAGGTGCGCAAAAAACGCCTGCACTTCGGTCTGGTGTTCCAGAACTTCAACCTGTTCCCGCAGTACACCGCCCTGCAGAACGTGATGCTGGCGGGCGAACTGCTGGCGAAGGAACGCCCGGACTACAAAGCCAACAAAAAGGCCATCCACGCCGAGCTGGAGCAGCAGGCGAGGGAACTTTTGGCCCAGATGGGTCTTTCGGAGCGGGCGAACCACTACCCGCACCAGCTTTCCGGCGGCCAGCAGCAGCGCGTGGCCATTGCCCGTGCGCTGGCCCTGCACCCGGACATCCTCTGCTTCGACGAGCCGACCAGCGCCCTTGACCCGGAACTGACCGGCGAAGTGCTGCGCGTCCTGCGCGACCTCGCCGACCGCAAGACCACCATGATCATCGTCACCCACGAGATGCACTTTGCCCGCGATGTGGCCGACCGCATCCTGTTCATGGACGGCGGCGTGGTGGTGGAAGAAGGCCCCGCCAAGCAGCTCATTGAGCACCCGCAGGAGGAGCGCACAAAGCAGTTCCTGGCACACTACGCAGAATGAGCAAAATGCCCAATTCTTCCGGCAAAAAATTATAAATGTTGATGCAATGCAAATCTTGCAATTCCACTCCGGCTTCGCTATAATACCACACATGAATGCGCATAACGTCCTGCCATTTCCGGCAGGGCGTTTTTCACGGTCAAAATCACGAAGATACGCTTTTTGAATGCGAATGGAATCCCCGTTTCCCGGCGGGTAGGAGGACTTTACACTATGACAAAGGATATGACCCAAGGCAGCCCGCTCAAGCTGATCCTTGCCTTCGCGGTGCCGCTGATGCTGGGCAGCCTGTTCCAGCAGTTCTACAATCTGGCCGATACCATCATCGTGGGCCGTTTCGTGGGCGTGGAAGCGCTGGCGGCCGTGGGCAGCGTGGGCGGCCTGAACTATCTGGTGCTGGGCTTTGTGAACGGCATCGCCTGCGGCTTTTCCATCCCCATTTCGTGGACCTTCGGCGCGAAGGACTACGCCGAGATGCGCCGCTACACCGCCAACACCGTGTGGCTGTCCGTCTTTTTTGCGGCGGTGCTGACCATCGTCACCGTGGCGCTCACCCGCCCGGTGCTGGTGTGGACCAACACCCCGGCAAACATCATCGACCTGGCGGATATCTACATCCGCACCATTTTCTGGGGCATCCCGTTCACCCTTCTTTATAATGTGACGAGCGCCCTGATGCGTGCTTTGGGCGACAGCAAGCGCCCGCTGTACTTCCTGCTGGTGGCAAGCTTTCTGAACATCGGGCTCGACCTGTTGTGCATCATCGTGTTCCGCATGGGTGCCTTCGGCGCGGCGTTTGCCACCGTGTTCAGTCAGGCGGTGGCGGGCCTCGGCAGCCTGCTGTACATCCTGCGCCACTACCCGGAACTGCGCTGGAGCAGGGAAGAAAGCCGTTTCAGCCTGACCCACTGCGCAAAGCTGTGCAATATGGGCATCCCCATGGGCTTGCAGTGCAGCATCACCGCCATCGGCAGCGTGGTGCTGCAGGGGGCTGTGAACGGCCTGGGCAGCGACATCGTGGCGGCGCAGACCGCCGGCGGCAAGGCGGCGCAGTTCCTCTGCGTGCCGCTGGAGAGCATCGGCACTGCCATGACCACCTACGCCAGCCAGAACATGGGTGCCAAGGATCTGGACCGCGTGAACCGCGGCGTGAACACCGCATTGGGCATCGGCTGCGTGTACAGCGTGGCCTCCTTCCTCATCCTGCGCGTGCTGGATAAGCCCCTGATCGGCCTGTTTTTGGACGCAGGCGAGACCGCCATTATGGCCAATGCGCAGGAGTTCATCTTCTGGAACAGCGTGTTCTACATCCCGCTGGCAGTGCTCATCATCTACCGCTACACCATTCAGGGCCTGGGCTACTCCGGCCTTGCCATGTTCGCGGGTGTGGCTGAGATGGTGGCCCGTGCCATGGTGGGCTTCTGGTTCGTGCCGCTGTGGGGCTACTTTGCGGCCTGCATTGCAAACCCGGTGGCATGGTTCTTTGCCTGCTTCTTCCTGATCCCTGCCTATTTTGTGGTGCGCAGGAAGCTGCAAGCCGAGAAGGACCTCGAGAAGGCGTAACGATTGAAAATGGCCGCCGCGTGCGCTTTGGACGAGTTGTGGCACCCAGCGTCTGCTACGGCCCTTGAGCGGGCCTTGCATCCTGCTGGCCACGGCCCCAACAGCTCCTCCCTGCTTCGGCCGCAGGCCGCGGTCGTCGCCGTTGCATATTTAGCGGAAAATTATTTTTTATTTGTAAAGCTGGAAAATCTGCGGATTTTCCAGCTTTACTTTTTCACGGGAAGGGGCCGCAGCGGCAAACGGCATATTGCTTGCGCTGGCTCCCTGCGGGAGCATCCGCGCGGCAGGCCCCCATGCGCCGCAGCGCACATCATTTTGCAAAGCAAAACATCATCTGCGCCAGCAGACCTCATGCCACAGGCACATCATTTATTTACAAATTCCGTCAAAAGCGTTATACTACTTATGATTGTGCAAAAGGCAGGAGGTGAGTGCATGGCCGAACAGCAGCTGGAACAGATCGAGGGCACCGTGGAGGACATCATCTATGAGAACGCGGATAACGGCTACACCGTGTTCGAGGTGTCCGGCGGCGGTGTGGTCACGGTAGTGTGCGGCATCGTGGGCGAACTGCACGCAGGCGAGAGCGTGGTCTGCCGTGGCCGGTATGAGAACCACGCCACCTACGGCCGCCAGTTCCACGCGCAGGAGTGCGAGACCGACATGCCCAAGGACCTGGAAGCGGTGTACGCCTTCCTGGCCAGCCGGTCGCTGCCCTACATCGGCGCGAAAACGGCGGATAAGATCATCGACAAATTTGGTGCCGAAGCGCTGGAGGTCATCGCCAACGACCCCGCCCGCCTGACCGAGATCCCCGGCATCTCGCCGGACAAGGCCGACCGCATCCAGCAGGAGTTCAAACGCATGTTCGGCATGCGGGAGCTCATTGCCTATCTGGCCCAGTTTGAGATCAGCCCCCGCAAGGCCATGGAGGTGTTCCGCACCTTTGGCCCCGGGGCCATGCAGGCCATCTCGGCCAACCCCTATCTGCTCTGTGGTGAACCGCTGCAGCTGGATTTCCGCCACGCGGACAGCATCGCACAGTATTACCATATGGAAGGGGACTGCGCTCAGCGGCTGGAAGCGGCTCTGCTGCGCACGCTGCGCCACAACGCAGGCAACGGCCACACCTGCCTGCCCCGGGCCCAGCTGCTGGAAACGGCGTCCAATTTCATCCATCAGCCGCCGGAAAAGCTGGCCGCCGCACTGGATAAATGCATTGAGACCGAAGAACTCTGCGTGAAAATGTTCGACGGGGTGCCGTATATCTACCTGCCCGACCTGCTGGCGGCGGAGCAGGACATCGCCGACCGGCTGGCGATGCTGGCGCAGCGCGGCAAAAACACGGCCCACGGACTGGACAAGAACATTCAGATTTTGGAGCTGACCCAGGGCTTTGCCTACGCGCCCCTGCAGAAGGAAGCCATCCGCAAGGCCATGACCGAGAACTGCCTTGTGCTCACCGGCGGCCCCGGCACCGGCAAGACCACCACCGTCAACGCCATTCTGCAGCTGCTGGAAAATCAGGCCGAGCGGGTGGCCCTGTGCGCGCCCACCGGCCGCGCGGCCAAGCGCCTGAGCGAGCTGACCGGCCGCAAGGCCAGCACCATCCACCGCCTGCTGGAGGTGGACTACACCGGCGGGGTGGTCAGCTTCATCCACAACGACAAGAACCTGCTCAAGTGCGACGTGGTCATTCTGGACGAGATGAGCATGGTGGACGTGAAGCTGTTTCAGGCCCTGATCGCGGCTCTGCGCTACAGCTGCCGCATCATCATGGTGGGCGACGCCGACCAGCTGCCCAGCGTGGGCCCGGGCAACATTCTGGGCGAGATCGTCCGCTCCGGCTGTGTGCCCACCGTCTGCCTGAACGAGATCTTCCGGCAGGCAGCCCGCAGCCTCATCGTGGAGAATGCCCACCGCATCATCTCCAGTGAACCGCTGAAAAAGGGCGGCAAGACCGACGACTTCTTCTTTCTGGAGTCGGACGGCGACGCGGCCCAGAAGCTGGTGTGCGACCTCGTCACCACCCGGCTGCCGCGCAGCTATGGCTTCGACCCCATCAAGGATATTCAGGTGCTCTGCCCCACCAAACTGGGCCCTACCGGCACCCAGGCGCTGAACGTGGAACTGCAGAACCTGCTCAACCCGGAGCAGAAGGGCAAGCCCCAGCTGCAGAGCGCGTCCCGGGTGTTCCGGGTGGGCGACAAGGTCATGCAGGTGCGCAACAACTACGAGATCGTCTGGAACCGCATCGGCGGGGAACAGGGCGTGGGTGCCTACAACGGGGACATCGGCATCGTGGAGAGCATCAACACGCGGGACCGCTCCATGGTGGTGCGCATGGACGACCGGCGGCTCATCTACCCGGCCGAGAACCTCAATGAGCTGGAGATCGCCTACGCCATCACGGTGCACAAGAGCCAGGGCAGCGAGTTCCCGGCGGTGATCCTGCCGGTGGCGCAGGTGCCGCCGCGCCTTTGCTACCGCAACCTGTTCTATACCGGCGTCACCCGCGCGCGGAAACTGTGCATCGTGGCGGGCAGGCGGGACGTTGTAAACCGCATGATGAGCAACATCCGCCAGAACCTGCGCTACAGCGGCCTTGCCCGTCTGCTGCAGGCGGAGATGCCGCCGGAGGAAACGGACAGGGAAGAATGATGTGCTTCGCAATGATGCACCTGCGGCATGATGTCTGCTTCGCAGAATGATGTGCTTCGCAATGATGCACCTGCGGCATGATGTCTGCTTCGCAGAATGATGTGCTTCGCAATGATGCACCTGCGGCATGATGTCTGCTGACGCAGATGATGTGCGCTGCGGCGCATGAGGGTAGATGCGCCCTCTCCGTCACGCCTAACGGCGTGCCACCTCTCCCAAAGGGAGAGGCAAGAAGCGCTCCCGTTATGCTCTTGGCTCTCCCCTCGGGAGAGCTGGCAATGCGAAGCATTGACTGAGAGGGCTTTCCCCTCAAAACTTGTATACTTTTTCCCGCAACTATGCTATACTGTACACTGGTATGTTTTCCGGCCGGGCGGGTCCGCCGGGCCGTTATGACGATAGAGGAACGAAAGGAACAGAGATCTTATGGCACAGAACGATATCGGTATCGACCTCGGTACCACCACCATCATCATCGCGCAGGAGGGCAAGGGCGTTGTGCTCAACCAGCCCAGCGTCGTGGCGATGGATACCCGCAAGAACACCGTGCTGGAAGCCGGTGACAAGGCGCTGGCCATGGTGGGCCGCACCCCGAACTACATCTCCGCCATCTTCCCGCTGAAGGATGGCGTCATCAGCGACCACACCATGACCCGTGAGCTGATCTGCCGCTTCGTCAAGCAGGTGTACAGCTCCCACATGGTCAAGCCCCGTGTGGCTGTCTGCGTGCCCGCCGCCATCACCGGCATCGAGAGCGACGCCGTGGTGGAGGCCGTGGTGGCCGCCGGTGCCCGCCAGGTCTACCTGATCGACGAGCCCATTGCCGCCGCCCTCGGCTCCGGCATCGACATCACTCTGCCGGACGGCCGCATGATCATCGACATCGGCGGCGGCACCACCGATATCGCCGTGCTTTCTCTGGGCGGCAAGGTCAAGGCCACCAGCGTGCGCGTGGCAGGCAACCACTACGATGAAGAAATTCTGAAGTACGTGCGCAACAAGTACAGCGTGGCCATCGGCCAGCGCACCGCCGAGGAACTGAAGAAAAACGTGGCCTGCTGCCCCCAGAAGACCGATTTCCACGAGACCATGGAGATCAAGGGCCGCAGCCTGCTCACCGGCCTGCCGGTGCGCGTCAACGTTTCCACCGACGACCTCTACGAGCCCGTGATGATGCTGAGCGAGCAGATCGGCACCGCAGCGCACCAGGTGCTGGAGAAGACCCCGCCGGAGCTGGCAGGCGACATCTACCGCAACGGTGTCATGCTCACCGGCGGCGGCGCACAGCTGCACGGCCTGACCGAGTACCTCAGCGAGGAGCTCAAGGTGGAAGTGACCGTCTCGCCGGACCCCGTCAACTGCGTGGCGCTGGGCACCGCCATGAGCCTGGGCATCAACGACAAGCTGGAGACCGGCTTCATGGACGCAACGCCCCGCATCGGCCGCCGTTGAGCACCCATGCCGAAAAAAGCGCGCAGGTGTGTGTACTGGACGCGAAGCGCCGGGCAGCACCATTTGTCCATGCTTCTGGCACAAAGGGTCAAAAAGAAAAATTGTCCATTTTTGTTGAAATAAATGGGAAAATAAGGTATACTATACCCAAATTGATTTTCTGCTAACGAGCTTGTATCGGACGCAGTATACAAGAAACAGGAGGAAAAACCATGGATTTAGGTTTTGACGTGGTCGTTACCATTACCGGCATCGTACTGGTGTTCCTGATCCTCGTGCTGTTGATGGCGATCATCACGCTGGAGGGCAAGATCTTCGATTCGATGAATGCCAAGAAGAAGGCTGCGAAGGAAGCTGCCAAGGCTCCCGCCGCAAAGCCCGCCGCACCCGTGCAGCAGGCTGCCGCCGCTCCGGCTCCGCAGGTCGAGGCAGGCATCCCCGGTGACGTGGTCGCCGCCATCATGGCCGCCATCCACGCCATGGGCAATGGCAAGTACACCCTCAAGGCAGTGCGCCGCAGCAAGAACGGCTGGGGCAATGCGGGCGTGAACGACACGACCGCACCGTTTTAACAGAGGAGGAAGAACATGACACAGTTTATTGATACTCTGGTCGGTATTTTCCAAAGTTCCGGCTTTGCACGCTTTGGCGAGCCGGGCGGCTACCTGTACGCGATCATGATCGCGGTGGGCTGCTTTTTGCTGTACCTGGCCATCGTCAAGGAGTTCGAACCCCTGATCCTGCTGCCCATGGCCTTTGGTATGATCCTGGCAAACCTGCCGGGCAGCGGCGTCATCCACATGGAATACTTTGTTGGCGACGGTCTGGAACACCCCATGTGGGTGGAGATCCTGAACAACGGCGGTCTGGCCGATATGCTCTACATGGGCGTCAAGCTGGGCATTTACCCCCCGCTGATCTTCCTGGGCATCGGCACCATGACCGACTTTGCTCCGCTGATCTCCAACCCCAAGAGCCTGCTGCTGGGCGCTGCCGCACAGTTCGGCATCTTCGGTACTTACATGGGTGCCCGTCTGCTGGCCGCTACCGGCCTGGTGGACTTCACCCAGAAGCAGTCCGCTGCCATCGCCATCATCGGCGGTGCCGACGGCCCCACCGCCATCTTCGTTACCTCCCGTCTGGCTCCTGAGCTGCTGGGCTCCATCGCTGTTGCGGCCTACAGCTACATGGCTCTGGTGCCCGTCATCCAGCCGCCCATCATGAAGGCTCTGACGTCCAAGAAAGAGCGTACCGTCGTGATGAAGCAGCTGCGCAGCGTTTCCAAGACCGAGAGGATCATCTTCCCGATCATGGTCACCATCATCGTGTCCCTGATCGTGCCCGATGCCGCCGTTCTGGTCGGTATGCTGATGCTGGGCAACCTGATGAAGGAGTGCGGCGTCGTGGATCGTATCCAGAAGACTGCCGGCAACGAGCTGATGAACATCATCACCATCTTCCTGGCACTGTCCGTTGGCTGCACCACCTCTGCCAACACCTTCCTGAACACCCGCACCCTGTTCATCATCGTGCTGGGCCTGATCGCATTCTCCTTCGGCACTGCTGCCGGTGTGGTGTGCGGCAAGGTGATGTACGCCGTGACCGGCGGTCAGGTGAACCCCCTGATCGGTTCCGCAGGCGTTTCCGCTGTGCCTATGGCTGCCCGCGTTTCCCAGAAGGTCGGCCAGAGCGAGAATCCGCAGAACTTCCTGCTGATGCACGCTATGGGCCCCAACGTGGCCGGTGTTATCGGCTCTGCCGTTGCTGCTGGTATCCTGATCAACATCTTCGGCTAAGCGTTCCATAAAAAGCAATTTTCCCGCCCGACGGTTCATCTGAACCGCCGGGCGGTTTTTGTTTGTTACTTTCTTTAAAGGTTCTCGCTGGGCGGAGTTTGTTCTCTTTTGATGGCAAAAGAGAACCAGAAAGGACGGCGGTGCCCGGAGGGCATGAAAGCCCCAGTGGGGCTTTTAAGCCGCAGACCGGTTTGCGAAGCAAATGCCGCGTGTTCAGCGCGGCAAGGTCACAGCGATTTCGAGGCGCTGCAGCCGGGCGTGGATTGTTCTCTTTTGGCACCAAAAGAGAACCAGAAAAGTGCCAGCGATTTCGACGCGCTGGACCCACGAATCAAGGGCTGCTCGCCCTTGATAATCCCAAAGCAGAAGTCGAAGCGGAAAAATGCTAGCCGCTTCGCTCAGACGGGTTGCGGTGCCCAGCGTCCACTTCGTGCCTTGAGCGGCACTCGTGTCCTGCTGACCGCTGCCCCAACAGCTCCTCCCTGTATCCGCCGCTGGCGGCGGTCGTCGCCGTTGCACTTTTTTCGCGCTTCTCCGATTAGAAGGCCCCTCAGTCGCTGCGCGACAGCTCCCCGCAGGGGAGCGAGCGCCAGCAGATGCAGTTCATCGCTACGACCCCTTCCCGTGAAAAAGTAACTCCGAAAAGCCCGCGGTTGCGTAGCAATGAAAGCCCCAGTGGGGCTTTCAAGCGGCAGAACGGTCTTGCGTTAGCAAGATGGAGGGGCTTCGCCCCAACAAGTTCCGCGTGCTTTTCGGAGTTACTAATTATAAAAATATTTTTCCGCTGAAAATGCCCAGAGCAGCGCGGAGGGCATTCTAAATCGTCTTGCCTGTTTTTATGTACAACGTTTTTAAAATGTGGTATACTGTACTTTGATAGTATAAACAGAAAAGGAACAGGGGAAACCATGGCAACAGATCTCACACAGGAATTCTGCGCTCTGCGCGATACCTATATTGAAAAGCAGTTCGGCCGCCTGAACGACATGCAGCGGCAGGCGGTGTTCACCACCGACGGCCCACTGCTCATCCTCGCCGGTGCAGGCAGCGGCAAGACCACCGTGCTGGTCAACCGCATTGCAAACCTCATCCGGTTCGGCTCGGCCCACGGTTCCAGGCAGACGCCCCGTCCGGCCACTGAGGACGACGTGAAAGCCCTGCGCAATGCCATCATGACCGGCACCGACGCGCCCAGCTGGCTGGACGGCATGCTGCGCCAGAACGCTGTGCGCAGCTGGAACGTGATGGCTATCACCTTTACCAACAAGGCGGCAGGGGAGCTGAAAGAGCGTCTGCGCCGGATGCTGGGCGGTGAGGAAGGCGACGAGGTGTTTGCCTCCACCTTCCACTCGGCCTGTGTGCGCATCCTGCGCCGCTGGGCCGAGGAGATCGGCTACCCCCGCAGCTTCACCATCTACGATACCGATGACTCTCAGCGCGTGATGAAGGCGGTCTACAAAGACCTGAATGTGGACGACAAATTCCTGCCCATCAAAGCAGCCATCAACCAGATGAGCCGCTGGAAGGACCAGCTGGTCAGCCCGGAGCAGGCCCTTGCCAGCCCCGCCAAGGACACCAAAGGTGCCCTGACCGCCCGCATCTATGCGGCCTACGAGAAGCGTTTGAAAGAAGCCGGTGCTTTCGACTTTGATGATCTCATTTACCAGACCGTGCAGCTGCTGGCCGAGCATCCGGACGTGCGCGAGTTCTACCAGAACAAATACCGCTACCTGCTGGTGGACGAGTATCAGGACACCAGCGTGGCGCAGTTCCGTCTGGTGAGCCTGCTCACCGGCCCGGAGCGCAACATCTGCGTGGTGGGCGACGATGACCAGAGCATCTACCGCTTCCGTGGTGCCACCATCGAGAACATCCTGAACTTTGAAAAGCTCTACCCGGGCACCAAGACCATCCGGCTGGAGCAGAACTACCGCTCCACCTCCAACATCCTGAACGCCGCCAACTGCGTCATCCAGCACAACACCGAGCGCAAGGGCAAGACCCTGTGGACGGATAACGGCGAGGGCGACAAGGTGCAGGTGTACACCGCCGAAAACGAGCAGGACGAGGCCAGCCACATCGCGGATGTCATCGGCCAGCACCTGAAGGAGGGCGGACATCTGGCCGACCACGCCATCCTCTACCGCATGAACGCCCAGTCGGCCCCCATCGAAAGCTACTTCACCCGCGCGGGCATCCCGCATAAGATCGTGGGCGGCCAGCGCTTCAACGACCGCAAAGAGGTCAAGGATATCCACTCCTACATGTCCATCGTGGCGAACCCGCGCGACGATGTGCGCCTGCGCCGCATCATCAACGAGCCGGCCCGCAAGATCGGCAACACCACGGTGGAAGTTATCGCCGACCTTGCCGCGCAGGAAAGCGTGAGCATGCTGGATATCATCAGCCACGCCGACCAGTATGCAAAGCTCAGCCGCGCGGTGATGCCGCTGCTGAAGTTCTGGCAGATCTATCAGCGCCTGCAGGATTCGCTGGAGACCCGCACGCTGGACGAATTTGCATCCGATGTGATCGAGCTGACCGGCTACAAGGCCATGCTGGAAGCCGACGCTGCCAAGGGCCACGAGGACGCGGCGGACCGCCTGCAGAACCTGGGCCAGCTGGTGAACAACGTGAAAAATTACTGCGACCAGCACGGCGAGGAAGCCACGCTGGAAGGCTATCTGGAAGACATCGCCCTCATCAGCGACATCGACAGCTACAACGAGAGCGCCGATCAGGTGGTGCTCATGACCATCCACTCGGCCAAGGGCCTGGAGTTCCCCTATGTGTTCCTCATCGGCATGGAGGAGGGCGTCTTCCCCAGCGAGATGAGCAAGTATTCCGAAGCGGACCTTGAGGAGGAGCGCCGTCTTGCCTATGTGGGCATCACCCGCGCCAAAAAGGAGCTCTACATCTCCAACAGCGTGTCCCGGATGCTCTATGGCCGCACCCAGCGCAACGAGCCCAGCCGCTTTTTGCGGGAGATCGAGCCGGAGTACATTGAGGAGACCCGCAGCCCGGTGCTGGAACAGCGTTCCCGTCTGGGCGGCTGGGGCAGCGGCTACAGCGACACGGTGCCGGGTGGTGCGTCCGGTTACTCCGGGCCGTCCGGCTGGGGCCGCAGCACCGGGGGATACGGCGGCGGTTACGGTTCGGGCTACAGTTCCGGCGGCCGCAGCGGCTACCTGAACCGCGAATACAACGCCGGTGAGGGCCGTGGTTTCGGCTCGGCCTACGCAAATCGGGGCCAGAGCATGGGCGGTTATGGCTCCGGCTATGGCCGCAGCGGCGGAAGCGCCGGATATGGTTCTGGTTACGGCTCTGCCTACAGTCCTGAAAAAACAAACGGTGCAGCGCAACGAAATACTGCAAAGCAGATAAACTTTACAGGCACACCGGCCCCGAAACCGGTCTCCACCGGCCCCAAACACTACGAGCCCGGCGATATCGTGGAGCACAAGGTGTTCGGCCGCGGCCAGGTGGTGGCGGTCAAACCCGCCGCCGGGGACCAGATCGTTGAGATCAACTTTGAAAAGGTCGGCATCAAAAAGACCATGGCGAACTTTGCGCCGCTGACCAAGATTACGGAGGAATGACACGCTTATGATGACCGTTCGTTTGATCGCCCATACCCCGGAACCGGAAAAGGTGGTGGCCGCTGCGGCAAAGCTGTGCTATTCCGACGCCCACATCACCGACCTGCTGGACGGCCTGACCGAGGAAAAGACCGCAAAGTTCCTCACCATGCTCAGCGACCTCGGCCACGCCAGCCCCATCGAGCACGCCAGCTTCACCTTTGGCATCGAGGGCGTCAGCCGCACCCTGCTGGCCCAGATCACCCGCCACCGCATTGCCTCCTTCAGCGTGCAGAGCCAGCGCTATGTGCGTCTGGACGATTTCCGCTATGTGGTGCCGCCTGAGATCGAGGCCATTCCCGAAGCGAAAGAAGCCTTCCTCGCCAGCATGGAGGAAGACGCCAGGCGCTACCTCGACCTTGCCCACAAGCTGGAGGAAGGCCACACCGCCCGCCTGATGGCCGAGGGAATGCCGGAAAAGCAGGCCCGCGCCAAGGCCAGCAAGCAGGCCAATGAGGACGCCCGTTTTGTGCTGCCCAACGCCTGCGAGACCAAGATGGTGGTCACCATGAACGCCCGCAGCCTGCAGAACTTCTTCCACCTGCGCTGCTGCAGCCGCGCCCAGTGGGAGATCCGGGAGCTGGCCGAAAAGATGTTTGAGCTGGTGTACCCCGTGGCCCCGCACATTTTTGCAAAGTCCGGCCCGGCCTGCGTCAGCGGCCCCTGCCCGGAGGGCAAGATGTGCTGCGGCAAAACGGCCGAGGTGCGCGCAAGATATGCCGCTATCAAGGAAGGTGCCGCCGTATGAGCAAGGGCAGACTGATCGTCCTGGAAGGGCTGGACGGCAGCGGCAAGGCCACCCAGGCAAAGCTGCTGGCGGCGCATCTTGCCGCACAGGGCTTTTCTGTGCGGGAGGTCACCTTCCCGAACTACGAGAGCGATTCCAGCGCGCTGGTCAAGATGTATCTGGCCGGGCAGTTTGGCTCAAAACCCGACGATGTGAACGCCTACGCCGCGTCCAGCTTTTACGCGGTGGACCGCTACGCCAGCTACAAAAAGGACTGGGGCAGTTTTTATGAGAACGGCGGCGTCGTCATCGCCGACCGCTACACCACCTCCAACGCGGTGCACCAGTGTTCGAAGCTGCCGCCGGAGCAGTGGGAAACATTTCTCGGCTGGCTGTTCGATTTTGAGTTCCATCTGCTGGGCCTGCCCGCGCCGGATAAGGTGATCTACTTACAGGTGGACCCGGCTGTGAGCCAGAAGCTGATGACCGAGCGCTACCACGGCGATGAGAGCAAAAAGGACGTCCACGAAAAAGACACCGAGTACCTTGCCCGCAGCCGTGCCGCCGCCGAATACTGTGCCGCCCACCTCGGCTGGCAGACCGTCCACTGCACCAGCGGCGGCGCGATGCGCAGCATTGAGGATATTCAGGCCGAGGTGCAGGGCATCGTGCTGGGCCAGCTGAAATAATTCAAAGCAAAGGCAGGTGCATCGGGAGTTTCTCTGAGGCGACTTCGCCCTCGCCGTCATTGCTTCGCAATGCCACCTTGCTCCCCTTTTTGTCGCTCACGCGACATCTTCCCCCGGCGCGGGGGAAGTCTGTCAAAGGGAGAGGCAAGAAACGTTGCGGTCAGGTTCTTGGCTCCCCCTTTGGGGGAGCTGTCACCGCAGGTGACTGAGAGGGCGAGCCTGCTGACCGATCATACGCCCGGCTGACAGGCCGGACATGCACATAAAATTCAACAAGAGGGGGTATCCTGAAATGTATCGTCTGATGCAGCCGGAAGACAAACCGGCAGTGCTGGCTTTGTGGCAGAGCCAGCGCAAGGAATCCGAAGAATTTGCAAAAAAGGCCATTGAACAGTTTGCAGGCGAGCAGAACGTCTACGTCGCTGAGGAAAATGACGAGATCGTTGCCGTGGCGCTGGCCGTTCCGGTCACGCTGCAGGGCCGTACCGGCAACTATTTATATGGCCTGTGCGGCGAAGGCAGCCTGATTTTGGCGGGCCTGCTGGATTACCTGTGCGCCCAGCAGAAGCTGCGCGGTGCGGGCTTTACCGTGGCGGTGCCCAAAGGCCCCGAGCAGGCGGCTCTGCTGCAGGATAAGGGCTTTGCCTGGGCGTTCCCGCTGCGGTGCCTGCCCCGCGAGGTGGAGCGCAACCTGTGGAGCCAGGCCGAGTTCGACTCGGTCACGGCCAAAAAGCTGTGTGAACTGCGGGAGCGCTTCTGGCCCGACACGGTGCAGCTGGACCCGGAGCGCATGGCTGTGGTGCTGGGCGACCTCTACTCGGCCGGTGCCACCATCGTTTCCAGTGAGCACGGCTACGGCATCTACTTCCGCGAGGAAGACACCCTCTACTTCGTGGAGCTGCAGGCCGATACCGACCGTGCCGCCGAAGTGCTGATGGAAGCCGCCCGCGAGAAGGAAGTCATCGTGGAGAAGGCGGTCATCACCGTGGGCGCGTCCCAGACGCTGTTCCTCGGCGAGGGCACCCGGCAGGAATACGGCATGATCCGCTTTGACGGCGAGCCCTTCGATGTGACCGAAAGCTACATGCGCCTGATGATGGAAAACTGATTGGAAAAAAGGAGTGCACATGGCACAGAAACATTCCCATGCCGCCCGCAAAAAAGGCGGTGCATGGAAGATTTTGCTGGTCCTCGTGGTGCTGCTGGTGCTGGCTGCCGGTGCGGCACTGCTGTTTGCCCGCAGTGAGATCAATGGCCGAACTACGGACGCAGAGCCGGTCACGGTGAGCATCCAGCAGGGCAGCGGTGTTTCCGCCATCGCCCAGAAGCTGAAGGACGCGGGCGTCATCCGCTCGGCCTACCTGTTCCGCTGGTATGTGGGGCAAAAGGGGACTGCCGCAAAGCTGCAGTACGGTGACTTTGCGCTGACGCCCGGCACCGGTTACGATGACCTTATCACGGCCCTTTCCACCTATGCCAAGGCCGAAACGGTGCGGGTGACCATCCCGGAGGGCACCACGGCCATTGCCATTGCGCAGAAGATGGAAGCCGCAGGTCTGTGCAGCGCCGAGGACTTTTTAAAGGAAGCCAACGAGGGCGATTTCAGTGAGTACACCTTCTGGCAGTATGTGCCGGACGACGCCGACGCGCCGGACCGCTTCATGAAGTGCGAGGGTTACCTGTTCCCGGAGACCTACGAGTTTTTGAAGGACGACACGGTGCACAACTATGTGGCCACCTTCTACGCCCAGTTCGATGCCCAGATCACCGATGAAATGTACGCCGAACTCAAAAAGCAGGACATGACTCTGCCGGAGCTTATCACGCTGGCGTCCTTCGTGCAGGAGGAAGCCGGCAACAGCCAGGACTCCAACGTGGCACAGGTGTTCCGCAACCGTCTGGCGGAAGGTTCGCCTTACCCGCGCCTGCAGAGCAACACCTCCAGCTATATCCAGAGCGACGCCGACAACAATTACCTCTGGAACTGGGTGGCACCCTACTACGGCGGCTGGGATAACATCCCGGAAAACATCGTGGCTGCGTATGATACCTACAGCTGTAAGGGCCTGCCTGCCGGGCCCATCTCAAACCCGGGCCTTGCCGCCATCCAGGCGGCGCTGGACCCGCAGCCCGACGAGGATGCGAAAGACGCCTATTTCTTCGTCACCGACCTCAAGGGCAACTACTACTATGCCCGCACCCTGAGCGAACACAACGCCAACTGCCAGAAGGCAGCAGAGGTGAATAAAAGCGTAAAAGGGTAAGATCTCTCGGCATTGCGGCCGATTCTCTGTAGGGAACGCATTTATGCGTTCCGCCTGTTCCCCGGCAGATGCATTTTGCCCTGCGGAGCGGATAAATCCGCTCCCTACTGGAGGACTCTCCCTCGGTGTAGGGAACGCATTTATGCGTTCCGCCTGTTCCCCGGCAGATGCATTTTGCCCTGCGGAGCGGATAGATCCGCTCCCTACAGAAATACTGGCGGATCATCTGCCGAAATAATTGTTATTAAAAGAGAGGAATTTGAACTATGCTGCAAATCCCGGAACTGCTCGCCCCGGCGGGCGATCTGGAACGCCTGCGCTATGCCGTGAACTACGGCGCGGACGCTGTTTACTGCGGCCTGCCGGAATTCGGCATGCGCTCTGCCCCGGCCAATTTCACGCCGGAGCAGCTGACGGAGGGCGTCATCTACGCCCACGCCCGCGGCCGCAAAGTCTACCTGACCATGAACACCCTGCCCACCAATGAGGAAGCCGACCGCCTGCCCGAGGCCATCCGGGAAGCCGCCAAAGCCGGTGTGGATGCCTTCATCGTGGCAGACCTGGGCGTGCTGGAGGCCTGCAAGACCTTTGCGCCGGACATCGACGTGCACATGTCCACCCAGACCGGCATCACCAACTGGGCCGCCG
>ERZ773150.2063-NODE-2063-length-15965-cov-4.357197_pt1 | contig 15965 bp, 19 predicted proteins | sample MGYA00580845_ERZ773150 | MGnify/ENA primary metagenome ERZ773150 (study PRJEB29015, sample SAMEA2737848) | human gut metagenome | biome: human gut; feature: human-associated habitat; material: faeces | place: China | collected 2012 ...
TCAGGCGATGCCTTCCTGATTAAAATTAAGATTTTAATCAGGAAATAGTATAAAAATGAAAAGTCAGGGCGCTCTGAAAGAGCGCCCTGTTTGCGTTACTGCAGGCCCTGCTCGTAAGCCTCGATCATCTTCTTGAACGTGTGACCCGTACAATCTTCGAAATTTGCCCTTCTTTTCAGCTTTTGCAGATACTTTTCACAGCTTTCACCCGTGAAAATCTTGATGTCCAGCCGCATAGTGCCGTCACCCTCCGGCGTAGCAAAGATTTTATCAATAAAGGTATCGATAAATTCCTTGGTGATCTCGCCGTTTTGACAGTCACGCTCGGCATCCCGAAGCACCTTGCGGATACGCTCCATGTTGCTGCGAAATTCCTCGCTGGATTCCTGCTGTTCACGAAGCTCGGCAAGTTCCTGTTCAGCGGCCTTGATGTCGGCGTTGCACTGGGCAGTCATGGACTTAAAATCAGCAGGGGTGATACTGTCCAGAGCAACAAGTTCCAGCAGCTTGCTTTTCTTTTTCAGGGTCAGCTCAATGGTTGCCTGTGCTGACTCGATTTTCTTCTCAATATTGCTGTCGCTGGTCATGGCACGGTACATCCGCTCGTATTCTTCCAGCATAGCGGCGGAGGCTTCTTTTGTATCACGGAACACCTCAAAGAGCAGAGGAATCAGTTCTTTTTCATAAATGGGGATGGAACCACAGCTGTCTTTGCCATTGTTGATTTTCCCGGAGCAGACCCACTTGGAATTTTTGTTACCCTGCCTGTCCACGGAGTCACGGCGGTAGTAAGGTGTACCGCAATGGGTACAGAATAGTTTGCCGGTCAGAAGGTTGGCATGATTACAGACACCCTGACGGTTCTTCACATCCTCGCTTCTCCTGCGAAGTACGGCATTAGCCTGCTCCCACAGTTCTTCGGAAACGATAGCCGGTACGATTTCTCCCGTTTCATCCTTGAACATGACCCATTCTTCCGGCGGGAGGAATTTCTGCTTTTTGGTGAACATATCCACCACCTTGACCTTGTTTCCCACATAGTAGCCCTTGTATTTAGGATTGGAAATCATGCCTGACATGGTGGAGTGGGCTATTCTCTTGCCGTTGTGGTTACGGTATCCCTTTTCCCAGAACAGTGTTTCAAGCTGTTTCATGGAGTATTCGTCAGTAGCATACAATTCAAACAGCTGCCGCACCATCACCGCCTGATCTTCATCTATAACCAAACGGCCATCATTTTTGATATATCCAAAGATGCGGCTGTTGCCCAGCACTACGTTTTGCTTGATTGCCTGCTGATGCCCGAATTTCACACGGGAGGACAGCTTGCGGAGTTCATCCTGTGCGATGGAGGACATGATGGACAAACGAAGCTCGGAGTCCTCGTCGAAGGTGTTGATATTATCGTTCTGGAAAAAGACACCGACTCCCGCATTCAGGAGCTGTCTGGTATACTGGATAGAGTCCAGCGTATTGCGAGCAAAACGGGAGATTTCCTTTGTGATAACAAGATCAAATTTACCGACTTCTGCATCATCCACCATGCGATTGAAATTCTCACGGCGTTTGGTGGAAATACCGGACAGTCCCTCGTCAATATATCCCGGCACGAATGTCCACGCAGCGTTCTTCCTGATGAAATCCTCGTAATAACTGATCTGGTTGCCCAGAGAGTTCAGCTGTTCATCCGATTCCGAAGAAACACGGGCATAGTAGGTTACCCGAAGCGGAATATCGTAGATGCTTTTCATCCGCAGCTGTTGCCTGACAGAATGTATATCCATAATGGTTCCTTTCTAAAAAGTTCGCTGTATCATCATATGCAAATATTATATCGCAAACAAATGAACTTTTCAAGATAATCTTAAAAGTTGTCAAAAAAATTTGGGCGGCAACCGTGTCTCTCACGATTGCCGCCCTATTTATCTTATCGCGCCTTTGCAGCAGTACGGCTCCTGATCATCAAACGCATCTTATTGCGCTGTTCTTCCGTGATCAGTCCCTTTGCAAATAGCGTATCATTGTAATAAGTCAGCCAGAGCTGTTCGATGACAGCCTGCTTTTTCTGTTCAGTCATTCCTGGTTTCATTTCCTTGATTTCTGCCATAGAATTCCTCTCTTTCAAAAGTAGTATTGCCTCAGATTTCCTGATTCATTCGACCGTGATGCACATATTTCTGCTCGGTGTATTCCCGGATTACGGCATCGGGGATGGAATCTACAGTGCGGCGAAGCTCATCCAACTCGGAAAGCTTGCGCTGAATCTCCAGTTTTTTCTGAATGCTCTCACGGGATGCAGAGTTGAGTTCCTTTTCCAGTTCCGCATTTTCTGCGGTCAGCTCCTTGTAGGTCTTGTCATACTTTTTCAGCTTTGTCCTCATGGCCTCTACACCGGGAACGTACTTGTCCAGCAGCGTTTCCAATTCCTCTGCCTTGGCCTTTTTATTGAAGGGGTTGCTGTCATTCAGAATCGCCATGATCTGATCCTTCATTCGGTTCAGGTGCACGGCCTCCTTGAATAGCCGCGGCGGGATGTGGTCGCGTCCGGTTTCGCTGGCGCTTTCGCCGCGCTCCAGATCGGGGTATTTTTTGACCATATGCTCCCAGAATCTGTCCTGCCACTGTGTCAATTTTTTCTTGTTGCCGACGATCTCTTTGGCGCTGAGCCGCCCGTCCGCCGTCAGCGGGACAAAGCAAAGGTGCATATGGGGCGTTTTCTCGTCCATATGCACCACGGCGGATATGATCGTGTCTTTTGACTGATGTTTTTGCATGAAGTCCAGCGCCTCCTGAAAATAGGCTTTGATTTCGCCCTTTTTCTTGCCCTTGAAGAACTCCGGGCTGACCGTCACGAGAGCCTCCACCACGCGCACGCTGTCCGACCGCGTGCGGCAGCCCACCTCGGCAATTTGCTTTTCCGCCTCGGCGCGGTACTTGCGCTGCGGCGTCACCAGATGGAAGTTCAGGTGGCTGCGGGACGTGTCCACGTCTGGATTGCTGGCGTACTTCTCCTTGGTACGCTCGTTGTGGGACTCGATGTGACCGATTTCTGGCCCCTTGTATTTAGCAAAGCGGAGAATGGCGTACTGTGCTTTCATCGGCGCTCCCCTCGCTTCACCCACACGATGTCGCAGTCCAGCACGTCGGCCAGCTCCACGACCTCCTTGTAGCGGATGCTCTCCCGCTGCAATTTTGCGGACAGATTGGAGACGCTATCGCTCCAGTCATATTCCTCGGCCAGCCGGTCAACGACCTCCTGCATGGTAAATCCGGCGCGGACGATCTGCGCCTTGATCTCATTTCTGATGTTCATAAAATCCTCCCAAATTTTCGTGATGAAAACAGCGAAGCGGGTTTGCGTTTCCGAAAACCAGCTTCGCTGTTTGGCGTAATATTCTGTTTTTCCGAAATCCGCTGGAAACGCGGCGGTCGATGCCTTCTTCGTAAGCGAGGGGTATCGACTTTCCGAAACCGCGTGACTTCGCAGGAGACCGTGCAAATCCACACGCATCCGCGAAGCCGGTGCACGATTCCGAGCAGCGCGGTTTCGTGGAATGATTTCGCCGCCGCGCAAATTTCTTTCCGGTTTTCACCTGTCTTGCAGATGCCCCTTTCGTTTCAGCGCTGCCAGATCGGCGGCCACGTCCTCCGGGCGCATCTGCGCAAGGCAGCTCAGATCGTAAATGTCGAACTGATTCACCAGAAGCAGCGTCATCAGCAGCTTCTGCGTGCCGGTCAGGTCGCTGTCGTACAAGTGAAACAGCGGCAGTTCCTTATAATAAATTCTTCCCATTGCATCCTCCTTTGCGGGTAAACTGAAAAACATCTATCCCATCCATCCCATCCATCCGGGTTTTTTGGGATGCTTGGGATGGATGGGATGGAGAAATTTGAGCCTGTTCTCATAAAACCGGCGGCGCGACCAGCGGCTCGATGCCCCAGAAGCCGTTGACCCGCTTGCCGAGGGCGTTCTGGATGTGATTGTCATGCTCTAAGCCGAACTCATCGGCGTGCTTTTTGAGGGTCATGCTCACCGTCCGCGCGGAGCGCGGCTTGTAGGCGTTGTCGCTGCACCACATACAATAGATACCGTACAGCGCGGCGGACGGGATGGCGCTGTCGGCCTTCAAACGGATGTAGCCCTCGGAGCGCAGGAACAGCAGCACATTGTCGGCCTCGCGCCGTGCATCCTCGCGGTTTGCTTTCGTCTGCGCGCTTTCGGTGAAGCGGAAGTTATTACTTTGCAAGCGCCGCAGGCCTTCGAGACACCAGAGGAAGATGCCCTCGATCTCGCCGCAGAGCTTGTCCGCGAGAAAGGGGTCATCCTCCCGGTTCGGCGGCTTCTTCTTCACCGACAAAATGAGCTGGCGGCGGTAAAAGCCGTCCGAGTGGTCGTAGAGCGACTCCAGATCGCCGTTAGAAAAGGCCAAAAAGCGGACGTACATCCTGCCCTGATAGCTCTGCTCGCCCTTGCGCTCCAAGTCCATCGGCATTTCGGCGGTGATGAGGGACTTGAGATAGTGGGTGGATTGCAGCGCCTCCAGTTTCATATCGTCATCCACCATCAAAAGCTCGTGCTCCAGATCGGCGCGGGCAAAGGGGCTGCGCTCCACCTTGGCGATGCTGCCGTTTTTCAGGTTGCTGCCGAGCAGCTTCTGCATCACCACGCCGATGCGGCTCTTGCCCTCGCCGCCGTTGCCCTTGAGCAGCATCATCACCTGCCCGCGGTTTGTCGGAATCAGGCAGTAGCCGAGGTATTCCTGCAAGGTCAAAATGTCCTCCGGTTCCAGCAGGTCAGACAAAAACCGCAGCCATGTCACCGGCTGCGGCGCGCTTGGGTCATATCGGATGGGAAGCCGGTTGCGGCAGAATTCTTTTTCGGCGCAAAACTCACCATTTAGAAACAGCGTGCCGTTGGCAACGTGGATGCGATCCTCCTGAATGGGCAGCTCCGGCGTGTAGGCCTCCAGCCTGAGCGTTTCCAGAAGAGTGGTGGCGCGGCGAGCCGTGCCGCTCGTAAAATGCGGGCGCAGCATCTCATAGATCTGCTTGCGAATGCCCTCTTCGTCGGCAACGCGGCCATCCACCGTGAAGAAGCTGCCGTCAACGCAGACCATCGGGTGCGCCGATAGAAAGTCCTCGCAGAACAGGACTTCGTTGAAGTGCTTGTCCTGCATCCAGCGGGGCGGCTCATTTCGTTCCATGTGCTTCCTCCCTGATCTGCCGGTTTCGCGCCTCCATCCGCGCAAGGCGCTCGTCCTTCTGCAAGTCAGCCACCACCTCGGCGCGCTCCTGCGGCGTGCCGCAGGCCAGAATGTCCAGCATATTCCCGATGCGCTCGAGCATATGGCAGGCCTCCGCATAGCGCGGGTCGATGGCGTCCTCCGGCGATTGCGGGGCACAGCGCGCCTTCCAGTCCTGCAAGATGCGCAGGTAGTCCCCCAGCACGCGGAAGCAGCGCCGCTCGGCTTCCGCCTGCGATTTCCCGCGCTGTAGCCTTGCGAGAATGGACGGCTTCTGCTCGGTGATGCCGAAATCCGCCGCCAGCTTCTTCGCCGCGTCGTAACCGCTCAGGTTGAACAGCCTTGCCGCAAGGTCGATCACGTCGCCGTGCGCCCCGCAGCCGAAGCAGTAGAAGTAATCCTCGTTCAGCTTCATGCTGGGCGTGTGGTCGGCGTGGAAGGGGCAGCAGACCATGCTGCCTTGCTGGATCGGCAGCCCGTACCGCTCCGCCGCCATGCGCGGCTGAACGGCAGCCTTCACGGTATCAAATAGGTTCATAGGCAGTTTCTCCTTTCAGATTTTCTGACAATTTTTCCTTGTCACCTGAATATACGGAGGAAAGGTCTTAGACCGACGAAATCAGGCGCTTATGCAAGCAAATAGCAAAAGCCTCCTGCTTTCTTGCAAAAATGCAAGAGCACGGGAGGCTTTTGTCGAGAGGATATTCAAATCATTTCACAAAACAATTATAGAACGCTTGTACTAGATTTTGAGCAGAGTATGTGCTATACTGAATTTACAATATCTGCTTGGCGCAGGATTTTTACTGGAATCGGAGGCGATATGTTTATGAGCAACGAATCGGTATTTCTCCCCGCGGCTGTCCGTGACCGCATTTGGGATCTGTTGAAGGAACGGAAGGTTACGCAGGCCGAGCTTGCCGCAAGAATCGGCTGTTCGGAAAGTTCGCTGAGCCGCTTCATCAGCGGCAAGACGGACAAGCTGGGTGACGAAAATATCATCCGCATCGCCCGCGCGTTTGATGTGTCCACCGATTTCCTCTTGGGCGAGGTGGATGAGCCAGATCGCAAAAACTACGACATCTCAGAGCTGGGTCTTTCGGTTGAAGCGGCGCGGAACCTCTACACGCAGAAGGTCAACCCCAAAATCGTCAGCTGCCTTCTGGAAAATCCGCAGTTTGCCGACACCACATACCAGATCGCCCGGTATCTGGATAACGAGCTGACCGCCGGATTTGCCGCGCAGAATCAGCTTTATTCGATGGTTTCGTCCATGCTGGGCACAGTGCCGCAGGCCGCAGACGAGGTCAAAAGTCTGCGGACGCCCATCGATCAGGCGGATTTGAGCTCCATCCAAAATTCTTTTATGAAGGCCGTCCGCGCCGTGAAAAAGGAAGCCGAGGCAGAGATGCCGCCCACGCGCCAGCTCACGGCGCAGGCGATGAAGAGCATCTATGCGGAACTGACCAAGGGCGGCCAAAAGCTGAACCGGAAAATCACAAAGGAGCAGATTGCGGACGCGGTGGCAGCCTCCGTTTCCCATCTGCCCGGTGTTGACACGGCATACGTCAGGAAGTTGTTCCTCTCCATGACCGGAACGGCGGCAAGCGATGAATCCGAACAGCATGACCAATGAGCGGCTTTGCACTCTGGCTCAGAAGGGGGACGCCCATGCCGCCGATTTGCTTCTGGAGCACAATTCCGGCTTCATCCGCAAAACGGCCAGTGAGATTTTCCTTAAATCCAATCTGGCGGAGAGCGATCTCAGCATCGAACCCGGCGATCTGGAGCAGGAGGGCTGCATCGGCTTATTGAAGGCAATTTCCAGCTATGATAAAAGCGTCGGCGTCAAGTTCCTGACCTATGCCGCACCGTTCATCCGAAACGCCATGACCGATCTGGTTCGGGACGCCTTCTCCCGATATGAGCAGCGAATGATCGATTCCGAAAATGGGCTGGGGCTTCAAAAAGTCCGGCTGGATGAAGTTCTCCCCGGCGAAGAGCGATTGCTGCGCATGGAGGCGGTTGCAGACATCGCCGCCAAATCTCCGGAACAGGTTTATGAGGAAAGAGAAACCTTGCGGGAGCTGTACGAGGGCTTGGGGCAAATCTCCGAGCGGGAGCAGACGTATCTTCTGTACCGTCATGGTTTTACGGACGATATTGGGCACACGCTGATCGGCACAGCGATTCATTTTCATCTCAGCGAGAGCAGGGCAAAGAAGCTGGAAGGCGAGGCGATGGACAACCTCTGGCTGGAGCTGCCGTGGTGGTTTTAGCGCGCAAACGCCGCGGCGGGACGGGGGCTTTATATACCTCTGCTTCCTTTTCCGGCCAGTCGGATTTTGCTTCTCAAAAATCCTGCGTTTGTGCTGTAACTCACGTCACAAAATCCGCCTGTCCTACTGCCGCGAAAAAGCGTTTGTTGCCACACTCTGCCGCACCGCAGAGTACGCCGCCACCCCTTTTCCGCGTCAGCCGGAAGCAAAGGTATAACACACTAGACTTTCCTGCGGAAAATCGTGTGCCAACAGGGCGGCTCGCGCCCCTATTGGAAACCCAGCGGCAAAGAGATGTTCCCTTTGCAATCCCTCATTTTCCTCGCAGGTGCATATACAAACTGCAAAAGGCAGCTTGTCATGCCTGCTCTGAAAATGCAAAAGGAAGCCTGTGCGGGTGCATGGCACAGACTTCCTTTTGGGTGGGAACGCAGAAGAAGGGGACGGTAACTTCTTCTGCATTCCTGCGATCCGCACGGCGGGGACGAGGGAAAGCGAATTGAAATAGGAGTTTTAGCTATGAAAAAGTCGTGGATAGTATACCGCTTACAGCATTACGGTGATCGACGTCTCTTCGACTTTCTGCTGCGGACAGAGCCTACCGTCGACGCTACCTAAACACCCTAGCATAGCTCGTAGTCCCAGTCGCTGGCATTATTCAACCCATCCGCGCCAAATTTATTGCGATTCAGGGCAATCGATTGTAATAGTACCTCCGGTCGCGTCAAGAATAATGTGGTCGCCCTCTTTGACTCTCTCGTAAAAGAGAGGATCGACATCATCCACCATGGGGACTTCCATGATGATCGCGCTGGAGACCAGCACAGTATCAAGGCAGGAAACGATCAATCCACAGGGAGCAAGACCTGCTGTATCGAGCTTGTACATACCGTCTGCCTGTACAACGGAACTCCCCTTACCGCCGGGAAAGATGATGATCTTGCCAGCGATGCATTTTCCTTCAAGATCATGTCCCGGTTCGCGGAAAACGCCTGTGGTGAAATCTGTTTGGTAAAACAGTACTGGGTCGCGGGAAAGCAAGGCTTCGCCTGTGGCATAGCCAGGTGAGATGGTGTGGCAGCGAAAAGTCTGCTTCATGCTTCGATCCCTCCTCTCCCTGCCCATTCAAGGCAGGTCTTAACGTCGCACACGGCGAGTTCCACACCGAACGAACGCATGTAATAGGCGCATTTAGGAGAATCCGTCACACCGCGCTGTCCGGCGAGATGGCCCCAACAGGAGTGCTCGTCAACGCAGGTATCGCTGACGAGCTGCGTGCCGCAGCGGGCAAGCTGCTGTGCGAGTCCGTTGGCTTCGGCCAGCGCAGTATTTGCTGCAGAGGTCAGTATCCAGACGGGAACTTTGGGCGGCGTACGCTCCATCAGTGCGGCGGCACGGCATATCTGGCGATAGGTGTAGTGGGGGCAGCCAAGCATGACAAAGTCAACGCGATCGGTGCTGGCAGGAATCAGAAGTTTTCTCTGCTCGTCCAACTCTGTACGCGTGATAGTCACGGTGTGCTCAGGCGCATGACCGCCAAATGCGCGAGAAAGATCAGGGGCGTCGGGAGTAACGCCGACCATGTGGAAAAGATCGGCAACGCCTGCGACATTGAGCTGTGTGCCAAGCGCCATCAAGTCCTCTGTCGATACACGCTCAGATGCGATGCCGGTAAAGACTGGAACACCGCGGCCAATGTGCTTGGCGTTGAGGCCTAACAGGGCAAAGTCAAATTCGTCCTCGAGCGGCGTATCTACCTGAACGAGGATAGTTCCCAAGCGGTTTTCATCCAGCAGCATGCCGTATTCCGGTACATAGCCGGTGATGGCAGCGCACAAAGCGCTGGCAGAGCTTTCGCGATTTGTTTTTGCGCCGAGTACAGTGTTTGCATAAACCGTGGCACTTGTTTCGGAAAACGCAACCGTTTCGCGGTACCGGGGAATGTTGCCGAATAGGTATGGCGTACAACTGTAAGTAAGATTTGCCCCCAAATCGCGATAAACCTCATGTGTTTCGCGCATAAGGGCAGAACTCTTTGCGTTGATATAACCCAACTGCTCAAAAAGCTTGAGACAGTAACCTGGATTGACAGTGGGCGGAATCGCACAGACGGCCCCGGCGTCGCGCAGCTTGCGGGCAAACCATGTATCGGCTTCCTGCGCACTGAGTGCAACATGTGCACGTGTAATAGGAACCATCCGTTGTGCGCGGAACCCATCACCGATAGCCACCTGAATGCGCATCGCCATTGCCTTACCCTTGCCGAACCGTCCGTCGAGCATCTCCTGCTGATATAGTGTCAGATCCATAGAGTATCCCTCCGGTCCATTGCACGATCAGAAGATCAGGTGTGTGACGATTGCCACAAGCGGCATAGCGATCAAGGTGCGCAGGAAGAAAATGAGGATCAGCTTGCCGAGACCGAGGGGAATATCGGACTCCAGAATGGAGGGCATGCTGTTGGAAAACATCATGATCTGCAGCGCGGTAACGGTGACGACAAAGAATGCGGCAGCGGGAGCGATGCTCAGTCCACCGATGTACGCCGAGGGCAGCGCTACCTCAGCAAGGCCGAGAATGAAGGACGGGGCGATCTCAGAGGCGTTGGGGATACCGAGCAGGTTGAGGATGGGAACAAGCGGAATGCCGAGATAGCTTGTCAGCGTCGTACCCTTGACAAGTAACATGGCCAGAACATAGATGCACATGATGTAGGCACTGATTTTCTGCGCGAAGATCAGCACATCGGTGAGCACCTTTTTAAAAGTCTTACCGATCTCAACACGGTTACCAGTTTCAGCGGCAGTGATAAAGGCGTTTTTGATCAAGGCTGCGCTGTAGTGGACGCTCTCTTCGGTGGGCCGGGGTGTACCGTCGTACATGGTATCCGGTAGTTTGCTCAGAGGCGGGATACGCACCATAATGGCGGCCATAACGAACGAGAGCACAAAGCTCCAAAGCACAACGTCGCCATAATATTCGAGGATACCGGCAGATTCGACCAGAACGGCGAAGAAGCCAAGGCTGATAAAACTGAAGTTGGTAGCAATAGACGCAGCCTCGCGGGTCGTATAGCGCTTTTCTTTATAGATGCGGTTCGTTAGAAAGATACCGAGAGTCGGATTGGCGACAAAAGAGGTCACAGCGTCGAGAGAGGCGTAGCCGGGAACCCTGAACACCGGGCGCATCAGCGGCTCGATCAGTGCACCGATGAGTTCAAGCAGTCCGAAGTCTGTGACAAAGACAACGAAAAGGCCTGCGACGATGATCGTGATGATGACGGTCTTGCTGACGGCTAACGCATCACCGCCGACGGCACTATCGAGGATCAGCGAGGGGCCAAACTGGAATGTGACCATCAGTGCGAAGAGAAAGCCGATCACATAAAGCACGATCGAGTAGACCTTTACGGAGCCGTAAAGGCGGGTAAAGAGCGGACACTTATCTGTAAGCTTGGCGACGATGCAGCCGATGAGCAACGTGCCAACAAAAAGCAGGACAATATAGGAAAGATAGGGTTTGAGCACACCCTTAATCAGGTTAACGGACTGCACCAGCCAGGTCGCCCGTCCCCCTGAAGCTGTTGGCGCCAGAGGAACGAAAAAGTAGAGGATACCGATAATAGAAAAAATCAAGAATTTGGACGGGTTGCGTGATACGGTTTTCTCCATGATAATTCTCCCTTTTAAAATCAGTAAAGTGGATGGATCAAGCGTCGCCCTTGTTCATTTTGCCAACGGTAAGGTTGCCGCCCTGTGTGTCGTAGCCGCTGTAGAAACCATTTCCGGTTTTCATACCGAGGTTGCCGTCCTTGACAAAGGATTCGAACGCCTTGGGCGGGCGGTCGCTCTCGTCGCCGCTGGCATTAAAGTAGGAATATTCGATATTGAGTATGGTATCAAGCCCGATAAGGTCCATCAGTTTGAATGGACCAATGTCGGTGTGCCATTCGCTCATCCAGCCGCGGTCGAACTCAGATGGAGTGATGTATCCGTTGGCCCAAAGTTTCAGGCATTCCTTTTTCACTGCACGCCAAACACGGTTGATCGAATAACCCTTGATCTCGCGCTCAGTGATGATCGGCTCAAAGCCGATGGTGTGATAGTGGTCGAGTGCGGCGGCCTTGGTCTCCTCAGAGGTGGCACTGTTCCACATCATTTCCACATAACTGTTGCGTACCGGGTCGTCGTGGTCGACCTGAAAGGTATGCGCTCGGTGTGCGGGCGAAATATCCTTGCATATCTCGCTCATGAGCAAGGACGAGGTGTTCGAGCTGAGCAGCACATCATCATCGCATATCTCTGCAAGGCGGCAGAACATTTCCTGCTTGCGCTCGAGTATCTCCGGGATATTTTCGATAACCATGTACGCATTCTTGCAAGCCTCCTCCAACGTGGAAACGTAGGTAATGCGTGCTCTGGCTTGGTCGGCTTCCGTCTGCATCAGGCGACCGGTCTGAACGTAGAATTCCAGAAAGCGTTCAATACGTTCGGCACAGCGTTCGCGGGATGAAAGGTTGCGGCTGTATGCCGTGACCTCCTTGCCGTAAACGGCATTGCGGAATGCGATCATGCTACCTTGTGTCCCGACTCCAATAATTGCAACTTTGTTTTTCACTTGGTTACCTCCTTTTCTTTTGCTGCGAAAAGTTCGCGTACTGCCTTGTGCAAAGCAAGCGGCGTGCCAACTGAACCAAGAAAAAGATAGAAGGCGCAAAAGCGGGGAAAACAGCACTTTACTGTGATAGGGTATCTGATAAAAGCAAGAAAATGCGCATCTTTTCCTTGCACAAGAAAGGAAAAGATGCGCATCAAAATTTTGCAGATCTACTCTGTGGCAATTCCAAGACGAAGCATACGCTGGGTCAAATTTTGGCGCTGGATGCCAAGAGAAAGTGCCGTTTGCGATAGGTTCCACTGGTGCTGCTCAAGTGCTCGAAGAATTAACTCTCGCTGGAAACGGCGCAACGCTTCCGGCAGCGGCACAGAAATCTGCATGGAAGTAAATGGAGCGTCCTTCGTTTTGCGCGGCAGGTAGGCGGGATAGCCATCCTCGGTCAGTTCGGTATCCAACTCGCTGATACGCAACATCAGGTTACGGATCACATGCTCCAGTTCACGGGTGTTTCCGTTCCAGTCGCCATTCAGGAGACGAGACCTGAGTGCAGGAGATATGCCTGAGATGTTTTTGCGAAACTCCCGGTTGTAGCGGCGGATAAACATTTCGGAGAGGTCGAGAATGTCCTCGTGCCGCTCACGCAACGGTGGGATCGTAAGAACAAAGTCAGATATCCGATAAAAAAGGTCGCGTCGCATACGATTCTCCTGCAGCAGCGTTTCAACGGTTTCGTTGCTGGCGCAGATCAATCGGCAGCGGATCGGTTCTTCTTTGAGACTGCCGACCGGGCGGATGCACTTTTCCTGCAGCGCGCGCAGGAGCTTTGCCTGCATGGCGACGCTCATGGAGTTGATCTCGTCAAGAAAAAGAGTTCCGTCTCCTGCGGCAGAGAAAAGCCCCTGCCGGTCCATCGCGCCGGTGAATGCGCCGCGCACGCTACCAAAGAGCGTACTCTCAAGCAGGTTTTCCGGAATAGCGGCGCAATTGACGGCAACAAATTTCCGGTTCTCACGGCCAAAGTTGTGGATACTTTGGGCAAGGACTTCTTTGCCGGTGCCGGTCTCGCCTATGATAAGGATGGAACCGTCTGTCGCAGCGACGGTCTGCGCCTCACGCAGCAGCTCTCGCGTTTTTGGAGATTTGCCGACAAAATCGGAAAAGGTGTAACTAGTTCCGTCGGCTTTGCGTATCTCCGCTACAGGCAGATCCTCTGCTGTACGTGCACCGCGTTTTTCCTCGATCGTTTCGTATAAAAGCTCGCGTAGTATCTCCTCGTTGCGGCTGATCGTATAGACACCGATGACTTTCCCGTTTCGAATCACAGGGTAGGTGCTGTAGTAAATGTAGACAGGAATATCCCCGACGTAGGCATGCGGCCGGTATGCGTTGAGAATCGGTTTGCCGGTATCGGAAACCTGTTGGTGCTCGGATATCTCACGGTTGGAGTGCGTGTAAGCTTCCCAGGAGACCATTCCCAACACGTCGGAAGCGCGCATATGTTCCATCCGTTCCTTGGCGGGGTTGAATTCGACGATGCGGCAATCCTGATCGGTGAGAATAACACCTTCGCTGACATGCTCGATAATGGATTCGAGACATGCCAGTTTTTCCTCCAACGCCTGCATGCGTGCCTGCTCCTCCTGCGTCACAATGGGTCCCTCCTGATCACAATAAATTTTGACTGAAAGCTCAGCCTCCGGCAGTTTTTCTATCGGTCAAGCATGGGGCCAAACGCGGCATGGGCTTGCATGGGGTGAGGTGTAAACTGCCGACCGTCATTTACGTAGTGCTTGCATCCGAGAGAAAAGCAATATCTCCAGCCTCATATTATGTTATCATCATAACATAATATGGGAAAACGCCGCAATAGCAGATTGAGCCAAAAGAAATCCTGGCTTTCCGTCTCCTATCAGAATAGTGTGTGGTAACTTTATTCTACCAGAGGCTGCAAACTATGTCTTCTTTTATGCATTCTCCTTTTTGCACAGTTAATCCTGCATTATCCTGCGCTCGATCCTGTCACCGGACGGTGGGCTTTCGGCTGCTCAATTTTCAGTCCTTCCATGAGCCGGCGGTACTGCTGCGGTGTTAAAGTCTTCACCTCAGATTCTGAGCGCGACCATTGATACGCACCCTGTTCCAGTCGTTTGTACAGCAGGATGAAGCATCCTTTTCCCAGTACAAGCCCTTGATACGGTTTCGCCGCCGTCCGCAGAACGGAAATAATGTGTTGCTAAGCGGATCCAGTTTAAACGGCTGCTGGACGAGCCGCACCAGGCCATCTATGTTTCATTCGCAGCTGTGATGGGCTTTCATGAGAAGTTGATAATTGCATGACCGTCCGAACGGGGTATGTTCTCCGGCGAAGTGCTGCATCCAGCGCACCAAGGAGAACAAAACGCCGGGAGCGATCCTCCGGGCAGGAACGACGTTCGGAAAGAGCGGCAAAATCGAATGTAAAAATCAAAGCAAGTGAAAACGGCGAAATAGCTTTCTGCCTCGTGTGGTTATCTGCAAGGAACAGAGTGCTATTCAGCAGCGAACGGCGTTTGCCGTTCAGAATGATGTTTCGCCGTTTCACGCAAAGACACATCAAACGGCAAAAGCGGAAGGTGCTGCCTGTGACCAGTACATCATCGGCGGTATTTCCAGTGGAAAGCCGTGCATCAAAAATCAGCGCCCTATGGCGAACGGGTGTCACGATTTGACAAGCCTATTTTACCATAGAGCGCATCGAAAAAACAGAAGGAACATTTGAATATGAGAAAATCTGAAACCTATCGCAACGAGATCAAGCCCTACATTGTCCGCGCTGGAATGACCATGACTGAGGCGGTGGAGCTTGCAGACGCGCTGGGGTATGACATCGTGTGGCAGAAGCGGAAGGATGTGAAGTGATATCAAATCTACGGCTTATGGATACATCCGCGTTTCGACCAAAGAGCAAAATGAGAATCGGTGGGTGATTGCCTTGCGGGAAGTCAGGGTTAGTGAAAAGAATATTTACATGGACGAGTAATCCAGCAAGGATTTAAACCGCCCGCAAGATAAGTTGCCCCAGTCTTTCGCCATCGAACTGCATTGCGCTGCCCCGGTTTTCCCTCCATTCCACCCCTCCCGAATCCCCACAGCTTTGCCCTCGTCCTCCGTCACTATGTACAATCCAGTCCCCATCTTTTTGACAGATCCAGCATGGCAAAGCAGAATCTTTCCCACCGTGCCAATGTTATCTGTGACGGGTCGCCCTCGCGGATTCTCATGGTGCGGCGGATCTCCTTGGGAATGACAACGCGGCCAAGGTCGTCGATCCGTCTGACAATTCCGGTTGCTTTCATCTATCAAAACTCCTTTTATACTCGATAAACTGCACTTAGTCTTTGGAAAAGCCGCCAATTTATCCAAACCGGATGCTGGAAGATTTTACAGCGCGCGGACAGAAAACTTGTTTTTGTGCTGCGAGACGGCGACAGGCGACGAATTTCATGGCGATTATGACGAAATTTCGCCATTGAGGTGTTTTTGACAGAAATACATCTGTCCGCCTATTGAATTTTCTGCTGTCCGAGGGTATAATACAAATCACTTTGCAGAGGTGTATATTTTGAAAAGAGAGAAGATGTTTGTATGAAAACCCTCAAGAAAATTGCCGCCGCATATAACGGCGTCAGCCTGATTTTGCGCATTGCCATCGGCCTTGTCATCGGCGCGATCCTGGCGCTCGTTTGTCCGGGGGCGACTTGGCTGCAGGAGCTCGGCAACCTGTTTGTCGGTGCGCTCAAGGGCATTGCTCCCGTGCTGGTGTTCGTCATCGTGGCGAGCGCGCTGG